>Ga0081455_10000969_pt1 | contig 36631 bp, 39 predicted proteins | sample TabmetS3T2R1_FD_70207 | JGI IMG/M metagenome (GOLD analysis project Ga0081455, IMG submission 70207) | Tabebuia heterophylla rhizosphere microbial communities from the University of Puerto Rico - S3T2R1 | ecosystem: Host-associated > Plants > Roots > Rhizosphere ...
TCGACGGGCTTCGTTTCCGGAGCGGGCGGCGGCGCGCGCGCGGCTTTAACTTCCTTCTTTTCCACCACTTTTGCGGTCGGGTCCTCGACCGGCTTTGCCTCTGCGACCTTTTCGACCAGCGGCTTTGCCGTCTCGTCTTTCGGCGCGTCCTTCGTGCCCGCCGTAATCTTGGAGAACTCTGACGCGGTGACCAGGTCGATCGGCAGACCCTCGTTCGTCGAGACCGGAAGCGGCTTGGCGGCAAGCGACCACACGCTCCACAGCAACACGGCTGCGTGCCCGATCGCCGATATGGTGTAGGCCGTCCTCATTCCCCCTAATCACGCAATCAACGCGCAGAGACCTGCTGCTCGCTCTCGGTCACCAAAGCCACGCGCCGGAAACCGGCGGCCGATATTTGCCCCATCACCTTCATCACGGTGCCGTACTCGAGCTGCCGGTCGCCGCGCACGAAGATGCGCTCCTCGGCTCCCTGTCGCGCCTCGGTGATAGCCTTGAGCTTGGGGACCAGCTCCTCAGCCGCGATTTCGGTATTTTGGAGGTAGATCTGCCCGCTTGCCTTGACTGAGACCGTCAGCGGCTCCTTGTCCTGATCGAGGGTCTTGGCTTGGGTCTGCGGCAGCTCGAGCGGCACCCCCACCGTCAGGAGGGGCGCCGAAACCATGAAAATGATGAGCAGGACCAGCATGACGTCGACCATCGGCGTCACGTTGATCTCCGCCATGACCGGATGACGGCGATGCCGCCTGCCGGCGGACGCGGCAGTGCCACCGTTCATCGCCATTTGCGTCCCCCTATCCCCGTTCGTCGATCTGCCGCGAGAGAATCGCGGCGAACTCGTCGGCGAACCCCTGCAGACGCTGGGTCTGCTTGTTCACGTCGGACACGAACTTGTTATAGAAAATCGTCGCTGGTATGGCAGCGATGAGGCCGATTGCAGTCGCGAACAGGGCCTCGGCGATGCCGGGGGCAACCACCGCCAGCGAGGTGGACTGCTGGCCGGCAATCGCCCGAAAGCTCGTCATGATGCCCCAGACGGTCCCGAACAGGCCGACAAAGGGGCCGGCGGAGCCCACCGTCGCCAGCACCAGAAGATGACGCTCCAGGCGGGCGACCTCGCGCTGGATGGTCACCTCCATCACCTTTTCGATGCGCATCTGCAGGCCGGCAAACGAGCGCGGCTGGCCCTCGATGCTGCGCTTCCACTCCCGCATGGCCGCTACGAACAGCGCGGCCATGGAATGGGTCGGGCGCGAGGCAAGCGTCCGGTAAAGCTCCTCCAAGGATTGGCCAGACCAGAACGCTTGCTCGAAGGCGTCCATGGCGCGCTGGGTGCGGGAATAAAGGAGGAGCTTCTCGATGGCGATCGCCCAGACCATGATCGACGCGACGAGGAGGCCGACCATCACCAGTTTGACCACCAGATCCGCGTTCTGGAACAGATCCCAGATGGAAAGCGGCGCGGCGGACGGCATGGCATCTCCTTCCCGGCTGGTCCTTCGGCTGTCCCGCCAAAGGTGACCAAACTAGGGCGCACGGCGCGCCATCGCGAAAAGTTAGCTGGCGCCAGGCGCCTTAACGCCAGGTTACCGCAGCGGATGGCATGCGACAGGGAGCCTTGTTAACTCGAAACCTTTGCCACGGTGACGATAGCGTAACCCGCCGGTCAGCGGCGGATGCGATCTTGATCGGCCCGCATGGCGATGCGCAGCGCCTTGGGGATGGGCCGTGCACGCCCGTCACAAACGAAGGCAACCCGCACATGCGCCTCCACGAGAAGCTCCTCGCCTCGCAGGATACGCTGGTTGAGCGTGATCGAAGCGCCCTTGACATCCTCCGGCGCGGTGACAACCGCCAGCACGTCGTCCATGCGCGCAGGCTTGAGGAACTCGATCTGCATCGAGCGGACCACGAAGGCAAACCCCGGGGCTTCCGCGCTCGCCTCTTCGAACAGCGCGCGGTGGTGCGCGCCGAGCAGGCGCAGATGATTGCTGCGGCCGCGTTCCATGAAGCGCAAGTAGTTGGCGTGATAGACGATCCCGGAAAAATCGGTGTCCTCGTAGTAGACACGAACGGGCATGACATGACGACCGTCCCGCAATTCGCCGTCAAGCGCATTCATCGCGGCGGCACGCGCGCGCGCATCGAGGCCTCCCAGTTCCTACCGTCGAATGGTTGCGGCGAGATCGCGGCCAGATCGATGTCATCGATGCAACGCACGTTCACGTCGATTTTGTCCGGATCCGAGCGCGGGACATAGAACGGATGCATGCCGCAGTGCTTACAGAACGTGTGCTTAGCGGTCCCGGTATTGAACTCGTACGTGGTCAGCTCCTCCTTACCGCGCAGCAGCTCGAACCGTTCCGGCGGCACGATCAGATGCAGAATTCCTTTCTTGATGCATATCGAGCAGTTGCAATCGCTCACGGATGCAAGATCGGCCGTGACGCGGAAGCGCACGCGGCCGCAGTGGCAGCCGCCTTCCATGGTGCTAAGCATCCTCGTTGCCTCCGAGACATCCTCCTCCGAGCGGGCGAGATCTAACTCTCCGTTCCCTCGCCAAACAAGCCAAACTGCGCCGGATCGCGCACGGGTTCTGCGAGCCCGAGGTGACGGAACGCGTGCGACGTCAACAGCCGGCCGCGCGGAGTACGCTGCAGAAGGCCGCGCTGGATCAAAAACGGCTCGATGATTTCCTCGATCGCGTCGCGCGGCTCCGATAGCGCCGCCGCGATGGTCTCGATACCGACCGGGCCGCCGCCGTAGTTCTCAGCGATCATCGTGAGATAGCGCCGGTCCATGGCATCGAGCCCCACGGCATCGACCTCGAGCTCGACCAGCGCGCGGTCGGCGGCGGCGCGGTCGATCGCCGTTGCGCCCGCAACCAGCGCAAAGTCGCGCACCCGGCGCAACAGCCGCCCGGCGATGCGCGGCGTGCCGCGCGCGCGGCGCGCGATCTCGTTCGCCCCGTCGGCGGTCATGCCGATGCCGAGGACGCGCGCGCCGCGGTTGACGATCTCTTCGAGCTCGCTCTCGGAATAGAAGTTGAGCCGCACCGGAATACCGAAGCGGTCGCGCAGCGGATTCGTGATGAGACCGGCGCGCGTGGTCGCGCCGATCAAGGTAAATCGCGCGAGATCAATTTTGACCGAACGTGCCGCGGGGCCTTCGCCGATAATCAGGTCGAGCTGGAAATCCTCCATCGCCGGATAGAGAATCTCCTCCACCGCCGGGTTGAGCCGGTGGATCTCATCGATGAAAAGCACGTCGCGATCTTCGAGGTTGGTCAGCAGCGCCGCGAGATCCCCCGCCTTGGCGATCACCGGACCGGAGGTCGCGCGGAAATTCACCCCAAGCTCGCGCGCCACGATTTGCGCGAGCGTGGTCTTGCCCAGCCCCGGCGGGCCGACGAACAGCACATGGTCAAGCGGCTCGCGCCGGGCACGCGCCGCCTCGATGAACACGGAGAGATTCGAGCGCGCCTGCTGCTGGCCGATGAATTCGGCGAGCCGCTGCGGCCGCAGCGAGCCCTCCGCGCTATCGTCATCGCGGCGCTCGGCCGTCACCAAGCGGCGGGGACTTGAGCTCACCGAAGCATCCTCACAACGTGCGCTCCCGGCTGTATTTGTTGGGCAGCAACTCGCCAATCGCGGCGACGGCGGGACCGTTGGCGCCGGGCACGATGACGCGGGCGTTGCGATCGTAATCCCAGATCAGCTCGCGGCAACTCCCGCACGGCGATACCACGACGATCGCCTGATTCGCCTCTTGGGGATCCGGATGGCGCACCGCCACGATCGTCTCGATGCCGGTCTCGCCAACGTCGGTGACCGCCCGCCCGAGCGCCACGGCCTCGGCGCACACCGCCATGCGGCCCAAATAGGCATCGAGATTGACGCCGGTATAGATGCGTCCGTCGCGCGTACGCAGCGCGGCGCCGACCTCTTGCCAGTCGTTACGATAGCGCCGTCTGATCGCGTCGGTGGCGGCGACGATCAGCTCCTGATCGCGCTCGTTCAGCATCGAATAGGGCTCGAATGAGTCATTTCGCGAGTTCCTTCAATCCGAGCCGGATCAGCCGCGCGGTATCCGCTCCCTCGCCCGCGCTGCGCGCCGCGGCGGCGATGGCGGCCGCGGCCTGCGGGTGACCATAACCGAGATTGATCAGCGCGGAGACCGCATCGACGATCGGCTGCGGCGCGCGTCTGTCCTCGACCGCACCGGACAGCCTGATCACCGCCGGGTCGACAGAAGCGTAGGCCGGCGCCTTGTCCTTCAATTCCGTGACGATGCGCTCGGCGACCTTCGGGCCGACGCCGGGAGCGCGCGCGACCATCGCCTTGTCGCGCATGGCGATGGCGGAGGCGAGATCGGCCGGCTTGAGTGTGCCGAGCACCGAGAGCGCGACCTTGGCGCCGACGCCCTGCACGGTCTGCAACAGGCGGAACCACTCGCGCTCGACGTCGGTGAGAAAACCGAACAACCTGATCTGATCCTCGCGCACGTAGGTCTCGATCGAAAGCGCGGCGGGCTGCCCCACGCCCGGCAATTCCTGCAGCGTGCGGGCGGAGCATTGCACGAGGTATCCCACCCCATTGACGTCGAGAACGATGAAATCCTCGCCGTAGCTGTCGATGATGCCCTTGAGTTTGCCGATCATGCGCGTGCCTCAGCCCGCCGCCACCTTGAGCACGGCGCTGCGGCGATGATGCGCATGGCATACCGCGATCGCGAGCGCGTCAGCCGCATCCTCCGATTGCGGGTCGGCTTTCGGCAGCAGCACTCCGATCATCATGCGGATCTGCGCCTTCTCGCAATGACCGGCGCCGACGATGGTTTTTTTCACGAGATTAGGGGCGTATTCCGCAACCGGAAGCCCGGACATCGCCGGCACCAGCATGGCGATGCCGCGCGCCTGGCCGAGCTTGAGGGTCGCCGACGCATCCTTGTTCACGAAGGTCGCCTCGACCGCGGCTTCGTGCGGCGCATGCTCGTCGACCACGCGGCGCAAACCGTCGTGGATGGCGAGAAGCCGCGCGGCGAGTTCGGCTTTCTCGTCGGTCGCGAGCGACCCGCAGGCGAGAAAGCTCAGCCGATTGCCGTCGAGGGCCACCACGCCCCAGCCGGTGCGGCGCAGGCCGGGATCGATGCCGAGAATGCGAATCAGGCCGCGCATGATCGCCCGTTGATAGCCCCGCCCGCGGCAACAGCCTAGGCTGTTTGCGATCTTCCCCTCGCTTTCGCTCAATGCCACGCAGCCTGCTGGCATTGCCCAGTACACGAGAGCGCTGATGGCAGCGGCCCAGTCAGCGCTTCGACACCCCGGCTCGTTGAAGCCTACGCGCTCAGCTTCTGCATCAACGCGTCCGAGACTTCGAAATTGGCGTAGACGTTCTGCACGTCGTCGTGCTCGTTGAGCGTCTCGATCAGCTTGAAGAGTTTCTCGCCCTGTTCGTCGTTGACGGTAACGGTATTCTGCGGCTTCCACACCAGCGCCGCCTTGCGCGCCTCGCCGAACTTCGCCTCCAGCGCCTTCGCTACTTCGCGCAGCGATTCCTGCGTCGTATAGATTTCGTGCCCGTTGTCATTCGACACCACGTCCTCGGCGCCGGCGTCGATGGCGGCCTCTAACATGGCCTCGGCGCTTGCGGCCTTGGCGTCGTACTCCACCACGCCGACACGATCGAACATGAAGGAGACCGCGCCGGTCTCGGCCAAATGGCCGCCGGATTTGGTGAAGGTCGCGCGCACTTCGCCGGCGGTGCGGTTGCGGTTGTCGGTCAAGACCTCGACAATGACGGCGACGCCGCCCGGTCCATAGCCTTCGTAGCGAATCTCGTCGTAGCTCTCCGCGTCTCCGCCGGTCGCTTTCTTGATCGCCCGGTCGATGTTGTCCTTGGGCATGTTCTCCGCGCGGGCGGCGATGACCGCGGCGCGCAGGCGCGGGTTCGTGGCGGGATCGGGCAATCCCATCTTGGCCGAGACCGTGATTTCGCGCGCCAGCTTTCCGAACAGCTTGGATTTCGCCGCATCCTGCCGCCCCTTGCGGTGCATGATATTTTTGAATTGGGAATGGCCGGCCATGGCTTGCTCCTCGACGCCCCGCGCCGCGCAGGTGGAAAGCGCGATCGGCGAAGGCCGCGGCAATGAGATGATGTCGGACGCCTGATTGGACGCGCCTGACACTCAAAATAGGACGCGGCTGGGCGGAAATCCAGCGCCGCTGGGGCGGCAATGACGCCGCCGCTCGCCCTCACGAACACCGCCGGTACTGCGCACCGGACCGATCGCCGCCGCACCCTTTAGTCGATGTCAGAGCACCGTTTGCATCAACGCCGGGAAGTACCGATACCCGTCGCCTTGCGCGCCGAGATAGCCGATACCGGGCCAAGGGAAGTGATAGGCGACGAATGGAGTGCGCTCCCTCGCGAGCATCTCGAACACGCGCAGACGGCTGCGGACAGCCTGTTTGCCGTCGGTATCATAGGAGAACTCAAGGCGTGGGCGTTGCACCACCAGGACATGATGGTGGGCAATGTCGCCGACGTTGCAGATCGTCTTGCCCTGCGAGGTGATCATGTAGAGGGTGTGCCCGACCGTGTGGCCCGGCGCCGATACCGCCTGCACACCGGGCAAGAATTCCTGCCCGTCCTTGATGAATACCATGCGGTCGCGGTTCGGCAGCAATTGCTGCGCGCGCCGGCAACGAATGCCTTGAGCATATCGTTCGAGAGTTTGGCTTCGTCGGTCCAGAAGTCGAAATCGGACTGTGTCATGTAGACCTGGGCGTTCGGGAAAGTGCGCGCGCCATCGTCGGCCATGAGTCCGAAGCAATGATCGGGATGGGCATGGGTGAGCACGACGGCGTCGATGTCCTTAGGCTCAATGCCGGCCGCCTTGAGATTGGCGGGTAGCCGTCCAGTGTCCGGGCCCAGCATCTTATCCGTCCCCATGCCGGTGTCGAACAGCGCGACAAGATCGCCCGTGTTGATGACCAGCGCATTCTGCTGCAGCACCACATTGTCGGTCGGCAGAAAGTTCTCGGTCAGCGTCCTGCCGAATTCCTCTTTTGACAAGCCGATGAATATGTCCGGCTTCGGCGCGCCCAGCGACAAGGGACCGTCAGAAACGGCGGTCGCCTCGATGCTTCCGATCCTGAAGCGATAGAAGGCGGGTGTCTGTGTGTTTTGCAACGGCGCCTTGGCGAGCACGATGGATGCACCGCCGACCAATCCAGCGGCCGCCGAAGAAACTCCCGCGAGCAAGCGCCGGCGCGAAAGAGAGACATCGAGCCTGTTTGCCATATTCAAACTCCCGCTTGATGGAGCATCGTCTCTCGCCGGCAGGCTAGGCGCGGACACGGCAAATTCGTGTCGGGCACCGTCACGATGAAGTGAGAGGCGGGGTTATTCCCAAAATTTGGGCCGCGCCTCTTCCAGCCGGCCGCCCAGACGCACTGCCGCGATGCGCCGCGCCAATCCACTGGCGTCGTCCGTCTCGACCGCGAGCGCACACAACGTTGCTTCGCCGGTCGCCGGCTCGAAGCGCGCGCCCGAGATCTTGGTCAGAAACCGCGACAGCGGCTCCTCCTTGTTCATCCCGATCACCGAATCGTAGTCGCCGGTCATGCCCACGTCGGAGATGAAGGCGGTACCACGCGGGAGAATCTGATGATCCGCGGTCGGCGCGTGCGTGTGCGTGCCGACGACGAGGCTCGCACGTCCGTCGCAGAAATGGCCCATCGCCTGCTTCTCGCTCGTCGCCTCGCCGTGCACGTCGATGATGATGGCGTCAGCCGCCTGCTTGAGCGGACAGGCGGCAAGCTCGCGCTCGACGGCAGGGAACGGGTCGTCCAAGGGGTCCATGAAAATGCGGCCCATGGCGTTCACGACGAGCACGCGCGCGCCGTTCTTCGCGTCGATCAGCGCCACGCCGCGTCCTGGCGTGCCGGCGGGATAATTGATCGGGCGCAGCAGCCTCGGCGCGCGTTCGATGAAGACCAGCGCCTCCTTCTGGTCCCAGGAGTGGTTGCCGCCGGTGATCACGTCGGCGCCGCCATCGACGAATTCCTGGTAGATGGCTTCGGTGATCCCGAACCCGCCGGCGGAGTTCTCGCCGTTGACCGCCACGAAATCGAGCTTCCAGTCGCGCACGAGGGCACCGAGGCGCTCGAGCAGGATCGCGCGCCCGCTGCGCCCTACGACGTCGCCGATAAAGAGGATGCGCATGCCTTACGCGACTCGGCAGTCAATGACCTCGCGCTCGGTTAGCACGAGATCGAGGCGCGCGTCGCGCGCCGTCGTGGGCACGCTTGGGATTTCCTGCGCGGCGAAGCCGAGGCCGCACGCGATGACGGTCTTGCGCGCGCGCAGGTGCGCAATCGTCAGATCGTAGTAGCCAGCGCCATAGCCGATGCGCTCCCCGCTGCGATCGAACGCCAAGAGCGGCACGAGCAGGATATCGGGAAAGACTTCGGCTGCGTCGGTCCCCGGCTCGCGGATGCCCCAAGTGCCGGCAACAAGCCTTTGGCCAAAGACAAAAGCGCGCATGGTGAGCGGCTTGCCGCGTCCGGCCACGGCCGGCAACGCGAGCCGCGCGCCGCAGCCGGCGAGCTTGCGCATCAGCGCGATGGGATTGATTTCGCTCCCGATCGGCATGAATCCCGAGACGATCGCCTGCGGGGTTATCGCGACGGGGAACGGCCGCTCCGCAATGGCCTGCGCCGCGGCGGCACGCATGCCAGCGGGCAACGCATCGCGGCGCGCGCGTGCTTGGCGGCGCAGCTCGGCTTTGGCATCTTCGATCGAGGTGGATTGAGTCATCGACCCGGGGCGTGAGTGCGGAGCCGCAATGGCCGTCGGAGCGTCGATCCCGGGTTCCCTACGAAAGTAGGTGGGCGCCATATGTCCGAGCCCACGAGCCCGGTCAGGGACAGCTCCCTTGAGGATCGATAAGGCCCCGGGGATATGGCTCCTGACGCACCTCGCAGCCCCGCGCCGGCAATGTAGTGCCTGTGCAGTTGCGATGCTACCCGTGAAACGGCGTATACTCACAAATTGCGATTGTTGGGAAATGGCCGGCTCACGTCCCGCCGGCTCAGTCCGCCTTGACGCCGGCGAATTGCACTACCTTGGCCCACTTTTCGGTTTCGTCTGCGACGAGTTTTCCGAATTGAGCGGGCGTCATCGGCATCGCCTCGCCACCGAGCTCCGCAAGCCGCGCCGTGAGCTTGGGATCGGCGAGGACATCGTTCACCGCCTTGTTGAGCGTAGCGACGATCTCGGGCGGCGTGCCCTTCGGCACCGCGATCCCATACCAGACCACCGCCTCGTACCCCGGCACGGTCTCGCCAATGGTCGGCACATCCGGGAGCGCCGGCGAACGCTTGCCCGCCGTCACACCCAGCGCGCGCAGCGTGCCAGCCCTGATATGCGAGATCGAACCGGGCAAGTTGTCGAAGATAACCTGGACGCGGTTGGTGAGCAGGTCTTGCAGCGCCGGCGCCGAGCCGCGGTACGGCACATGTTGCATGTTGACGCCGCTCATGGCTTTGAACAATTCGCCCGACATGTGCACCGACGTGCCGCTGCCCGAGGAGGCCATGTTGATCTTGCCCGGATTGGCCTTCGCGTAGGCGATGAATTCGGCCACCGTCTTGGCCGGTACGTCCGGGTGCACCACCATGACGTTGGTGAGCAGCATCGTCCCGGCGACAGGCACGCTGTCGCGAATGAAGTCGAACGGAAGCTTCTCATAGAGCGAGGCATTGATGGCATTATTCGGAGCTACAAATCCGATCGTATAGCCGTCAGGCGGCGAGCTGAGCACCGCAGCCATCCCGATGTTTCCGCCAGCACCGACTTTGTTCTCGACGATGAATTGCTGGCCCAAGCGCTCCGAGAGATATTGTCCGATGACGCGCGCCACGGTGTCGTTCGGTCCGCCGGCGGTGAACGAGACAATCCAATGCACCGGACGGGCCGGATAGCCTTGTGCCGCGGCGATGCGCGAGGAGGCCGGCAGCGCGGCAGCGCCTGCTGCCAAATGCAGAAAATGACGGCGGTCAAGTTTCATCGCGGCCGAAGTGCACCTCACTGTGCCTCTGAATGAATGCACGCCCTATCCTACTGGAACGCCGGCGTCGACGACCGTCTGATTGAGCTGCCTGGTGAGGCTCTCGATGCGCTCGGCGGCCGCATTGAGCGCGGCGACCACCGCCGCTTGCGTCGCCTGGGCGCGATCGGCGGATACGACGCTCGCCTCCTGCAAGGTGGCGAGCTCCGGCTCGAGTCGCTGCAATTTTTCCTTGATCTCCGAGAGCTCATCGGCGAGCGCCAGCGCAGCCATGACCGTGAGCCGCGTATCGCCGATCTCGCCGAAGCTTGCCCGCAGCTCACGGATGCGCCCGTCGAGCTGCTCGGCGAGACGGGTGAGACGCGCCTCTTCCCCTTTCTCGCAGGCCATCCGGAACTGGCGGCCGTTGATAGTGACGTTGATCTGCACCATGGCACCCTCAGCGCTCGTTCGCCGCGAGCACGGAGCGGATCGTGTCGATGGCGGCATCGAGCCGCTCGGCGACCTGACGATTGGCCGTCTCCAGCGTCCGATTGCGTGCGGCCGCGGCATCGAGCTCCGCGGCGAGGCGCGAGCGGTCGGCGCCGAGCGCATGCAGCTGAGCATCGAGTGTCTGCTCGCCGCGATCCGCCTCGTGCCGCCGCTCGACGGCGGCCGCAAGCGCATCGAGCGCAAGGGCAAGACGTTTGCTGGCGGCCTCGATGGCGCTGCCTTCCGTCATTCTCGACCGACCCCTTCGCTCGGCGGATTACATAGCCGATTCGGCAGTCCTATGGCCGGAGAAATCTTTTGCATCGGCAATCAGTTAGAAGAAGAACCCTACGTTGCGTGTGCACTCCTCGTCAACGCTTGACCGCAATTCATCCTCGGCCCCTGTGAATGGCGAGCCGGTCAGGCGGCGGCATTCTTTGACTCGCCTTGCCCGCATGCTAGAGCCTCGCCCGAGAACCGCTTGGCCCGGTGATGACCAGCCCCAATTCGCTCCTTGCTGCAGCGGCGTCCCCTGCGCCCGTGCGCCGCGACGAGCGCGCAGCCGCGGCGCGCGCGCGCCATGACCGCATGGCCAATGCGCTGCGCGCGCTCGCCATGGACGCGGTCGAACAGGCCAAATCCGGCCATCCCGGCCTGCCCATGGGGGCGGCCGACGTCGCGACCGTGCTGTTCACGCGCTTTCTCAAGTTCGATGCGGAGGATCCCGCCTGGCCTGACCGCGACCGCTTCGTGCTCTCGGCCGGTCACGGCTCGATGCTGATCTACGCGCTGCTCCATCTCCTCGGCTACGAGAAGATGACGATCGAAGAGATCAAGCGCTTCCGCCAGCTGGGCTCGATCACCCCCGGCCATCCCGAGAACTTCCTGACGCCAGGCGTGGAGACGACGACGGGCCCGCTCGGGCAGGGACTCGGCAACGCGGTCGGCATGGCCATTGCCGAGCGCCACCTCGCCGCGGTGTTCGGCCCCGAATTGGTGGACCATCACACCTACGTGCTCGCCTCCGACGGCGACCTGATGGAAGGCGTCAGCCAGGAGGCAATCGCGCTCGCCGGACATCTCAAGCTCAACAAGCTGATCGTGCTGTTCGACGACAACGGCATCTCGATCGACGGACCGCTGTCGCTTGCTGATTCCGTCGATCAGGTGCAGCGCTTCGCGGCGGCCGGCTGGGCGGCAAGCCGCATCGACGGACACGATGCCGAGGCGGTCGCCAAGGCGCTCGAGAAGGCGCAGTCCTGCGATCGGCCCTCGCTGATCGCCTGCCGCACCACCATCGGCTTCGGTGCGCCGAGCAAGGCGGGAACGGAGAAATGCCACGGCTCCCCGCTCGGCAGCGAGGAAATCAAGGGCGCGCGCGAACGACTCGGCTGGGCCGAGCCTGCCTTCGCCATTCCCCCCGATGTGCGCGAGATGTGGCGCAGCGCAGGGCGAGCCGGCAGGGCAGCGCACCAGGCCTGGAACGATCGTCTCAACGCGGCACCGGCCGCGCGTCGCGCCGAATTCGAACGCCGCATTCACGGTGAGTTGCCGAAGGATAATCTCGTCGCCGCCGTGCGCTCGGTGAAGGAGAAGCTTGCCGCTGCGCCGAAAGAGATTGCTACCCGCGCCGCGTCGGAGACTGCGCTCGAAGCGCTGACCGCGGCGGTGCCGGAGATGATCGCCGGCTCGGCCGACCTGACCGGCTCCAACAACACCAGGCCCAAAGGCATGAGCGTGTTCTCGGCCGCGAACTATTCGGGGCGCTTCATTCATTACGGCGTGCGCGAGCACGGCATGGCCGCGGCGATGAACGGCATGGCATTGCACGGCGGCGTCATTCCTTATTCCGGCACGTTCCTCGTGTTCTCCGATTATTGCCGTCCGGCGATCCGCCTCGCCGCGCTCGCCGGCGAACGCGTCATCCATGTGATGACCCACGATTCGATCGGGCTCGGCGAAGATGGGCCCACGCACCAACCGGTCGAGCATCTCGCCGCGCTGCGCGCCATTCCCAATCTCTACGTCTTCCGTCCGTGCGACGCGGTCGAGACGATCGAATGTTGGCAGCTTGCGCTGGAGAGGTCGCAATCGCCGAGCGTTCTCGCGCTTACGCGCCAGAATTTGCCGCAGTTGCGCCTTGCGTTTGAGGACACCAACCGTTGCGCCGCCGGCGCCTACGAGCTCGTCGCTGCGGAGAACGAGGCCGACGTGTCGCTGTTCGCGACCGGCTCCGAAGTATCAATCGCGGTCGAGGCCTGCAAGTTGCTGCGCGAGCGCGGCGTCGCAGCGCGCGTGGTGTCGGTCCCCTGCTTCGAGCTGTTGCGCGAGCGTCACGCCGCCGAACGGCAGAAAATTGTCGGCACCGCGAAGGTCAAGGTCGCGGTCGAGGCAGCGGTGCGGCAAGGCTGGGACGAGATCATCGGCTCGGACGGCGCCTTTGTCGGGATGACGACATTCGGGGCGAGCGCGCCCTACAAGGACCTCTACCGGCATTTCGGCATCACGCCGGAGAATGTTGCGAAGGCGGCGTTGAGCAAACTCGGCAAGACTTAACGGACGCGCCGAACGTCCCTATCTAGTGTCTCATGAGCTAACCTGTTCAACGTCTCATGCGCCCGCGCAGCGCCAAAGCCGCGGGACAGCCGTGGAGGGGAGCCAAGGAGCCGGAAATGTCAGTTCGGGTCGGCATCAACGGGTTCGGCCGCATCGGCCGCAACGTGCTGCGCGCCATCGCCGAAGCCGGGCGCAGCGATATCGAGGTGGTTGGCGTCAACGATCTCGCCCCGGTGGAGACCAATGCGCATCTGTTGCGTTTCGATTCCGTGCACGGTCGCTTTCCCGGCGAGGTCACGGTCACGGGCGACGCGATCAACATCGGCAACGGCCCGATCAAAGTAACCGCCATCAAAGACCCGGCAACCTTGCCGTGGAAGGAGCTCGGCGTCGATGTTGCGCTCGAATGCACGGGCATCTTTACGTCAAAGGACAAGGCGTTGGCGCACCTTACCGCGGGTGCCAAGTGCGTCCTCATCTCAGCGCCCGCGGAGGGCGTCGACCTCACGGTCGTCTATGGCGTCAATCACGACAAGCTCACTAAAGAGCACAAGGTCGTCTCCAACGCCTCCTGCACCACCAATTGCCTCGCGCCGGTGGCGAAGGTGCTCAACGACGCGGTCGGTATCGACAAAGGCTTTATGACGACGGTGCACTCCTACACCAACGACCAGCCCTCGCTCGACCAGGTGCACAAGGATCTCTACCGGGCGCGCGCCGCGGCGATCAACATGATCCCGACCTCGACGGGCGCCGCAAAAGCGGTCGGGCTGGTGCTGCCGGAACTCGCGGGCAAGCTCGACGGTGTCGCGATCCGCGTGCCGACGCCGAACGTCTCGGTGGTCGACTTGAAATTCGTCGCGAGGCGCGCCACCACGAAGGACGAGATCAACGGCGCGGTGAAACGCGCCGCCGAGCAGCAGCTCAAGGGCATTCTCGGCTATACCGAGGCGCCCAACGTCTCCAGCGATTTCAACCACGATGCGCACTCATCCGTGTTCGCGCTGGACCAGACCAAGGTGATGGATGGCACGCTGGTGCGGGTGATGTCGTGGTACGACAACGAATGGGGCTTCTCCAACCGGATGGTCGATACCGCGGTTGCGATGGGTAAGCTGGTCTGAACCCGCCGGCAATGAGCGAAGTTGTTGCCCAGGTTTGGGTGCGGGCGACTGCGCGCACAGGCGGCTGACATGTTCCGAACACTTGACGACGTCGACGTCAGGGGTAAGCGCGTGCTCGTGCGCGTCGATCTCAACGTGCCGGTCGAGAACGGCAACGTCGCGGACACAACCCGCATCGTGCGGGTCGCTCCCACCATCAGGGAGATTGCGGATAAGGGCGGCAAGGTGATCTTGCTCTCCCATTTCGGACGCCCGAAAGGGCCCGATCCGACACAGTCGCTCAAGCTCGTCGCGCCGGCGATCGCCGCCGTTCTCAGGCGCCCGGTCGCTTTCGCCGAGGATTGCATCGGCGAAAAGGCCGCCGTCCCAGTGAACGCCATGAAGCCGGGCGACATCCTGTGCCTCGAGAACACCCGCTTTCATCGGGGCGAGGAGCGCAACGATCCGGATTTTGCCGCGCAACTGGCCGCGCTCGGCGACATCTTTGTCAACGACGCCTTCTCGGCGGCGCACCGCGCCCATGCCTCGGTGGAAGGGCTCGCCCGCAGACTGCCGAGCTATGCCGGCCGCGCCATGCAGGATGAACTCGAAGCGCTCACGCAGGTCTTGCAGACGCCGGCGCGCCCGCTCGCGGCGATCGTCGGCGGCGCCAAGGTGTCGACCAAGCTCGATCTGCTCGGCAATCTGCTCGCCAAAGTGGATACCCTGATCATCGGCGGCGGCATGGCCAATACGTTTATCGCCGCATGCGGACATTCCGTGGGTAAATCGTTGTGCGAGCGCGATCTCCTGCAGACCGCATGCGACATCATGGACCAAGCGAAATCCAATTGTCGTGAAATCGTGCTACCGGTCGATGCGGTGGTTGCCAAAGAATTCGCCGCCAACGCGCCCTCGCGCGTGGTCGCGGTTGACGGCGTGGGCGACGACGAGATGATCCTCGATATTGGTCCGCGCAGCATCGAGCATGTCTGCTCCGTGCTCGCCCGCGTAAAGACGCTGGTCTGGAACGGGCCGTTCGGCGCCTTCGAACTCGAGCCTTTCGACATCGGCACGGTCGAGGTCGCGGAAGCTGCGGCGGAACTCACGGCAGCCGGGAAGATTGTAACGGTGGCAGGCGGCGGTGATACGGTGGCGGCGCTCAACGCCGCCGGGGCGGCCGATCGCTTCACCTACGTCTCGACCGCCGGGGGCGCTTTCCTCGAATGGCTGGAAGGCAAATCTTTGCCGGGCGTCGAGGTGCTCAGGGTCAGATGAGTGACGACGCACCGATGCACCCTTTCCAACCGCGCAAAGAGGCGGCAAAATTGCTCATGAACGCACAACGTGACGGAGGAGGTTGCGATGAACCTCGCTGAACTCAACAAGGTCGCCGAGGCCATGGTCGCGCCGGGCCGCGGCATTCTCGCCGCCGACGAATCGACGGGCACCATCAAGAAGCGCTTCGATTCCATCGGGGTGGAATCGACCGCCGATAGTCGGCGCGATTATCGCGAACTGCTGTTTCGCTCGTCGGACGCGATGTCGAAATGTATTTCCGGCGTCATCCTCTACGACGAAACCATTCGCCAGAACGCCAAGGACGGCACTCCACTGGTCAAGCTAATCGCAAACTCGGGGGCGATCCCCGGGATCAAAGTCGACAAGAGCACCAAGCCATTACCGTTCTGCCCCGGCGAAGTGATCACCGAGGGGCTGGACGGTCTGCGCGAGCGCCTCGTCGAATATCGCGGGCTGGGCGCCAAGTTCGCGAAGTGGCGCGCGGTGATCGATATCGGCCCCGGCATCCCGAGCTACGCCGCGATCATGACCAACGCGAATGCGCTCGCGCGCTATGCCGCGCTCTGTCAGGAGCAAGACATCGTGCCGATCGTCGAGCCGGAAGTGCTGATGGACGGCGATCACGACGCGGACCGCTGCTACGTCGTCACCGAGTGGGTGCTCAAGACGGTGTTTGAGCAGCTTTACTATCAGAAGGTGGCGCTCGAAGGCATGGTGCTCAAGCCGAACATGGTGGTCGCGGGCAAAAAGGCGAAGAACCGCGCCGGCGTCGACGAGGTCGCCGAGAAAACGGTGAGACTGCTCAAGGCCTGCGTTCCAGCCGCGGTCCCCGGCATCGCTTTCCTCTCGGGCGGCCAGTCGGACGAGGAGGCGACTGCGCATCTTGATGCCATGAACCGGATCAGCGGCCTGCCGTGGCGGCTCACGTTCAGTTACGGCCGCGCGCTGCAAGCGGCGCCGCAAAAGGCTTGGTCGGGGAAGAGCGAAAACGTCGCCGCTGCCCAGCGCGCCTTCGCCCACCGCGCGATGATGAACAGTCTGGCGACGCGCGGACAGTGGAAGCAGGACTTGGAAAAGAAGGCAGCCTAAGTTCCCTCGGCGCGTGTTGCCCGCAGGCTTCGCGCGCCGACCGTTGCCGCTCCGTCACTGGAACATGACCTTACTTCGCCGCGATACGGCTCAACTTTTACCGTCTCGTAGGATTGAGGCTCTATAAACGCCCCCAAACTGCCCGATTGCGGGGGCAATCGATATCCCATGGCGTCCCGAGAAAAACCGGCCGAACCGAGGCGCCCTGTTGCGCGCCTGTATCTCGTGACCCCGCAGGATCCTGCCGGGCTCGCGGAGCGGCTCGCCGAAGCGCTCGCCGCAGCCGACGTCGCCGCCGTGCTGCTGCGCCTGCCGCAGGGTGACGAGCGCGCGCGGATCGACCACGCCAAGGCGCTCGCGCCGACCGTGCAGAACAAGGGCGCGGCGCTGCTCCTCGACGGACATGCCGATCTCGCCGCGCGCGCCGGCGCCGACGGCGCGCATCTCGGCGGCGTCGAAGCACTCACGGCCGCGCTACCGATGCTCAAGCCTGCATGCATCGCCGGATGCGGCCGACTTACCACCCGGCACGATGCCATGCTCGCGGGCGAAGCCGGCGCCGATTACGTCATGTTCGGCGAGCCCGACGCGACGGGTCGTCGGCCCTCGCTCAACGCCGTCGCCGAACGCGTGGCGTGGTGGGCCGAGCTGTTCGAAATTCCCTGTGTCGGGTTTGCTGCCTCGCTCGACGAGGTCGAGCCGCTGGCAGCGGCCGGCGCGGATTTCGTCGCCGTCGGAGAGTGCATCTTCGCCGACCAGCGCGGGGACGCCGCCGCGGTTGCGGACGCGGCACAACGGCTCGCGGTTGCGGAGACGATCGCATGACATGCGTGCGGTACGCCGCGGCCGCGCTGTTGGCGCTCGCGTCCTCGGTCGGCGTGATCGCGCCTGCCACTGCGCAGACGCCCAGCCAACCTGCCCCGCCCATGATGCAGCCGTCGGCCAAACCGGCCGCAAAGCCGCTCAAGCCTGCGGCGACGACGCAGGCGGCAGCCGCACGCGAGCCCGATCTCGCCTACGGCGCCTACCAACGCGGCTACTACGTCACCGCCTTTGCGACCGCGACCCGTCGCGTCGAGGAGCTCAAGGACGTGAAGGCGATGACGCTCCTCGGAGAGCTCTACGCCAACGGCGTGGGCATCAACCGCGACGAGAAGAAAGCGGCCGATTGGTATCGGCTGGCCGCCGAGCGGGGCGATCGCGAGGCGATGTTCGCGCTGGCCATGATGCATTTCAGCGGGCGCATCGAGTCCGCCAGCCGCGAGGAGGGCGCAAACCTGCTCGCCGCGGCCGCCAAGCTCGGCCACGCCGCCGCGGCCTATAATCTCGGCCTCCTTTACATCGAAGGCCAACTCTTCCCGCAGGATTTCGCGCGCGCCGCCGCGTTCTTCCGCAGCGCCGCCGAGGTCGGCAGTCCGGAAGCGCAATACGCGCTGGCGACACTCTACAAGGAGGGTCGCGGCGTGCCCAAGGACCTAGTCGAGGCGGTGCGGCTCTTGGCCGCCGCTTCGCTCGCCGATAACACCGACGCCCAGGTCGAATATGCCATTGCGCTGTTCAACGGAACGGGCATAGCCAAGAACGAGCGGCTGGCGGCGACCCTGTTGGCGAAGGCGGCGCGCAAGGGCAACCCCGTCGCGCAAAATCGTCTCGCCAACATTCTCGCGGTCGGGCGCGGCGCGAACGCCAACCCGGTGCAGGCCATCAAATGGCACATTATCGCCAAGGCGGGCGGTGTGAGCGACATCCCGCTCGATGCTTTCGTGGAGCAGCAGCCGCCGGACATCCGCGCCGCCGGCGAGAAGGCGGCGAAGCCTTGGGTCGACGCGCTCAAGGAGCTGCGCCAGTCGCGCTCTTGACGCGAAGCGTCGCTACAGGCAGACCCCACGTTTGACGCCACGCCCGCCCGAGCGGGCATGATGCACCCATCGCGGGTTTCCCCGCGCGTTCGACCATGCTCCGCTCCGCTCTCCTCAACGTGATGATCAAGGCCGCGCGCAAAGCGAGCCGCACGCTCAAGCGCGATTTCGGCGAGATCGAGCACTTGCAAGCTTCGCTCAAGGGGCCGGCGAATTTCGTCACCGCCGCCGATCAGCGCGCCGAGGAGATCTTGCGCGAGGAGCTCGAGCTTGCGCGCCCGGGCTACGGCTTTCTCGGCGAGGAAGGCGGCGCGCGCCAAGGCAGCGACAAAACCCACCGCTGGATCGTCGATCCGCTCGACGGCACGCTGAACTTCCTGCACGGAATTCCGCACTTTGCGATTTCGATCGGGCTCGAGCGCGAAGGCACGATGGTCGCGGGGCTGGTCTACAATCCGGTCACCGACGAGCTTTTCACCGCCGAGCGCGGCAAGGGCGCCTTCCTCAACGACCAGCGGCTGCGGGTCGCGGCGCGCAAACGGCTCGATAACGCGGTGGTCGCCTGCGCGCTGCCGCATCCCAGCCGTGGCGATGTGGAACTCACGCGCAGCGAACACAGCACGGTTCAGGACCGGGTTGCCGGACTGCGGAGGCTGGGGGCAGCCGCGCTCGATCTCGCTTGGGTCGCCGCCGGCCGTCTCGATGCTTATTGGGAGCGCGGCCTATCGCCGTGGGACATGGCGGCGGGCATCGCGCTGGTGCGCGAAGCCGGCGGCTTCGTGACCGACCTCGACGGACGCGACGACATGATCAAGTCCGGCGGCATTCTCGCCGCGAACGAGGAAATTCACCGCCAGATGCTGCGGGCGCTCAAGGACGCGCCAGGGGCCCTGCCCATCGGCCGGCGCTCCTCGGCATGAAACATGCGCGGCACGGCTAGGGCAGCGCCCGCTGTGCCCGCTCCTCGACGAATCAGTTCGCAAGCGGCTTACCGGCGAAGTCGCGGCGGCCTTGCGACGGCAACGGGTTCCGCAGTGCAACGCGCCATCGCGCCGCGCGGGCCAGACGCCAATTAACTCGACGATTACGCGATTTTGGTATGTGCAAACCGCCCGATGGCGGCGCAGCGACCCTCCCCTCGGGGCGCTTCTCTTCCTTCCGCCGCGGCGCTGCCTTATTGTGAGTCGAGTGAGGGGCGCTGATCCATGGCGCAAGAGATCGATCCCTTTAAGCTGTCCTCGCCCCGGATTTTTCTCATCCGGATGGTGGTATTTCTCACCCTCTGCGCGCTCGTCGTGATCGTGCTCTACAAGCAGATTTGGACCGCATTTCTCGCCAATGCCGTCCTCAATGCCTTGATCATCGGCGTGCTCTTGATCGGCATCGCACTCGCTTTCCGGCAGGTCATCCGTCTGTTCCCCGAAATTGATTGGGTGAACGGGTTCCGGCTCGCCGATCCCGGCCTCGCGGTGGAACGTCCGCCGGTATTGCTTGCGCCCATGGCCGTGCTGCTGCGCGACCGCATCGGCCGCATGGCGATTTCCGCCCAGATGATGCGCGGCATCCTCGATTCGATCGCCGCCCGCTTGGATGAAGCGCGCGATACATCGCGCTACATGACCGGCCTGCTCGTGTTCCTCGGCCTGCTCGGCACGTTTTGGGGCCTGATCGAGACCATGGGCTCGGTCGGCAACGTGATCAACACACTCAAGCCGGGTGGCGATGCGGCCGCCATATTCGAGTCGCTCAAGGAGGGTCTTGCCGCTCCGCTTGGCGGAATCGGAATCGCGTTCTCGGCATCGCTGTTCGGACTCGCCGGCTCGCTCGTGCTCGGGTTCCTCGACCTGCAGACCAGCCAGGCGCAGAACCGCTTCTACACCGAGCTCGAGGACTGGCTCTCCACCACAGTGCGTGACCTCGGCGTGGGTGGCGACGTCGCCGCGCCAGTATCGGGCGTGGTACCGGGCGACCTGCGAATAGCCATCGAGCGGCTGCGGGAGGCCATCAGCGATGGGAGCTCGCGGGCTGCCACGACCGCCATGGCCAATCTCGCAGAAGCAATCCAGGGGCTGGTACATCACATGCGCAACGAGCAGCAGATGATCCGCGACTGGGTCGAGTCGCAGGCACAGCAGCATCGCGAGGTGCGTCGCCTGCTCGAAATTCTCGTGCGCGAAAACGTCAACAAGTAAACCCGAAGGGACAGCTCAAGTAGGATCCAATGGCTCTCGCACGCGCCCGCCGCGACGGCGGCATGAATTACTGGCCGGGATTCGTCGACGCTCTCTCGACGTTCATCCTTGGCGTCATCTTCCTGCTGACAGTCTTCGTGTTCGTGCAGTTTTATCTGACCCAGGAGGTCACCGGCAAAGATACCGCGCTCAACCGCCTCAACGCGCAGATTGCCCAGCTCACCGAGCTTCTGTCGCTGGAGAAGACAGGCAAGCTCAGCCTGGAGGAGCAGCTCAGCATGTTGCAATCGAGCCTGGCTTCGGCCGAAGGCGAGCGCGACCGCTACAAGGGCCTCTACGACGGAGTCGGTGGCGGCGACGCGCAGGGCAAAGCCGCCCAACTCAGCGGTCAACTCGACGCGGAGCGGCGGCTGAGCACCCGGGCGCTGGCGCAGGTCGAGGTGCTCAATCAGCAGATCGCGGCGCTGCGGCGCCAGCTTGCCGCGCTCGAAGCGGCACTCGAAGCCAGCGAGAAAAAGGACAAGGAATCGCAAGGCCGCATTGCCGACCTGGGCCAACGGTTGAACGTAGCGCTCGCACAGCGGGTGCAAGAACTCTCCCGATACCGTTCCGACTTCTTCGGCCGGCTGCGCGCCATTCTCGGCAATCGCCCCGACATTCGCATCGTCGGCGACCGTTTCGTGTTCCAGTCGGAAGTGTTCTTCGACACGGGGAGGGCCACCCTCGACAAACCTGAAGGGCTGGTCGAGCTGGACGGACTCGCCATCGCGCTGCTCGAACTGGAAAAGAAAATTCCCGGCGAGATTCCCTGGGTGCTGCGGGTCGACGGCCACACCGACGTGCGACCGATCAATAGTCCGCAATTCAGGAGCAATTGGGACCTCTCGGTCGCGCGCGCGATTTCGGTCGTGCAATACCTCATCGGCAAGGGCATATCGCCACAACGACTCGCGGCGGCGGGTTTCGGCGAATTCCAGCCGATCGATCCCGACAAGACCGAGGAGGCCTTTAGCCGCAACCGCCGTATCGAGCTCAAGCTCACGGAGCGGTGAGGTCGAGCGCGTGGCGCAGACGAGCAAGCGCATTCCGGCGGACGCGATGGTCCGCCCCCGCTTCACGCTTCGCCGCTATACGCGGGCCGACGAAGCAGCGGCGATCGAATTGTGGCGGCGCACCTGGCAAATCGCCTATCCCCACATCAATTTCGACGAGAGGGTCGATTGGTGGCGCCAGCGTTGGCGCGAAGAGGTCGTCCCGGCGGCGACGATCGCGGTAGCGGAAGCGGACGGAATAATGCTCGGTTTCATCACCGTCGATCCGAGCACGTTCGATATCGACCAGACGGTGGTCGCGCCGGAAGCGTGGGGCCTGGGCGTCGCCGCCGCCCTAATCGCCGAAGCCAAACGCATATCGCCCGCCGGCCTCGACCTGCACGTCAACAAGGACAACGCGCGCGCCATCCGCTTTTATGAAAAGCACGGCTTCGTCATCTCCGGCGAAGCTCTCAATTGGCGTTCGGGCGCCCCGGTGCACAAAATGAGCTGGCGGCCGTGACGGCACCAGCGCGCGGACGCCCGAGAACCCCGGCGAGACGTCAGACCTGAAATTGCAACCGCGCCAGCCGCGCGTAGAGGCCGTCCGCGGCGACGAGCTTGTCGTGCGTGCCCTCCTCGACGATCCGGCCCGCCTCCATCACCAGAATGCGATCGCAGGAGAGCACGGTCGCGAGCCGATGTGCGATGACGAGCGTCGTGCGGTCCTGCATCAGCCGCCCGAGCGCGTCCTTCACCAGCGTCTCGCTCTCCGCATCGAGCGCGGAGGTCGCCTCGTCGAGCAAGAGTAGCGGTGCCCCGCGCAGGATGGCGCGGGCAATGGCGATACGCTGGCGCTGGCCGCCTGATAGCGTCACCCCGCGCTCGCCGACTGCAGTATCGAATTTTTCCGGCAACAAGCTGATAAATTCCAGCGCATGTGCAAGCTCGGCCGCGCGCTCAACCTCGGCGTCGCTCGCGTCAGGGCGGCCGAAGCGGATGTTGTCGCGGATCGAGGCGGCAAACACGACCGCGTCCTGCGGCACCAGCGCGATGCGCCGCCGCAACTCCAGCGGATCCACATCGAGGAGCGGGCCTCCGTCGAATGTGATCACGCCAGATGACGGATCGTAGAACCGCAGGATGAGATGAAAGACGGTGCTCTTGCCGGCTCCCGAGGGGCCGACGATCGCCACCTTTTCGCCCTGGCGCACGCCGAACGAGAGGCCGTCGAGCACCGGACTTGTCGGGCGCGCCGGATAACAAAAGCGAACGTCGGCAAAAGCGACTTCCCCGCGCGGCGGCTCCGGCAGCGCGAGTGGCCGCGCGGGCGGCACGATCGCCGGCCGCACGTTCAAGATCTCGAACAGCCGCTCCGCCGCGCCCGAGGCTTGCGACAGCTCGCCCCACACCTCCGAAAGCTGGCCGAGCCCCGCGGCGGCCAACACGGCATACAGCACGAACTGTGACAGCCGGCCCGCGCTCATGCGCTCGGCGAGCACGTCCTGCGCGCCGACCCACAGCACGACCACGACGCTCGAAAAGACGAGGAAGATCGCAATCGCCGTGAGGATGGCCCGCGCCTTGATGGAACCACGCGCGGCGCGGAAGGCGCGCTCGACCGCAGCGCCGAAACGGCTTCTGGCCAGCGCCTCGTTGGTGAAGGCTTGCAGCACGCGCACCGCCCCGATCAGCTCGGACGCATAGGCGGTTGCATCCGCAAGCGTGTCTTGCGCCCAACGCGAGCGACGCCGCACCGCGCGACCGAAGCCGTAGAGCGGCAGCACGATCACGGGGATGGCAGCCAGCACGAAGGCGGAGAGGCGCGGGCTCGTCACCACCATCATGATTGCCGCGCCGACGAACAGCACCGAGTTGCGCAAGGCGACGGACACCGAGGCGCCGACCGCAGCCTTGATCTGGGTAGTGTCGGCGGTGAGCCGCGAGATCAATTCCCCGCTCTTGGCCGCGTCGAAATAGGCGGGCGAGAGCGAAACGACATGCCCGAATACCTCCTCGCGCAGGTCGGCGACGATGCGCTCACCCAGCGTGGTTACGAGATAAAACCGCGCAGCGCTTGCCAGCGCGAGCACCGCCACGATGGCGATCATGACCGCGAAATAGCTGTCGATGAGGCTTGCGCTCTCGCGCGAGAACCCGAAATCGATCATGCGCCGGACCGCGATCGGTACGATAAGCGTCGTGACCGCGGCAATCAGCAGCGCAGCGAGCGCGGCGATCGCCTGCCAGCGATAGCGCGCGATGTAAGGCATAAGCGACAACAGCGGCTTGAGCCTTCGATTTTGCCGCCGCTCGGACGCGGCCGCTCCTTCCGGCGCATCGGCCGCCGTTGCGATCGCCCGCGCCGCGTCTCGCTCGACGAAATTCATCTCATCGGCCACATTCTCAATCGGCCACTTGGAGCTTCGGCGCGAAAGCGGGCCGAAGTCGGCGCGACAATGCCCCGGCAGATGCCGGGTGGCAATCGGCCTGCGATGTTCAGTCCCGGCGTGGCGATGCCAGCGGGCCGGAACGGCGTGGCGCGGCGCCCTCGAGCAGCGCACGCTGGCGCGACAGCGCAGCAGCCGCGAACTGCGTGAATGCCCGCACGCGCGCGGTCCGCCGCAAGTCTTCGTGCGTCAGAATCCACAGTGCGGTCGCCATCGCCTCGATCGGAGCGTGAACACGCACGAGATCATCGCAGCTATCGCCGAGATAGCAGGGCAAGGCCGCAAGGCCGAGGTGGGCGGCGGCGGCGTGGCGCAAGACCAGCAACGAATTGGTTCTCAGCACGATCTTGGCTTGCGGAACCGCGGCGCGCATCCACCGCGCGACTGACGTGCCGGCCAACTCGTCGCCCGGGGCCACCCAGTCGTGCGACGCCAGACCATCCGCATCGCCGTGGCTCGCCAGGTATTGCGGACTCGCAAAGATCGCAAATGCGACCGTCGACACGCGCCGCCCCGTCAACCCCTCCGGCGGCTTGTCGGCGGGACGCACGGCAATGTCGGCGGCGAGCTTGGTGAGATCGAAAAACAGGTTCGAAACCGCAAGCTCGAGCTCGATGTGTGGGTGCGTCGCTCGAAAGTCGGCGACAACGGGCGGCAGTAGGGAATGCGCCAAGGTGTCGGTTGTCGTCACGCGAACGGTGCCGGACAGCCTGCGGTCCTGCCCGGCAAGCCGGCGCTCCAAGGTGACGGCGGTGTCCTCCATGCGGCGCGCGGCCTCGACCAGCTCCTCGCCGCCGGGCGTGAGCGCGTAGCCGGTTGCCTGGCGCTGGAACAATCGCAGGCCGAGGCGCTCTTCGAATGCATTCACGCGCCGCAAGACGGTCGTGTGATTGACGCCCAGGCTGCGCGCAGCGCCCGCCAGCGAGCCTTCGGCGGCGACCGCGAGCACGTAGCGGAGGTCGTCCCAGGAAATCCGCGACATGATGCGCGATATGGGTCCTGTGCGTTTGTGCAGTTCGAGTTGGCAAAGCCACAGATCGATCTGCAGGGAGCCGACGCCTAACTCCGGTGCAACGGACGAATTGGGTCCTTTTCACACAAAGGCGTCAACCAATGGAAACCCTGTTTGCATCCCTCTCGGTCATGGCCGGCAGTCTGCTCGCCGTCCAAGCCGGAGCCAATACCCAGCTTTCGAAGGCGGTCGGAAGCCCGTTTGCAGCAACCTTGCTGCAGCTCACCGTCGCCGCAGTAGCGCTGACCCTCGTCGCCTCGCTGACCGGCATGCTCGGCGTGGTGGCCGACCTATGGCACGTGCCGTGGTGGCACGCGATCGGCGGCACCGCGAGCGCGTTCTATGTGATTTCGACCATCGTGCTCTTCCCGCGGCTCGGCGCGGTCGTGAGCGTCGGGCTCTTCATCGCCGGGCAGATGCTCGCGTCGCTCGCACTCGACGGGTTCGGTCTGCTCGGCGTGCCAAGACAGCCGATCGACGCCGCCACCGTGGTCGGAACATTGGCGGTCCTAGCAGCGGCCGCAGCCATCGTTCTTGGTCAGAAGGGCGCGGTTAGCGAATTTTCCGTCTCCCGATGCGGCTGGATCGTGCTTGCGCTCCTCGCGGGCGCCGTGCTGCCGGTGCAGGGGGCGGTCAATGGATTACTGCGGGCCGACATCGGAGCTCCCTTCACGGTCGGAGCGGTGAGCTTCTTCGTGGCGACGCTCAGCATGGCGGTCGCGCTCATGTCCGTCATCGCCTTCACCGACCAGCCCAAGCCCCATCTCAGTCAACTCGCCGCCGTGCCCTGGTGGGGCTGGCTCGGCGGTTTCGCCGGCGCCTTCTACGTGACCGCCGTGTTCACCGCGATCCCGGTAATTGGCACCGCTGCCACCGTCGGGCTGACCGTCGCCGGGCAGCAGATCGCATCGGTGTTCGTCGACAGCTACGGCTGGTTCCGCCTTCCGATCCGACCGGTGTCTGCGCTTCGCCTTGGCGGGGTCAGCATGCTCATCTTCGGCGTTGCCGTCATCAAGCTGCTGTGACCAACGCACGGTGGGTGGCAATCAGGCCGCTTGGGCCGCGCCTTGTCTCCCTTGCCGGCCTAGGTTATAGAGCCGCGACTTTTCACGCAGGCATCGCGCGCAGGATAATCGCCATGAAACCCGATCTGCATCCGGATTATCACACGATCAAGGTGGTGATGACCGACGGCACCGAGTTCACGACGCGCAGCACCTGGGGCAAGGAGGGGGACACGTTGCACCTCGACATCGATCCGAAATCGCACCCGGCGTGGACCGGTGGTCAGCAGCAGCTGGTCGACCGCGGCGGGCGGCTCTCCCGGTTCCAGAAGAAGTTCGCGGGCATCGGGCTCAAGAAATAGCGCCCGCGCCGCGCGCGCCAACCCCCCCGCTTCGCGGGGGTTTTCTTTTTCGGAATCCGGCAGCCATCCCGGCATCGTTCTGTAGCACTGGCGAAACTTCGGATCCGATTGCCTGCGAAATTCGGCTCGGCACGGGGGTGGCGCGCAGGGTCGAATACGGACATCGCCGCGTTTTCGATCAGTCCCTCAGCGCGGGCGGGCGGCGGCGGTCGAGTTCGTGGCTGGTTTTGGCTCGTCGCCCGCCTTCCAACTCGCGAGCGGGAAGATGTCAGGAACTTCACTGCCCTTGTGAGTCCAGGGATCGACCGTCCAGAGCTCGTTGGTCTTGCGATCCCTGATCACTGCCGTGTTGTGTGGACCCTCGGTGAACAGAAAGCGAGACACCGGCGCCGCGATCGTGTGGTGCCGCAGCAATTTGAGCTGATCGAGAATGAGCAGCAGTGAATTCGTGTTGATGGTTGTATCGATGCAGTCGAATTGCCCGCGACTGCCGGCGAGGCCGATCAGGGGGCCGGCCCGCGCGACGCGGTTTGCAGTGCCGGTGATCGGGGCAATGCGCTGTTCAAACCACGCCTCGGTCCGTCCTATTGCGGCTCTTTCCGCCTGAGCCGATGCAGAACCTGATGCCATAATCGCGGCCACCTTGGCGTGATCGGCGCTCCCGAGAGCGATCTCGGTGCGGAAGGTGCATCCGAAGCCGTGGCAAATGACGACGCGGGAGGGACTCGGAGCCGCGAGCGACCACTCCCTGAGCATGGCCATGACCGCGGGATCGACTTCGCCAGCGACAACGGGCGCCCCAGCCAGCAGCAACGCGACGAGCACCATCGCGAAGTAGCGCACGCCCACCTCCCCCGATGAAACCCCGGAACGAATCTACAAAGCAGTTGAGCCCGGGCAAAGGCGCAGCCAGCCGAAAGACACACGGTGATGTCAGTTTTCGGAACAGCGTGACTTATTTGCCAGCCTGCGGGCGCAAGCGCGCCGCCAGCTCACAGCCGACGGAAATAACAGGGCTTTTGGCAGGAAGCGTGGAGCAGCTACTCGGATCACAGCGAGCAACGCTCATTTCCAGCTTTGTAGATGGCCAAGACCCGCCGGAGCCGACGGCAGGTTGCGACTAACTTGGAACGCCAACCCGATTTCGCTTCGCTCGACCCGAACCAATTGCTTTGTGCGAAGCAGCACGAAGCGTTCATGCTCGATTAAGCCGCCGCAGATTACGCTGACACTCAGATGCGCATTTCCGGCCGCCACGCCAAAGCGTGGTCCTTAGCGGGATAGCCAAAGGCCGGACTCATCCACCGCGTGCCAGCGGCTTCTCCCACCATGTGCGCGACGTCAGCAACTTGCAAAGTGCCGACCCCGCGAACGAGAACGCATCAGAGCTTTGGTGGCACAACGGTGGGAGAATCCCAATCCTTGGGCAGAACTTCCAGAAATAAGATGACCAGCGGCGATGTCGTCTTGTTCTGAGCTGCCAGCAGGTTTCGCGTTCGACAGGCTGGCCGGCAAGTCCTTGGCATTGTCCTGAAACGTTCTGAAACAAACGCGCTGCGCGCAGGCGGATAGCCCAGCGCCATCGACCATCTTCGAAACGGTTGGGCCCGGATGCGCTACCGATCCTGCTCGAAGGCGGCCTTGAGCAGGCCGATCTGGCGCTCCACCGGGTTGGCGCGATCGGCGCGGCTAGGTGTTGCGTGCATAGTGGCATCGAGCCGCCGCACCGCCCTCTGCAGAGCCTTGGAGCGCTCGATCAGGGCGCGCAGGCGTTCAGGCAGGAGCTTGATGTTCTGCTCGTCGTTGTACTCAGCGCTTGCGAGCTTCACTTTCGCCTTTTCCTTACTGGCCTGGGCGAGTGTCATCTCGCCCTCCTTCACCGCGCGGTGAAGCAGAAGCCAGGACGCGAGCTGCATCAGCCGCGTCGTGAGCCGCATGCTTTCGGTGGCATACGCGAAAGCGGCATTGCGGCTGAGCTTCTTGGATTCCTGGCGACCCGGGCCGTCGAGATAGGCAGCGGTCTGCTCCACGAGCGCCATACCGTCGCGGAACAGGTCGGCAAAGGCTTGCGAAGCCGCGACCCTCTCGCCGAACGAAACGAAGTCCTTGACCGACTTCTCGGACATCGCCCACGCCTCACGCTACGTACACGTTGTTGGTTTTGCGCCAGCCCCTGGCGAGACCGGAATGATTGCGCAGAGGCTGATCCCTGTCCAGCACCCGCCGAACAAAGCTTTGCGTATAGTTGCCGGGCGGCCACGCCGTCGTCGGGAGAACGGATCGCGAAAAGCGACGAGTGGCGTCCGAAAATGGGACGGGGCCGTGAAAAAAGAGCCGCCGGAGACGGCGGCTCGAAGTTCTAACAGGGAGGCGTCAAACAGAGTGGACAGGAGCCACTCAATGTCCAGAAGATGGACGCCCCCAGTAATGATCATGAAAGCTTAACAAGGTGTTAAGATTTTAAATAATTTGCGGGCCCGCGGCGCCCCGCCGGCCTACTGCAAGCGTCCGGCAGCAATCGACGGCTGGACGTCGGAAGCGTGACTGCTCTATTTCTTGAAGAACTGGTCGGCGACCCCGCGCGAGCCCTGCTTGCTGGCAATCGTCGCCTGCAGCCGACCGATCTCCTCCTTGAGAAGCGAGATACGCTCCTCGAGCTCCTTGATCGAGAGCAGCGCAAGATCCTGCCCGATCTCGTGCACGACTTTTTTCTTCGGGCGATCGTCTTCATCCATAGCCGGCATCGCTCGACTCCGCAGGAGAGCGGGCAAAAATAGCGCCCGGCGCCGCCATTGTCACATGCGCCGCGCCTGACTAAGCAACCCCACAACGTGCGTCAGCGAAGGACTTTTGCCATGCCCGCATCGCCCGCCCAGATGACCGCGATCGCAATCCGCGCGCCCGGCGGACCGGAAATGCTCGTGCCCGAAGAGCGTCCGCTGCCCCGCCCCGGAGAAGGCGAGGTGCTGGTGCAGGTCGCAGCCGCCGGCGTCAACCGGCCCGATGTGATGCAACGCCAAGGGCTTTATCCGCCCCCCGCCGGTGCGACCGATATCCCCGGTCTCGAGATCGCGGGCGAAGTGGTTGCGCTGGGGACCGGCGTGAAGCGCTGGAAGACGGGGGACAAGGTCATGGCGCTGGTGGTCGGCGGCGGCTACGCGCAATATTGTCCGGCGCATGAAAGCCACGCACTGCCGGTGCCGGAAGGCCTCACACTGGTTGCAGCTGCGGCGATACCCGAAACCTTCTTCACCGTCTGGCACAACGTGTTCGAGCGCGGGCGATTGAATGCCGGCGAGACTTTGCTCGTGCACGGCGGCTCCTCCGGCATCGGCACCGCCGCGATCCAGCTCGCCAAGGCCTTCGGCGCACGTGTGATCGCCACCGCGGGTTCGGCCGAAAAATGCGATGCCTGCCGTCGCCTCGGCGCCGATGTCGCCGTTAACTACAAGAGCGAAGATTTCGTCGCCGCGACCAAGGCTGCCACCGACGGCAGGGGCGCCGACGTCATCCTCGACATGGTCGGCGGCGACTATATCGAGCGCAACTACGAGGCCGCCGCCGTCGAAGGCAGGGTGGTGCAGATCGCTTTCCAGGCGAGTCCCAAGGCCACGGCCGATTTTCGCCGCCTCATGCTCAAACGCCTCAGCCACACCGGCTCGACCCTGCGCGCCCGCTCGATTGCCGACAAAGGCGCGATCGCGCGCGCCATCGAAACGCACGTGCTGCCGCTGCTCGCGGCGGCTCGGGTGAGGCCGCTGATCGACAGCACCTTCCCGCTGATGCAGGCCTCTGCCGCACACGCGCGCATGGAGACGAGCGCGCATATCGGCAAGATCGTCCTGACCGTCGCAAGGACCTGAAATTGCTTCTGTTTCGCATTTGGCCGACCACCCGGCGCAGGCGTTGTGCGAGCCTTTCCCGGCGCGCCGGGCCGCGAAATCGACGTAAATCAACGTAAGGTTCCCTCGTCTTGGGCGCTCGCGGAATTGCGTCGGTCCGGCGAAGCTCGGCGTAGGGGGTCGACAGGGGTGAAGCTGGGAGGACGTCGGTTGCATTTCGTGCGCGCCTGCCTCGCGGCGCTGCTGACCGTGCTCGCGGTCGGCCTTTCCCCCGCTCGCGCAGTCGAGGCGATCAACGTGCGCACGGATGCGCAGGCGATCGATCTCACCGACTCCGTCGAGCGCCATCGCTCCGAGGCCGACCGCCTACTCGTCTCCGCCGCGCCCGGCCCCGACGGAATCATCCGCCGCATGGACGTGCGCGCGCGCGAGGGCAATACAAATTGGGCGGTGTTCGCCCTCGCCAATTCCGGCGACGAACAGATCGAGCGGCTGATCGTCGTGCCGCACTACCGCATGGTCGGCTCGGGTGTGTTTTGGCCCGATCTCGGCAGCTCCCGCGTTGCCAGCATCACTTCGAGCGGCGAACGCCCCGAGCGCCAGGACAGCGCCACTGCGGATATCTTCCGCATCACGCTCGATCCCGGCAGTGTGATGACATACGTGCTCGAGTTGCGCACGGACAAGCTCAATCAGCTCTATCTGTGGCAACCCGAGGCCTACAAGGACAAGGTCAACAGCCTCACGCTCTACCACGGCATCGTCATCGGCATCGCCGGATTGCTCGCGCTGTTCCTCACCATCCTCTTCGTGGTCAAGGGCAGCATGATGTTCCCTGCCGCCGCAGCGCTCGGCTGGGCGGTGCTCGTCTATATCGGCCTCGACTTCGGCTTCTGGGGCAAGGTGTTCGCGCTCTCTGCGGACTCCGAGCAGATCTGGCGCGCCTCGGGCGAGGCGATCCTGGCGGCGACGCTGGTCGTGTTCCTGTTCGCCTATCTCAATCTCAACCGCTGGCACGTGCGCTACGCCCACATCACGCTCGGCTGGCTCGCCTTTCTCGCGGCACTCGTTGCATTGGCCTTGTACGAGCCGCCGATCGCGTCAGGTATCGCACGCGTCTCGCTTTTTGCCGTCGCTCTGCTCGGCTTCGCCCTGGTCGTGTATCTTTCGTTCCACGGCTTCGACCGCGCGGTCCTGTTGATCCCGACCTGGCTTCTGCTGGTGCTGTGGGTGATCGCGGCGGTGTTCGCCGTGACCGCCGTCATCACCAACGACATCGTCGGCCCGGCACTGCTCGGCGGTCTGGTCCTGATCGTGATGCTGATCGGTTTTACGGTGATGCAGCATGCCTTTGCCGGCGGTGTAACCAGCGGCATCGTTTCCGACGTCGAGCGCCGCGCGCTCGCGCTCACCGGCGCGGGCGATATGATCTGGGACTGGGACGTCTCCGCCGACAAGGTGTTCACCAGCCCGGAAACCGAAGCACTGCTCGGGCTCAAGCGCGGCTCGCTCGAAGGACCGGCGGCGCGTTGGCTCGACGTGCTGCACCCGCTCGATCGCGATCGTTTCCGCGCCGTGCTCGACAGCGTGCTGGAGCAACGCCGCGGCCGCCTGAGCCAGGATTTCCGCCTGCGCACGCCCGATGGCCATTATCTGTGGTTCACGCTCAAGGCGCGGCCGGTCGTAGGCTCGGACGGCGAGGTAGTGCGGCTCGTGGGCACTCTCACCGACGTCACCGAGTTCAAGAACGCAGAGGAGCGGCTGCTCCACGACGCGGTGCACGACAATCTGACCGGGCTGCCCAATCGCGAGCTGTTCCTCGACCGGCTGGAGGGCGTGCTCGCGCTCGCCAAGGCTGATCCGGCGATCAAGCCGACGGTGATGCTGGTCGATCTCGACCGGTTCAAGCAGGTCAACGACTCCGTCGGCGTCGCCGTGGGCGATTCGATCCTGCTGACGCTGGCGCGGCGGCTCGCTCGGCTGCTCAAGCCCCAAGACACGCTCGCCCGGCTCGCGGGCGACCAGTTCGCGCTCATTCTCTTGTCGGAGCGCGAAAGCGAGCGCATCACCGCGTTTGCCGAGACGCTGCGCAGAGGGCTGCGTGCGCCCATCACGTTCAATGACCGCGAGCTGTTTCTCACCGCATCGATCGGCGTTGCGCTCGGCGAGGGTGAGCTGCGCCGCACCGAGGAGGTGCTCAAGGATGCGGAGCTTGCGATGTACCACGCCAAGCGCATCGGCGGCGACCGGATCGAAGTGTTCAAGCCCGCGATGCGGGCTCGCCAGAGCGACCGTGCGACGCTGGAATCCGAGCTGCGGCGCGCGCTGGAGCGCGATGAGATCGCGATCTTCTACCAGCCGCTCGTGCGGCTCGAGGACCGCTCTGTCGCCGGGTTCGAGGCGATGCCGCGCTGGCATCATCCCAAGGTGCGCCGCGCTTCGCCCGCCGAGTTCATTGCGATCGCCGAGGAGGTCGGCCTCATCGTCGAGCTCGGCATGTTCGTGCTCGAGCACGCCGCGCAGCAGCTGAGCAGCTGGCAGCGCACCGTGCGCCGGCGCGATCCGTTGTTCGTCAGTATCAATATGTCATCGCAGCAATTGCTGCGGCAGGATCTCATTCACGATCTGCGCACGGTCACCGCGCGGTCGGGCCTTGCGCGCGGAACGCTCAAGCTCGAACTCACCGAATCGCTGGTGATGGAGAATCCCGAACACACCGCGCAAATGCTGCAGCGCATCCGTGATCTTGGCGCCGGCTTGGTGCTCGACGAGTTCGGCAGCGGTCACGCCTCCCTCGCCTATCTGCAGCGCTTTCCTTTCGACACGATCAAGATTGGCCAGTCTTTCGTGCGCACGAACGGCAAGGGCTCTCGCCCGGCCGTCCTGCGCTCGATCATCGCGCTCGCGCACGATCTCGGCATGGAAGTCGTGGCCGAAGGCGCTGAAACCGACTCGGATGCGGTCGAGCTCTCTCAGCTCGGCTGCGAGTACGCGCAGGGCAATTATTTCGGCGAGCCGATGAGCGCGGATGACGCCAAGGCGCTGTTGCAGGACGAGCGCGTGAGCGAAGAGAGCGATAGCGCACCGCGCAAACGCAGCGTTCAGTAGAGCCGACGGCCTCTCCAGGTTCGCTCACGCCTGCAGCCCTGGATTGCCGCTGGAGTTTACGTTGGCGAAAGCGAGCGCGGCCGCAATAAATTAAGGCCGCAACCGATCCGACGCGTGACCTGACTACGCGTGCCCGGACTCGCTCGAGAGCATGCCGAGATCGATGCCGATCTTCTTCAGCGCCTTCTCGTATTTCCCGCCGGTGTCCTGGCCGAAAATCAGGTCGGAATCGGCTGCGCAATGGAGCCAGCCGTTATGCTGAATTTCATTCTCCAGCTGGCCCGGCGCCCAGCCGGCATAGCCGAGCGCGAGAACCGCGCTTTGCGGTCCCTCCCCGCGCGCAATCGCCTTGAGAATGTCGAGCGTTGCGGTGAGGCAGATGCCTTCGTCGATCGGCAACGTCGAGTTCTCGATGAAGAAGTCGCTCGAATGCAGGACGAAGCCGCGCTGGGTATCGACCGGGCCGCCCTTGAGCACCTTCACGCCGCCCGCGCGCCGCGGCAGTTCAATCAGCTCCGCCGCCGGGATGACCTCGAGCTGCACCAGAAGGTCGGCAAAGCTGATGTGCGAGGCCGGTTGATTGACGACAATGCCCATGGCGCCCTCGGTCGAGTGCGCACAAACATAGATGACGCTGCGCGCGAATCGGTCATCGCCCATCGACGGCATCGCGATCAACATCTGTCCGTCGAGATAGCCGCGCTTGGCAGCCTTCCGCGGCTGCGGCTTAAATCTCCCCGCTCGGCCGGTCCGCCCGGGCCGAGGTGCGTCGGATTCGGCGCCGACCGGCGCCTCGTCGTCGTCTTGCATGGTCGTCTTACGAGGAAACTTCATGTCGAAATGCTACCTGATTGAGCGCCGATTGCAAACGAGGCGGCAAATCTATGCACGCTTCGTGCCATGATACGGGGCGATGCGCGTAAGATGTGTGTCTTTTTCATGTACTTTCCACCAGCTGGGCCGGTCGATCACGCGTCAGCTCACGATGAATTCAGTGGCACACGAAAAGTTTCGCCCATAGATCGACCGATCATGATCACCGGGTTCGATGGGCTGCGACTGACCGCCGCGCTTGGCGCGGTCGGCATTTGCGCGATGAGCCTGATCGGCGCGAGCAACGCGGCAGCCGATGACGCCTCGCGCTGGGACGGCGATGCACGCAGCGCCGCGCGTCTCATCGCAGGTTCCTCGCCGCTCGATGGAGGGCCGATCCGCGCCGGCGTGGAGATCAGGCTCAAGAGCGGCTGGCACACCTATTGGCGCTATCCCGGCGATGCTGGCGTGCCGCCGCGCTTCGATTTTTCGGAGTCGCAGAACCTCAAGTCGGTCCAGGTGCTGTGGCCGGCGCCGCAACGGATCCCGGAACAGGGGCTGGTTACGATCGGATATGCGGCCGACGTCATCCTACCTCTGGCGATCGTGCCGCAGATCAGAGGAGAGCCGGTCAAGCTGCGCCTCAAGCTCGACTACGCGGTATGCGAGACACTGTGCGTGCCCGCGGAAGCAAAGGCCGAACTGGTACTCACCGGCGGAGCCTCCTCGCACGAGGCCGTGCTGGCCGCGGCCGAAGCGCGGGTTCCCGAGAAGCTCCCGCTTGGCGAAGGCGCGGCGCTTGCCGTCAAATCGGTTCGGCGCGACACTGCTGGCGGCCGATCCCGTGTTCTCGTCGACCTCGCAGCGCCGCCCGCAACCGAGATCGCTCTATTCGCCGAGGGACCGACGGCGGATTGGGCACTGCCGGTGCCGGCGGCGGTGGATGGCGCGCCGAAAGGCTTGCAACGTTTCGCTTTCGAGCTCGATGGCGCACCGCCCGGAGCCAGTTACGACGGCGCTCACATCGCGCTCACCGCCGTCGCGGGAGATGCGGCAATCGAGGTCGTCACCCGTCTCGACTAATTCGCCGGGCGCGCTAATTTGGGTGCTGCCCCGCGCGCCCGCGAGCGGCGCGGGCCAGGGTTCAAGCATTCACATGCAAGCGAGAGGATGACGATCATGCCCATCAAGGTCGGCGATCGAGTGCCGGAGACGAAGTTTCGCGTCATGACGTCGGACGGGCCGGCGTGGAAGACCACCGACGAGATCTTCAAGGGCAAGAAGGTCGCCCTGTTCGCGGTGCCCGGCGCCTTCACCGGCACCTGTCACAAGATGCATGTTCCTTCGATTGTGCAGAACGCCGACGCCATCAAAGCGAAGGGGGTCAGCACCATCGCCGTGACCTCCGTCAACGACGTGTTCGTGATGGATGCCTGGAAGAAGGCGTGCGCCGCCGACAAAGTCGACTTTCTGGCCGACGGCAACGGCGAGTTCGCCAAGGCGCTTGACCTCACCTTCGACGGTTCGGGCAACGGGCTCGGCACGCGCTCGAAGCGCTACTCCATGCTAGTCGAAGACGGCGTGGTGAAGAAGCTCAACATCGAAGAGGCGCCGGGCAAGGTCGAAGTGTCGGGCGGCGACGCCTTGCTCAAGCAGCTTTAAGGCTCGTTTCCGACGAGGCGGAATCCAGGCTTGTCATTCCGGCGCGCGCCGGAATGGCGAGCGCGGAGGGACGACCTCTAATCGCCCGGGAACGCCGCCGGGGGGCTCTTGCTGGCCCGCGAGCGCGCCTCTTCTAGTCCCGTGCGCGCTAATTTGTCGGCGCGCTCGTTGAGCACGTGGCCGGCATGGCCGCGCACCCAATGCCAGCGCACGCGATGGCGTGCCAAGAGCGCATCGAGCCGCTGCCAGAGATCGACATTCCTGACCGGCTTCCTATCGGCGGTGCGCCAGCCGTTGCGCTTCCATTGGTTGATCCACGACAGGATGCCATTGCGCAAATATTGGCTGTCGGTGTGAATGTCGACGAGACACGGCCGCTTGAGCGCTTCCAGCGCCGCGATCGCGGCCATCAACTCCATGCGGTTGTTGGTGGTGTGCGCCTCGCCGCCCTTGAGCTCCTTCTCATGATCGCCGAAGGCGAGAATCGCGCCCCAGCCGCCGGGCCCCGGATTGCCGGAGCAGGCGCCATCGGTGTGGACGACCACGTGCGGCTCGCTCATTCCTCGATTCCGTAGTCGCGCACGCTCTTGACCGACTGATGGAAGCGCAGCTTGCGGTAATACTCGAACGGATCCTTCGGCCGCACCAGTGCGCCAGGCGGCACATCGAACCAGTCGACCAGCCGCGTCAGCAGAAAGCGT
>Ga0081455_10000970_pt1 | contig 36631 bp, 52 predicted proteins | sample TabmetS3T2R1_FD_70207 | JGI IMG/M metagenome (GOLD analysis project Ga0081455, IMG submission 70207) | Tabebuia heterophylla rhizosphere microbial communities from the University of Puerto Rico - S3T2R1 | ecosystem: Host-associated > Plants > Roots > Rhizosphere ...
GCGCTGGTCGGCCAGGATCACTGCCTGCTTGGTACGGGCCGGGCCAATCAAATGCAGCATGCGCGGCACGCTTTGCCAGCTCATGTTCATGCCGAGCCCGATCTCGGGCACGCGCATATGGCCGTTGCGGGCCATGACGCGGAAGTCGAGTGCGACCGCCAGCGCCACGCCGCCGCCGATGCAAAAGCCCTCGATGGCGCCGATCGTGATCTGCTCCATATCCTGCCACGCCCGGGTCATCCGCGGCCCGAGCTTCAAGTGCCGGCGCAGCGTGCCGAGGTCCATGGTCTTGCGCGAGCGCCCTTCCGGATCCTTCAGGTCGAAGCCGGCGGTGAAGGATTTTGCGCCGCCGGTCAGCACAACGACCGACGTCGCCGCATCGTCCTCAAAGCTGCGCGCGGCATTGGTGAGCTGGCGCATGGCCTCCGGCGACATGGCATTGATGCCGTCGCCGCGGTCGAACCGCACGATGGCGATACGGCCGTCGGGGCCGTGCCCCTTTTCGATGGTCAGATAATCGGGCAACGCAACCTCCCTGCTCGCTTTTCTTGGTTAGTCTTACAGATGACCCGTGCGCTTGTGCTCGGGCTGTGCGCCTTCGACGGGAAAGCGGATGGTGGTGCCGATGGTGAGCCAGCTTGCGCCCTCGCCCATGATATTATGGCCGAAGATAACATCCACCGAGAAGATTTCGTTCGGCCTGTAGCGCACGCCGGTCTGGAAGCGCGGCCGCACGGTGCTCGGTGTATCGGCTGAGCCGGCCTGGCCGAATGCCTCAATGGTCCATTGCAGTTTATCGGTGAACTTCCAGTCGAAGCTCGCGCCATAAAACGCGAATTGGCGATCCGTGGTGCGGTCCCACAGCCAGCCGCCATTGACGTTGATCCGCATGGTTTCCGACAGGCGGTACGTCGCCGGAATTACCGCGGCCACCGTGAGGTTCTCGCCGGTCAAGGCATCGAACGAGCCCGCGGCATAGAAGGAGACACCGAGCTTTCCGACGCCGGTCGGCACCAGGTTCACTTTCGCCTTCGGCGCGATCGAGGTGCTCCACTCGCCGTCGCTGCGGGCGCGGTTGGTGAGCAGGCTCAATTCGACCGGCTTGATCTTGAAGGGATCGACCACGCAGGAAGGGTTGGCCACCGCCGAAAAATCGCTGTTGGTCGCCGACGACAGCCAGCTTTCGATCTTGCAGGAGCCGGTCTCGGAGATATCGGCGGCATCGACCGCATAGGCGTTGTTGGCCGCCCTCGCCTCGCCGGCAAGCCACGGCCAAATCGCTGTCGCCGCCACCAGGGCGGCATAGGCGGCCCTCGTCCCCATGGCTGGAACCTAGTGTCCTGAGTCACAAGTTCGCAATCATAGATTCGCAGTAGATTCGCGTCGTTGTGCCAAGATGGAGGCAAACAGCGACGGAGTCTGCAATGGCGGTCCAGCAGCTTGCCCCCCTGATATTGAGCGATGATGAGCGCGCCGAACTGACGTCGCTGACGATGCGGCGGAAGACGGCGCAAGCGCTGGCTCTGAGAGCCCGGATCGTGCTGACCTGCGCGGAAGGTGGTCAGAACACGGAAGTGGCGGCCAAGCTGGGGCTGGACCGGCAGACCGTAGGCAAGTGGCGGCGGCGTTTTGTGGAGCAGCGCGTGGCCGGGCTGCACGACGAGCCGCGCTCCGGAGCGCCACGCACGATTGACGATGCCCGCATCGAAGCCGTGATCGTGAGGACGTTGGAGAGTTGCCCTGAGAACGCCACTCATTGGAGCTCCCGCGAGATGGCGAAGACCAGCGGCCTATCGGTGTCGACGGTACAGCGCATCTGGCGGGCCTTCGGGCTCCAGCCGCACCGAATGGAGACGTTCAAGCTCTCGACCGATCCGAACTTCGTGGCCAAAGTGCGCGATGTCGTCGGCCTCTACGTCTCGCCGCCGGAGTGCGCCATCGTTCTGTGTGTGGATGAGAAGTCCCAAATCCAGGCGCTGGACCGCAGTCAGCCGATGCTGCCGATGCGTCCCGGCCAAGCGGCCCGAAGGAGCCATGACTACAAAAGGCATGGCACCACATCGCTGTTCGCCGCCCTCGATATTGCGACCGGACGGGTCATCGGCAAGTGCTACGGGCGCCACCGCACCGCCGAGTTCCGCAAGTTCCTTGACGAGATCGAGGCTGCCGTACCGCGCGAACTCGACGTCCATCTCGTCATGGACAATTACGTCACGCACAAGACCCCAATGATCCGGCGATGGCTGGCCAAAAGGCCGCGTTGGCACGTGCACCTGACCCCGACCAGTTCGTCATGGCTCAACCAAGTCGAGCGTTTCTTCGCGCTCCTCACCGATAAGAAGATCAGGCGCGGCGTCTATCGCAGCGTAGCTGCCCTCAGGGCGGACATCGCCTCGTTCATCGAACGACACAACGCCGATCCCAAACCGTTCCGATGGACAAAATCCGCCGATGACATCCTTGCTTCCATCGAGCGCTTCTGTCGTTACAATGCCCCCGCAAAACACGACGCGATATTGCGAACTTCTGGTTCAGGACACTAGAACTTCAAAAACCCGACCTTGCGCTCCCCGACAAACCCTCCATCGCCGTGCTGCCGTTTGAGAACATGAGCGGTGATCCCGAGCAGGAATATTTCGCCGACGGCATGGTGGAGGAAATCATCACTGCGCTGTCGCGCTTTAGGTCACTGTTCGTTATCGCACGTCACTCGAGTTTCACCTTCAAGGGCAAAGCTGTCGATATCAAGGAGGTACGACGCAGGCTTGGCGTGCGCTACGTGCTTGAGGGCTCTGTGCGCAAGGCATCTGGGAAAGTTCGCATCACAGGGCAATTGATTGATGCGGTGACAGGCGCGCATCTATGGGTGGACAGGTTCGAGCGGGATCTGACGGACATTTTCGCTCTCCAGGACGAAGTAGCGCTCGCCGTTATCTCGGCTGTTCAGCCAAAGATGCTTCAAACAGAAATTGAAATGGCGACGCGGCGGCGACCGGAGAACCTTACTGCCTATGATTGTTTTCTCCGATCCATGGAACAGTATTACATGACGACCCGCGAAAGTTTGGCCGAGGCGATCAGGCTGGCTCATCGTGCTTTGGAGCTAGACCCGGGGTTCGGCTCTGCAGCGGCTCTGGCAGGTGACTGTCATGCGAGCAACGTCGCTTTAGGCTATGCCAACGATCCCCAGTTCGACTGCAAGGAAGCCGTTCGACTTGCTCGTTTGGCATTGAGGATCGATGATGGTGATCCGGACACGTTGTCAAGGATTGCCGTAATTTTGGCGAGCATGGTCGGCGATAGTGAAGCCGAGATCGAAATGGCTGACCGAGCGGTCGCGCTCAACCCAAATTCATGGCGCACTTGGAACAACAGAGGCTGGGTCTATGCAATTGCGGGGCTGCCGGAGGAAGCGATCCGAAGCTTTGAACGTGCCATTCGCATGAGCCCGGTAGACCCGCTGCTACACATGACGTTTCTTGGCATTGGGCATGCCCTTATGGGGCTTCGCCGCTTTGACGAGGCGATCGTAGTATTGAAGAAAGCCCTTCGTCAGAATCCCTCCTTTATGCCAGCTTGCCGCGGCCTCGTGTCCGCCTTCGCCCATCTCGGACGCGACGCTGAGGCGCACGCCGCGGCCGCGCGTGTGCTTGAGATCGATCCCGCCTTTACAATATCGGCGCATATCGCCCGGGTCCCCAAAAACTCGAAGCTGTTTATTGAGGGTCTTCGGAAAGCGGGGTTGCCCGAATAAGCCTCCTGCGCTGTGCGGACGATGTGATCGAATGACCGCTTCTGGCCCTAGCGGACATCGCCGACGCGGTGGCCGACGTCTGCTGATCGCTCCAAAGCTGACCTCTCAGCACTACAGGGCTCTAAGAAGCCGCCCTGCGAACCGCACCCAGTGGCACGGTTTTCAAACGCCTCGAAATCGGCCGAGATTGACGATCCGACGGCTGGAATCGGTGGTACACAGCGTGGTCGCAAACCTTTGCCGACCTTTCCAGGAAAAGCCATACTCTGCGGGGAGCTGACGCGGCCGCCGGCGGGGAAGCCCCTCGCTCTCGACCATCGATTCTCGACAGCGCAGAAGTCCTAGTAAACAGGCTTTCTCGAATCGCCGGATTTGGCGGTGGAGCACAACAGTGCAGCGTGAACAGGTGGAGGCCCGGCTCGGCTGCGGCTGTGGGTGGGTCGTGCCGACGCTGTGCGGTCGCTCAGAGCGGAAGAGATCGACCAGCGGGTCCGATTGAGGCTAACGTGCGTAGCGAGAGAATTGCTCCCCGCCCACGGCTGTCGAAGCAACCCAACGACAAGTTCCAGCCAATGGGAAGCTAAGTCGCGTTCGCCCCGGATCGCACGGAAAGTTGAAATACGGTGCGATCGGCGGGGTCCCGCGTGCCAGTTGATCAACATCCCCTGCACCCCCGAATGCCGACAGCCCGGCCCTTCGGCTTGCGCCGCCCCGCAGCGTGCCGACGAACCCTGCGGTCGGAGGTAACGAACGAACTGAACGCGATCACGATCGATTGGGCGTTTGGCAACGAACGATTTGGGATTCGGGATGTCGTCTGCCAGATCCTGAATCTTGGCAATCGATCGTTACTTTTGCAAAATCGTTCGCGACTTTTGTTGGAGAGTAACGGGGGGCGTCAGCAAAAATCTGCTACTCAACAGCCTACGACGCCCGCTCCCGAAAGGACGGTGCAACGCGATCGGATCGTAGGCGAATTAGGCTCGAAGGCTCGACCCAGGCGTTCACGACGAAGGGGAGGGCAGGAGCGCCGGAGCGGCGCGTTTTCCTGTCGCTGGAGTCTTCCCGGCAGGGTTGGCGGCGGCCGATCATTGACGATCCGCCGGTGCCTTCGATCGACGATAGCCTAGCCGTTCATATGGCCGGATCGATAAGAGGGGGCTCGGGCAGTCCAGACAATGATCAACGACGGTTTTAAGCAGTTGTGACGGTCACGCGGAATGACGGCTGGCGCACCCGTTTGTTTGAAGGGACGAAGGGCGTATCGCCATTAGGGCGGGAAGTTGAGGAACCAAATCCCAATTCAGGGTTTGCATCGTGTTCAGCCTGCGTCTTCGCTCAGACAAGAGCACAAGCTGAGACCGCGGGATCAGGTTCATCTTAAGGGAGCCGAACCGGTGCCCCTAAAGTGACCGGCAGGCCGCCTAAGGACCACCCCAACAACAGGGAGGTAATGGGTGTCATGGATGAGATCGAAGCAAGAACCATCCGCAAGGTGATGTGGCGGTTGCTACCATTCCTCTTCGTCTGCTACTTCGTCGCCTACCTCGACCGGGTGAACGTCGGTTTCGCCAAATTGCAGATGAACTCGGCGCTCGGTCTATCGGAGGCGGCATATGGCTTGGGCGCGGGCCTGTTCTTCATCTCCTACTTTTTGTTTGAGGTACCGTCCAACCTCGCGCTGGATAGGTTCGGCGCACGGCTCTGGATTGCCCGCATCATGTTTAGCTGGGGCATTATTTCTGCTCTGTTCGCCTTTATCCCCGCGATCTCGGCAGCGACTGGGATCTCGACAGAGTGGGTGTTCTACATTCTGCGTTTCCTGCTCGGTCTCGCCGAGGCGGGTTTCTTTCCCGGGATCATTTTCTACCTAACACTGTGGTTCCCCTCGGTTTACCGCGCCCGGGTCGTCTCGCTGTTCATGCTGGCCATCCCCTTCTCGTCGATAGTGGGCGGACCGATTTCCGGAGCTCTGCTGAACATCTCCGGCGCGGGACTCGATGGTTGGCAATGGCTGTTCGTCCTCGAAGCCTTGCCGTCGATCCTAATGGCCTTCGGGGTCATCTTTTACCTGACCGACAAGCCAGCCCTCGCGACGTGGCTTGCCATAGATGAGAGGGCTTGGCTCGAACGACGGCTGGAGACCGAGAGGCAGCACAAGGTGGCAGTCGAGCACGTGGGCATCGTCAAGGCGCTCACCGACCTTCGCGTCCTCGCCTGCGCGTTCGTCTACTTCTGTCTAAACGCGGCGAGCTATGGTGTGGCGTTCTTCTTGCCGACGATCATCAAGGGCTTCGGCGTGAGCAACTTCCAGACCGGCCTGCTATCCGCTGTACCCTTCTTGTTTGGCGCGGTCGGGATGGTCCTGCTGAGCCGCAACTCCGACCGAACGTTGAGGCGTCGGGAGCATGTTTGCTTCGCCATGCTTCTCGCCGCGGTCGGTCTAGCGGGGGCGGGCCTCGCGTCCGCGCCCGCGCTCGTGCTCGGCTTGCTCTGCTTAAGCCAGATCGGCGTTTCCGCGACGCCCCCTCTGATGTGGCCGATACCGAGCGCCTTCCTGACGGGCACTTCGGCTGCTGCCGGGATCGCCGCGATCAATTCGCTTGGCAATTTGTCCGGGTTCGCCGGACCCTACATGATGGGCTACCTCAAAGACGCGACCGGCAACTTCACGGCCGGGCTGCTGGTCCTGGGTGGCTGCGCGCTTGTCGGCAGTATTGTAGCCCTCACGTTCAAGGTGAATCCCCATATAGAGGTCGCGGGCGCTACGCAGCGTGGGCCGGCGCCGGCGCCAGCCCGCTGAAAGAGAGAGCAGCTTGTTGGAAGGAAGATGCGCTCGGTTCCAAGCGTAAGCAGTGGCCGGCTCCGATGTCCGCTTTCAGGAGCGAAGCCGGTGCGCGTGAGTACGCGGCCGTTCCGGAAAGCGAGATGCGTGTTGCGGCAATGAAATTCCTCTCGAATCTAATGCGAGGAATTTGTGGCCTGCGCGGTGACCAAGCCGCGCGACCTCGTACTACAAAGGCGTAACGACGCGGGTTTGGTTCGTGCCATAGGAGAGTGGAATGCGAAAACCGACCGAGCAAGACATCGCTGCCCGTGCATATAGGCTGTGGGAAGCAGCGGGCATGCCGGAGGGCAAGGACGAGGAATTTTGGCGTGCCGCGGAGCAGGAGCTGCTCAAAGAGGACACGTCAAGTACGATGCGGACGCCCGACACGCAGTGATGCGATTTGTAAAAACAGCGTGAGGTGGTCGCGACTTCCATCTCCTTAGCGACATGCGCAAGCGCAACCTAAACTGATGATCGGTTCCCATTGGGTAGATGAGTGCCTCCAGCTGTGGAAAAATTGCATGACAAAACTAAATGCTATTGAAATCAAGGCTTTTGTGCCTGCGCGAGATTTCTCACTCTCAAAGCAATTCTACACGGACCTCGGCTTCACCGTCGCATGGTCGGATGATGATCTGGCTTACCTGCGTTGTGGCGATAGCAGCTTTCTATTGCAGAATTTTTATAATTCAGAGCACGCCGGAAACTTCATGATGCACTTGCTCACACGCGATGTGGAAGCTTGGTGGCAACACGTTGAGAACGGGGGATTGGCCGCGAAGTATGGGGTGCATACCGAGCCGCCCGAGGACCGCCCTTGGGGCCTGCGCGACTTTACAATCGTCGACCCGACCGGTGTCTTGTGGCGCATTGGGCAAAACTTACGGTGAAGTGATGTCCTCACTCATTGACTTTCCCCTTGATGTTCGAGGGCGAAGCCGGACCCAAGCTAGGGCGGCATTGAATCTCAGTGACTCAAAGCGGACATCCGCCGCCGCTTTAGGACTTTCGAAGAAGGATTTGGCGGTCAGCCGACGCGAGAGTTGAGACGGCAAGATTTCGGAAGTTGAAGTGACAACCGGAGCTGAAAAGCCTTCGCCGTGGTCGCGCCCCGTGATCGGCTCAAGCTCTGAGCAATCTCGGAGACGGACTTCCTGCCCGCCAAGGCACGCAGTTTCTCCACCTCGCCGGCGGACCAGCTTAGGCCCGATCGACGCGGGCGAATAACCGAAGTGGCCGCCGCTTTGAGCGGTGATCCGGGTACGGGGGCAACTCTAGAACGTGGAGACATATCGCGCGGGTTCAATCAGCTTAACCCCAGTCCATTTTACAATTGCAGGGTGCGCCACAAATGGTCAATTTGCGACTGCTGAGCTACGGCTGGGGCGCAGCCACACCTTGGCCAACTTCTTTCAATCGCTCGCGCAGGCTGATCTCATCGAGCGATTCAAAAGGAAGCTGCATGAAGGCGAGGAGCTGTCGTTCAAGACCACCGAGCGTGGCGGCGAGTGCGCTGCGCCGCTCTGCTGGATCATCCAAATTCACATGATCGGAATATCGCCAATCGCCCGTTACTGGACGCCCAGGCCAATGAGGCGGTGGTTCACCGGCATCAAGGTCACAAAGTGTGAAGACGAAATCTAGGGGTGGAGAATCGGCCTTCGCAAACTCTTGCCAGTGCTTTGGACGAAGACCCTCAGTGGGGTATTCCGCGACATTCAATACATCGACTGCCAGCTCGTCGAGGTGGCCGGCGGGACGCAGCCCCGCACTAAAGCCGACAAAGTGTCCATGCCCCATGCGGTTCAAGACCGCTTCGGCGAAAATGCTGCGGGCCGCGTTCCGGCTTGAAAGAAAAAGAACGTTGTAGTGACCGTCCGCCATGTCCAACACTTCTCCAAGTAGGAAATTCAATTCCGACCTGGGTTCTGAGTTCCACGCCGAATGGCTGAACGATCGGCATGACAGTTGGAACTAAGATTTCTGGAACACCCTGACAAACAGGAGGCCGCACGTGCACATTGATTGGAGCAGCGTAGTGCCCATCACAACCACCGCGACGGCGGTGAATTACTTCTGTTGCCTCTTTCCGGTGCCTCAGCGAGCAGGGGTCCATCCTCGGCCATGACGACGACGATCGGATCGCTTCTCGCGAGATTCACGCAGTCAGGTTTGCGCGATAAAATTCTACCAAGGCGTCGGCGACAATCGCAGGAGAAAAGACTAGCGGCATGGAAATTGCCACCCATCGGCGACAACGGTGCGTCGCAAATGGAGAGCGATGGCGCGGGACGGCCAAGGGCGAGAAGGTCCATTGGTTCAATGGTAGACTCAGGCGAATCGCACTAAAAGGCACGATGGATCAGCACCGGCATTGCAAGTGCGGCGCGATATATCGCCGGACGGAGTCGATGGCGCCAGCACGCGAAGTAAACAGCTTCGAATGCAGTCATTGTGGTGAAACGCTCGAGAGTTGGAACAGTGCTTGGGTGCCAAGCTATCGGCTCGTAATCGGTCCGATCGTGAAAAGCTGATCGTCGCCTGGGCGCTCCAGTCCCAAGCACCTGCTGCGCAAGACGATCGCGATGAGCAACGTACTGCTCTTGCATGATTCCAGAAACAGGATGAGATCGAGCGTATCGAAGGTCCCGAAACGGCAGTTCGCGAAGCGTGGCTGCGCCGATGACTTTTTGCTGTGTCACAGCCGCATTGAAGAGCGGCGTCGGTCGCAGACAGCTCGATGATTTCGATCGAGACCGCTCTATCGAGCCAGTCGATCGCGTCGTCCACTGTCAAGGTCCAGCTACCTACCTACGCGCCGAAGGGCACGGTCTAAGACGCAGGCTGGAGGCCATCCTGCCACGCGGTAGGGGGCCACGAGTCACGAAAAAGCACGCCTTCCGACATTCTCAGCCGTTCCTGCCCGAAGCTGCCAAGAGGCATCCATTAGGGCTGTTTGCATATTTTTCCCGGCGAGCAACTAAGCACAGGAGTTCTGCGTTCGTGACTAAGTCCTTGGAGACCGCATGCAATGACGAATGCACGTATATTTTTAGCTGGAGTTGGAACGACAATTCTCCTGATCGCCGCCGGCTTCAGCGGTGGTCTCATGTTTGCAAGAACGGCGATGGAACCCATGGCGGCGACATCCAGTCGCGCCGTAGCGGACCGGTTGCCGCCTGCGCGCGTCATTCTCCCGGGCTCGGCTGAAGCGGCAGCGCCGCCTCAGCTGCCGCCCGCAACTGTTGCTGCCTCGGTGGTGGAACCTGCACCCATTCTCATTGAAGCCAACGCAGATCAATCACCCGCGAGGGAAAGAGCTGCCGAGCGCTCGGAGCGACTCAAGGTCGATGCCAATGAACGGGAGCGTCGAAAGCGGGTGGCAGAGCGTAAGGCGAAACGCGACGCCGCGCGCATTGCAAAACAACAACAAGAGCTGCGGCAGGCGCCCAGCATCATGGCTTTTGGTCGGGATGACGAGCGCGCTTACGCCGGAGGAGGATTCTTCGGCAACTAACTTTCTGGCTCTGTCGGCGGGTTCTTTTCAAGCCGGCCCCAACAAACTCGGGAGGTCCCGGCATGATCACGCGCTGGCTGCTCATCACTTTCGTTATTTTAGGCACGATGCCGGCGACCGTTGTTGCCGCACCGTTGGAGTGGCGAAGATACACAATTCCGGAATCCGGACTAAGCGTCGACGTTCCCGTAACGATATTCGAGGAAGACGCGGGTGCCACGGACGGACCGGCGGGCCGTCAACTTCGTACAAGGGATCACCGCGCTAATTTGACGATCAAGTCGGTTCCGAACCCTGGCAACGATTCGCCTGCCGTCTTTCTTGAGAAAATGCAGCCTCCAGCCCGCATACAGTACAGGAGAGTGACGTCCAGTTTTTTCGCCGTCTCCGATATCCGAGACGGACGCACTTGGTACAATCGCTGTAACCGCTCTGCCGGCTTCATGAACTGCGTGTTGATCAATTACCCGGCAGCGGAAGACCGCCAATGGGATGACGTCGTGACACGAATTAGCCTGTCCTTGTCCAGATAGAGGACAGGCGCCTGTCGAGGGCAAGCAAAAGGCCTCCGCGGGTCTCCCCTGGAGGCCTTTACTTTCGCGAGGGGTACATCCGCCCCCGCTACACGATCTGATAGTGTCGGAATGTGACAGGAGAGAGTTCCTAAGTGGAGCTCTTTGAGGCTGTTCTTCCAGCACCTTTGAGATATCGGGCTGCTCGAGCCCATCAGCGCGCTGGCGCGCGCAGGGCGCTCCGCACTGACAGCCCCGCTCGTCCCATACGAGATCAGGATGGCTCTCGCACACCCAGCCGGGCCCTAAACAAATTGCAGTTTGAGTCGATCATGCGGCGCGAGGATGCCTTAAGATCGGAGCCAAGCGCTCATCTGCGCACCTGTTTTCGCCTGCCTGGCCTGACGCAGGAGGCGCTCTCGCTTCGATCCGGGTGGAGCTTGGGCACGACCCGTATCGAGCTGCTACGGTATCTGGCTCGATGCTGTGCGCCACCATCCCGTGCAAACTTCCCCTGCCTTATGCGCTACCTTCGCTACGCACTGGTCGCGCGAGTCCGCAATGCCGCGTGGCAAGCCGGGCCCTGCTTATTGACGTCCAAGCCTGCACCGCGCTCCAAGGGCGCTGAATTTCGACGTGGACTTCCGTGAGGCCGAACCGACGCACTCGGAAATGCAAGCAATTCCGGCCCGTTGTCATCAGAGGCAGCTCGATACCGCTGTTGAAAGGCTGACCATTGACTCAAGAGGTTTGCCATCCATATAACATCCATAAGGATGGTGTAAGGATGTTTGGTTATGACCAGTAATGTGCATGAACTCCGGCCGAAGGTTGCTGACACCGAAAAAATCACGATCAACCTTGGTTTTGTCGACCTCGGTCACGTCGATCTAATGGTGCAGGAAGGCTTCTACTCCAACCGCACCGACTTCATTCGGACGGCAATCCGTAACCAACTCGAGCGGCACGCAGACGTAGTCAAACAGTCGACGGCCCGAAAAAGCCTGGACCTCGGGTTGCGCAACTACGCTCGCGCGGATCTCGAAGCCATGCTGCGAGCCGGTGAGATGCTGCACATCAACGTTTTGGGCCTTGCCAGCATCGCGCAGGACGTCACACCTGAGCTTGCCCGCGCCACCATCGCCTCGGTCTCGGTGCTGGGAGCCTTACATGCCAGTCCGGCGGTTAAGGCCGCTCTCACTGACAGGATGCGGTGAAGCCATGCTGAAACAGGACATTCTTCGTGAAGCCACCCGTCTTACGCAGGCGGGTCAACTCGTCGAGGCCACCGCGCTAATTCAACGCATGCTTCACGGCGACAACGCGCCAGGCGCGAAATCTCGCATCACGGATCGCATCGCTATTGGCGAGCCTTCGGTGATCGACGCGAAGGTCCATACCGTTGAGGACAGTTCGCAACCGTCGCCAGCCAAATCGGCGCGACCGCGCAGGCTCCGCGAACCGCTCGATCGCATAAGGGAGAGTGTGGGACTCGGATTTAGATGTGCGATCAAGCGCGCCCCCCTGTCCACAGAAGATATTGTGCCGAAGGAAGCAAGGTTCATCGAAGAGAACTATAGCAATCCGGCCGGAAGCCGCTCTTACAAGCTCTTCATTCCCAGCGGTTATCATGGGCAACCGCTTCCCTTGGTCATCATGTTGCATGGCTGCACCCAGTCGCCGGATGATTTCGCCGCCGGCACGAGGATGAACTTTATGGCCGAGGAACAAACTTGCTTCGTGGCCTATCCCGCTCAGCGCAGCGATGCAAATCCGGCAAAATGCTGGAACTGGTTTCGATCGAGCGACCAGCGACGCGGCGAAGGCGAACCATCTCTTATCGCCGGCATCACCCGTAAGGTCATGCGCGACTATTGCGTTGATCGAGCCCGCATCTACGTTGGGGGAATGTCCGCCGGAGCGGCAGCTGCTGCCGTCATGGGAGCAACGTACACGGACTTGTACGCAGCCATTGGCTTACACTCTGGCCTCGCCTGCGGGGCCGCGGTGGACCTTCCCTCCGCCTTTGTCGCCATGCGACAAGGTCGCGGTGCTGATCACCCGGTGATTTCCGGTGACGAGGACTTTGTACCGACCATTGTTTTTCATGGCGATCGCGACACCACCGTCCATCCGAAGAACGGTGATCAAATTCTAGAGCAGGCCAGGAGGACCGCAGGCTCGCACAAAAAGGTGCATCGTGGGAAGATACCAGGGGGTCATTCCTACACCCGAACAGTTTATAGCGATGCTGATGGGCGCGGAAACCTGGAGCACTGGAATATCCATGGAGCCGGACACGCTTGGTCGGGCGGCAGTCCTGTTGGCTCCTACACTGATCCGCAAGGGCCGGACGCAACGAGGGAAATGTTGCGCTTCTTCCTCGAGCATTCGATTCCCCGGAAGCGAGATTAACGTTCCCGTTGTTGGTTGTCGTAAGGGCCAAGCTGCGAAGCGATGGTGATATGACCGCGAGCGAAAAGCTCGACCTTACGGCCGAGCTCATCACTGATATGTCCGTGGGGGACTTAGGACGGTTAGTTGTAATCAGAGTACTTGAACTGAGGCATAGCTTTGAGTTGTTCCTTGTCTACGTTCATCACGGCGTGATCCGGAACCCAGTCATTGGCATTGGTCTTTCGCGCTGTTGTCGAATTCGCCGGCGCGGTCGCCGTTCCCGTCGTTTCCTTCGTGTTCGTCGTTGTGGTCGCCGTACGAGCAGGCTCCTCAACGAACTTCAGCTTGTCCATCGACACCGCGACGTCGTGCTCTCCCATACCCAGGAAGCCGCCAACACCTATAACTACAGCAGTAACTTTACCGCTCTTCTCCAAAATGATTTCGTTCACGTCACCTAACTTTTCGTTCTTCTCGTTGTAGACGTCCAGGCCCATCAGTTTGGACGCTCGCCAGTTTCCCTTCAGATTCAGCTTCGAGGACGAGATGGTGGCATTGGTTGCAGCCGGAGCGTTGCGGTCAGCCGGTTGCGCGGTTTGCGCAAGGGCCGGACCGCACGCGAGGGTCGCGCTAAGGATAGAAATGCCAAGCAAGGTCTTCATGGTATCCTCCAGATGTTGGGATACTTAGAACGGCGCCGAAAGGTCGGTGTTCCACTTTTTCCCGGCCCGAGAGGAACGCCCCCCGCTAAAATCCATTGCTTTGATGGGCCAGCCCCTTATTTGGCCCGGGCGCGGCCATCGTCTTGCATCCACAGTGATCGGGACGGGGCCGTGCTCCCGGTCAGTCGGTAGCTGCCAGACCAAATCTAGACAGCACGACCTCCGCGCCGCTTACGTCGGAGCGCTTATTTCACGACTAACCAGCAGGTGGTTCAATATCCCGGGCAATAGTGGAATGCGCGAGCACAGGTTATCAAGACGCCCTCGCTCTAGGAACGAAGGCCGCAAGACGGGTTTCTCCTTGGAGAACAGGTTCGTGGCGATTTGCTCATGAACAACCCCGTCTTAAAGGATACCTTGATCGGCGAGGAGTGGATGGCGCTTCGTCAGATCGCTTTGGGTGTCAAGGCAGCTGCAATCCCGCGATCGGTTCGGACGCGGCTGGAGGTCTTGGACCTCATTACCAGAGACGACTATGGCCACCTGATGCTGACAGAGAAGGGTCGCCGGCTAATCGAAATTGATTAGATGAATACTACGGGGTGTATGTAGGATAGGGTGTTTACCGAGGCGACGAGAGATTGCCGGTTCACCCAAGGAGGCAGGCGGTCCGCAAAAAGCCTCCGCCGGGTCGCCGGCAGAGGCTTTTGCGGGTGGATGGCGTGAGGCTGAAAAGGAGTGTCAGGTGTCACGCCAAGGACCCGACTTCCCTAGTGCATGTCGCTGATCACGTAAATGCCGCCGCCCACGAAAATCACGTCAGGCACGGCCCAAAGGATGATCACCGGCATCATAGTCTCCCTCTTAGTTTGAGGTGCAAACCTTGATGGTCTTCATGCCGGTCTCCGCTTCGGTCTTGGTCTTGTAAACGCTATCGCCGCTGACGACGGTGACCTCAGACGAGGTCGGCTTGGTTTCGGTGATGGTGCACCTCTTGGTCTTGACGTCCTGAACAACGTAAAACGATTGCGCCATCGCGGGTGCGGCGACTGCCGTCATGACCGCAGCAACAACTAAGGTTTTCTTCAAGTGCATTTTGTCCTCCTCCTCGAGCTGGGCCAGGCCATTTCAGCCTGTCCGGCAAAAAACAACTTCGAAAATTGCCACTTGTTCCTAGTGGAACACAATGGATATTTCGGAGTTTCAGACAAAGGGAAGTCGACTGGAATTTTGAAATGGATGGCCGCCAAGAAGCCAGGCTCTTTGGACCGAGCATAACGGCCGTCTATGTGTGCTTACTGCTTGCCGCGTTAGCCTCTGGGTGAGGCGAAGATGCCTTTATAGTTAATGCAGCTCGGCTGATCGTCCATCGCAATGCGAAAGCTCATTCCCTAGGCTTGGGCCGCCGGAATACCGCGCTGGGAACCATAGCGATCTGGACAGCTTGTTTCTTAGGGGAACGACAATGTCTGATCCACGCCCGACCGTGGCGCTCCGTGATGGTATCTTTGGGAGGCAAAACAGAAAGCGCGTCGGGTCTTCGGCTGGCAGCGGCAATGTCTCCAACTAGTGGAACGAGCGAATCAAGTGACGTAATCCGGCGGCAACGGAGAAAACGTAATTCGTTGTTGCTGGTCTTAGCCGTTGGGCTCCTCGTTTTTGGGACCGCCGCAGGCGGACTGTATTATGTGTTACAGCCGACAGTTCTCCGAATTGCCGCAGGACCGCCGGGAAGCGACGATCAAAGAGTGATTCAGGCGATGGCAGAGGCCTTCGTCCGCGAAAGCAGATCTGTCAGGCTGTTACCGATTACGGCCGACGGGTCGGTAGAGGCGCTCGCTCTCCTCGCGGCTGGCAAGGTAGACCTTGCGGTAAGTCGCGGCGATCTACAGATGCCGGCCGACGCACAGATAGTCGTCATCCTTCGGAAGAACTTTGTCCAACTGTGGTCGCCTTCCGGACTTTTAGGCAAAGGCCGCAAAAGGCAACTTGCGCCCAAAATCAAGGAGATTGCTGACCTCGCTGGGCACAAAGTCGGCGTGATAGGGCGAACGTCAGCAAATCCCGCTTTGTTACGACTCATATTGAGCGCCTCCGGCGTGCCCGCGGAGAGGATATCAATAACGCAATTTGGAACGGATCAGATAGAGGAATTAGCGCGCGACCCGACCCTCGACGCTTTCATGGCGGTTGGTCCGCTCGACAGCAAAATCACCTCCGATGCGATTGCCGCGACGGCCCGGTTGCGAGGTGAGCCCAAGTTTCTCGCAATCGCGGCGTCGGACGCCATCGCCCTGAAGCACCCGCGCTATGAATCCGAAGAAATCCCGCCTAGCATTTTCAATGCGCAGCCGGCTTGGCCGGAGGACAAGATCGAAACAGTCAGCGTCAGCCATCTCATCGTGGCGCGAAAGACTCTGTCTGAAACGATAGTGGCAGCATTTTTCCGGCAGTTATTCGCGGTACGTCAAGTGGTCGCCCGGCAGGTGCCTGGTGCTGCACGCATCACTAAGCCGGACACCGAGAAGGACGCTGAACTACCGATACATCGGGGAGCAGCAGCGGTCATCGATGGGACGGAACGCACTTTCCTTGACAGGTATGGCGATTACTTCTGGTTCGCGCTGCTACTCCTCTCAGGAATTGGTTCGGCCGGCGCATGGTTACGCCACTATTTGAATCGGGACGAAAGGGAAGAAAGCACCAGCCACCGCAAGAGAATTTTGGCCATGGTTTCGAGGGCGCGCACTGCGGTCTCCAACCAGGAGCTATTAGCAATGCAGCGCGAGGTCGACGTCATCATCGGTGAGGCGCTCGAATGCTACGATGACGACGCCATCGATGATGAAGAGCTGGCGGCCTTCAGCCTGGTCTTGGAATTGTTCAATCACGCCACGGTGGAAAGGCGTGCGGCATTACAAGCGGGCGAACTTGAGCCGGATCGGCACGAGGCTATTAGCCATTTCCTCGCAACTCGACGATGACGCCAGTTCAGTCGGGGCGCCGCTGCTATGCACGGCGTCATCCATTCAAAGGGACCGTTTTGAAAATCTGTGAGAGTGTTGCAGCCGAGCAATTTCCAAACTCACCTCGTTGCCGCAGTATGAATTCGTCTCCAATGAAGATGATACAAAGATCGAATGGCGACCGGCAACGTCGATAGATGAGGATGCCGGATCTCGTTTGGGGATGGCTGCCGGCACAACGCAAGCGGTGGACCAAGCCCGCTGCGGCAAAGCATGATCGACCAACTGGAGCACGATACAGACTAAAGGAGACGATATGCCAAGTTGCTCGGAAGGCCTAAGAAATGCGATGCGCTGCGCTGTCTGCGATGGTCAGTTTGGTCTGGTTCGGCACTACCAGTGGCGAACGCCCCTTTGTTCCAAAAAATGTGTCGATCGTTTCAGAGCCCGCCGGGAAAATGATCGTAGTTGGCTGTCCTGGTTCCAGATCGCGTTGAACCCGCTGACAGAAAATCGGCAGAGGGTGTCATAAACACCGCAGTAAGTGATGCAAGAAAATAATACTATCGAAAAAAGATGCTGCGGCGTTTGCACCTAAATTGCCAACCCGTGGCCGTCCACACAGTCCGCGTGGACCAGCCGCGGTTTCGCGATAGAGATGGTGATGGGCTGCGGACGGTCGCTGCTTAGCAGGCTTCGCGGGTCGCTCGTCTGCGGAATCGAGGAATATTCACCGGAAAGCGTCGTGCTACCAGCAATGCCGCCTTCTCGTCGGTCTCTAACGCGATTTTTTGAGCCAGCATAACATCTCCCGCGACTAAGCTGCCATTGGGCAAGAAACACCAGCCCATTACGGGGCACCCTTCCTCATCAGTTTCAAAAACATTGGTGGCCACACCATACTGGATGCGGTAGCGCTTTCCCGTGTGGCAACCAACGACCTCGAATGACTGCGTCGCGTCGAACTGGGCGCGTTGTTCTGGTGAGAGCCATTCCTTAAGAAGAGCCTTTCCGCGTTCAGCTGCGGGCTCAATCGTGATCGTGCGCCAGCATCTGGCTAAAAGGGAGCGAACCTTTCCCATTGAATTGTCTAAGCCGGCGAACATTGATCGATGCCTTAACCGCCGACCAGACGAGGGTAAAAAAGCGTCTCTTGGGCCTTTGGATCGAACGAGCGGGTCACTTGATGGGTGCCGATCCGGTCGCGAACGGCTGCCGTATATCCTTGGCCGACGAGCTCCATGAATCGCTCCTCCGCCAAAGCCAGGGCGGTCTTGTCGTTCTCGTCAAAGACATGTCGGGTGTCGCCGTAATGGTCCATTACAATTTGGATGGCCATTCTTGCCTCCTAAGCCGGTTATCTCGAAAAAGTTTGGCCACGCCAAAAGGTTCCTAGAGATCAAGGGTCGACAGACGACTGCCAGCGCAAATCGTCGCCAAGATGTCGAAGGCGTAGAGTTGGATCTCGTCGTTGTGCTGCCCGCTGTACACCCATTCGAAATCAGAGATGCCGAGCAACATCGCCCTCAAGGACGAACTGCTCGATCCGGGAGCAATGTAAAGCCTGGACGACCAACGATATTTTTTGATCCAGTCGTGCCCTTCACAGGTGAAGACCCTGACCCGGTTCGCCGTCCCCTTGGACGATCAGGCGGAACTTGTCGTGCTTAACCTTTGGAACCTCAGAGTCTGAACGGAACCTGTGTGCCTCTCGTGGGGATACAGGGGATAATGAGGTATTTAGAGTTTCTCGACATAGTCGCGACATAGTGATGATCTCGCCACATTGCGAATCAAGGCTCGTGAGCGACTAACTATCAGCGCTTCTCTTGGAGGAGGGCAGAGTGGATATTGAATTAGAGTCTAAGGCGGTCGAGATGAAAACCGCTAGGACAGTTTGCAGCCGATGCGGCGCAATGCCGACGTGGGTCAAAACGCTTCTGGATTCCCGCAATGGCAGGTCGGTGACGATCCTGAAATGCAAATGCGGAAACGAAACGTGGCGGGAAGACACCTAGCCCAGCTGCGCGGCAGCCAATTTAGCGATCTCTTCTGGCTGGCTCGTGCCGGCCAGCGGCCTTGATCTCGATAATTTTGCGAGCGACAATTTCGCAGATAGGTCATTTCGATCGCAGGGTCAGGATTTCCCACGGGATTCGCGTGCTAGTCGTTCAGCCCGAAGCCGCTCGAAGTTGGACCGAAATGCTTTGTCGGCTCGCTCGCGTTCCGCCATCGCTTTTTCCGCTTCGATGCGTTGATCCTTAAGCCGTGCCTCGCGCTCCATGCTGTTCGACGGAGGCTTTCTCCGATTGTTGAAATTCACCATCATGCACGCTCGCGGCTGGACTTAAGGAATTTTATGCCTTCGACGGCGAGTCGGGTTTCGTCAGTAATTCTTGACGCTGCCATAAAGGCTAGAAGCTTTTGACGGGCTGCCTGCTCTTCTTCCATTGAGAGACGGACAAGCAGGCTGTAGGCGTCCATGACACGTTGGGCAGCCAATTCCGTAGTTTTCTGCATTGAAATGCTCCTACCAAACCGGCTCAACGCCCGAGGGAAGCTTTTTGTTCCTAAGAGGTTCGTGTTTGCCGAACCCTGCAATCGCTGCGGGAAAAAGTGGCAGTTCGCTTGGAACGGCCTTCCGGCACTGAGGTTAAAGTCTTAAGAGTCCCATACAACACCGCATGGCCCCACGATGACGAAAGCCCGCGGCTCGCATCGCGCGATATGATGCGCTTGATGACCTGACCCTGCACGCGGCTCCCTGTTTGAATGAGGCGGGATCGCAACCAGCGTTCGCATCCCAGGTGAATGCCAAGCGCCATGGGGGCTTTTCATCCAGCGAGGAAAGACACCTGGCTGGATTGGTAAAAAAAAGGATCGTAGGCGAGACAAATGAGCGCGGATTGCGATGCCCGCTTCCGGAGGCAGCGTTCAAGGCAAAAATTCCGACCTCGAAAGGAGGATTGAAGTAGCCTCAAACACTGCACAAAGCTGTGTGCGAGAGTGACGGGTCATTGAGGGAACGGGGTGTTCCTATGTACGTTTTCTCCTGAAGGAGGAAGCCATGACTGACAACCTCACCAAGAGGCACCAGCGGGACCGCTCCAAAATCAATATGCATGAAGAGCATGAGGTCAAGTATTGGACCCATGCACTCGGTATATCGAAGGAAGAGCTGCAGAAGGCGGTCGACAAAGTAGGCAGTTCTGCCGCTGCAGTTCGCAAAGAGCTCGGTCATGAAAGTTGACCGCGAAACCGAGGCGACGGCAGCCGAATGCGCGCGAGAAGCACGCAAGCAGGCCGCTTTGCTGGTACCCGGAAAGGTTCGTGACGCACTACTGGAAAAGGCCAAACAATATGAGGCCGAAATTCCGGAAGATCACACCTATGATGAGCCTATGACGCTACGAACAGAAAGTTAGACCTCTGCTTTAGCTCCTGCGGGCAATACGCATCAGGAGGGCAGTGTGTTGACTCCTCGGGGGTTACGTCCTGCTTAGGCGATGCCAAAGTCAAAGTAGTGACAACAGAAGCGTGCTGCTCCAGCAGATAATCCCGAGAAACCTTTGGCCCATCGTCAATCACCGCCAAATTTTCCGGTCGGGATGTGCCCGCATTTTGTTAACCCAGTCGTGGCCCGGCCGGGCAAGCCGGAGCTTCGGTACGGAGCGCCGTCTGGCAAGTGGAATAATCTCATGATTGGAACCAAACCCTCCGGCGCGACTTGTCGCGGCGATTTGGAGATATGAAAATGGCACGCGGACTTCCTTCTATGACGGCGTTGCTGGGCTTACTCGCTATCGCCGGATATCAAAACCGGGACAAGATTGCGGAAATGTTGAGGGGCGCGGCGGCATCGACCGACGGCCGGCCGACAAGTGAGGGCGGGCTCGGAGGTCTTCTGGCTGGTTTGGGCGGTACGAGTGCGGGCGGGTTGTTGAGCGGCGGCCTCGGCTCCCTGCTGGACAGCTTTCGGCAGGCTGGTCAGGGCGACACCGCGGATTCATGGGTGAGCAAGGGGCCCAACACGCCCATCGAACCGCCCCAGATAAAGCAAGCCATTGGTGCTGACGTACTGAGCGAACTGTCGCGGCGGACGGGTCTTTCCGAAGAGGAAATCTTGACCCGTCTGTCACAACGTTTGCCAGAAGCGGTCGACAAATACACGCCTGACGGCCGTGTGCCGCAAGATTAGATTTTCAGATCGATGGTGTAGTCATGAGCATTCTTTGGACCATCATTATCGGCTTCGTGGCAGGCGTGATTGCGAAGTTCATCATGCCAGGTCCCAATGAGCCGTCCGGCTTCGTATTGACCACGATCCTAGGGATCGTAGGAGCAATCGTCGCGACCTTTCTGGGTCAAGCACTGGGCTGGTACGGTCCGGGGCAGGGTGCAGGTCTCATTGGCGCGGTTGTCGGCGCCATCATTGTCCTGCTGCTTTACGGCATGATAGCGGGCCGGCGCTCCGTCTAGAGGTTGGCAGAAGTTGGCAAGGGGCAGACTTTCGTTGATGGCCCAAAGCGGACAGCGGCCTGACTCGGCGGCTTGCAGCACGCTCCTCAGCATTGTTACGGCGACGTCCCTTAGTTACGATATCCAACTCGTATATGCGGCTCCACCGCCGGAAGTGGCGGTTGCCGCTCGGTAGAATTGATCTTTATCCGTCGTGCAATAGACGACGCCGTCAGCACTACGTCAGTTTTCAGGAAGCCGCGAAATATTGATCGGAGCGAGCGCTCGCCGACCTCCGGAGAAACTCCTACCAAATGCTTGGCCACAAACTCGCCGCACGATGTCCTCTATCCTAGGACCTGACCGCGTCCACGGCGTGTGCGGCGAATATCCCAGCGCTCAGAACTGTTAACAACGCAACAATAACTTCGAACATAGGTGTCCTCCCAAATGCTCTCGCACTAAGCTGGCTGCCGGCTGCACAGTCAAAACGATTCAGCTGCAGCGCTTCTGTTCATGATCCTCTGATGTTTCTGCGCAACTACGCGCCTTGTTCCAGCCTCGATTGCGTATGGGTTTTTCCATGATCGATTGGCGCCTAATTGTTTCGTCAGGTCTAGCTTCGGCATCAATAGCAACGTGCCTTGCTTATTTGATGGCCTCGCCATGGCAGATCCAGGCGATAAAGTCGCCGCCGCCTCCCGCGCCGACGAATGTTTAAGAGGCTGTTGTCTTGAATCAAAGTGCCCGGCCACTGAGCGCAGACGAACAGGCGGTAGCCGATTTTGAGGCAGCTGCGGAAGCGATACTTAGAAAGGCAGCGGACACCCGGGCATCAGCCGTTGTGGGCGTGCCGTTGGCAGCTTCCAAAATTCCCTTGCCAAGGAGACGGCCAGCGGATGCGCCCTAACGCATCGAGCGTACGGGATAGCCCGGATGGTCCTCTAGCTAAGCAACGTTTGATCAAACCGACGCTTGGCTAAGGTTTTTTCGTCGTGGATGGGAACCGCTTTGAAGATTGGGAGTAACGTTTTGAAACCCCTCCGAGGCACACATGGAAGGCCCGCTCGTCCTAATTGTAGACGACGATCCCACGGTCCGAAATTTTATGACTGACGTCGTTAGCGACGGAGGATTCGGTTGTCGGAGCGCTTGTTCGGGGGAGGAAGCAGTAAGCCTTCTCAATGCTGAACGTTGTCAGGCGCTGATCGTCGACATTGGATTTGGTCGGGATCACGTGAAGGGATGGTCCGTGGCTAGGCGTGCCAGGGCTTTTGACCCAAGCCTCCCTGTAATCTACATGACCGGCGCAAGCACAGATGAATGGGCAGCCGAAGGTGTCCCGAACGGTATCTTGCTCAAGAAGCCATTTGCGCCTACTCAACTCATAGCGGCGCTGTTACAGTTGCTGAACAGGCCGGACGTCTAGGCTGATCGACACTTAACAGCCGCACTCCACCCGTGCAGGCCGAACGTTAGCAAGAGCCGATTTTAAATCCCGCATGTCCCGGTCATCAGCTAACAATACGACAGTCCTCGAAGGACCACCCCCAATTCTGAACCCGTGACGCAGGAACGCTGCGCCTGCGTGGCCGTTAGCTGTGGCTGGCGAATGTCCGCCCCGGATTTTGGCGCATGAGGAACAAAGTAAAGACAGCGAACCTGGCTGACGTGGCCGAAAAGATGAAAGGCATCGATATCGCCATCCTTTCGACCCATACCGAAAACGGCGAGATCGCCAGCCGGCCGATGAGCAACAACGGCGACGTCACTTACGACGGCACCTCCTATTTCTTCACGACCGAGGATGCGCGCTGCGTGAGCGACATTGAACGCGATGCGAAAGTGGCCCTGGGATACTCGATAGGCCCAGGCGTTTTTTCCGGCGGCACGTATGTTTCGGTGGAGGGACGAGCCGAGCTGATCCGCGACAAGGCGGCGTTCAACCGGCATTGGACGTCCGATCTTGATACTTGGTTCGAGCAAGGCGAAGACACGCCCGACCTCGTCCTGATCAAGGTCACCGCGAAGCGCGTCAATTACTGGGAGGATGGAGAAGAGGGACAGGCGGTTCTTTGAGACCGCGAACCCCTTTTTTAGCAACCTTGCGTTGGATAGATTACGCGGTCGCAAAGAGTAGGCCGAGGCGGCCGGCGTTAGCCGCACGATACAGCTGCTAAACGATCCGGTAAGAAATCAGGCGTCAAACCGATGAGAAACCAGACGTCAAAATTGGGCTTTGTTTTTGATCCGTCGGATCGTGGCGTCACACGCGTAGGTCCGATGGCCTGCATATGGCCTGTTCGCCCGCGGCTTCTCTGTCTCAGCGGCTCCAGCCTGTATATTCTCATAGTCTGCACGCGAGCCTGCGCGGTGCTATAAGCTCCGATCAATAACGGTTCCATAAGCGAAGGGCGGCCGCGTGACCGCCCTTCGAATTTATTCCCGACGTCTCAGCAATCGTTGCCGTCTTTGCCCTTGGCGCCTTGCGCCTCCTGGGCGGCGGTCGGCCGGCCCTGCATCTGCCTCTGCGCATCCTGCGAAGAGGTCGCGGTGTCGCCGGCTGCACGATTCATCGTGGCTGTCGGGGGATGCTCTCCACTTCGCGTAGCCGTGCCGGTAGTCGTCGTCGCTTGGGCGTTTGCTCCCGGGGTCGGGCCTGAGCCCGCGTCCCTGTTGGCGGTGTTACATGGTCCCGCGTACGCAATGCCGGTGCTGAGAAGAATTGCCGCGCAGCCTGTGAGAAAGAATTGTCGTGTCTTCATGGCCGGAGCTCCTGGTTAGAGTCGGAAACAACCGCGCTCCGGATGCTTGGGTTCCTAACCTTTCGCAGCCGCTATGTCGGCGGCAGCAGGCCGGGTGAGGTCAGGCGGCAATGTCCGCGTTCTGGCTGTTCGACTGCGCTTCATTTGTTCGGCTCGCTGGAGAAGGCACCGCTCAGAAGGATGAGCGTTGAAGCGGCGAACATGGTCAGTTCCTGAACGCTTCGCCCCCGCCCGGTCTACCCGGCGCATGCGCGGAAGTTTCGCGAGAGGAACATTTCAAAACTCCTTAACCGCGCTTGTTCAAAAAATCGGCAAGGCGGGCGCCCGGTGAGGAACTGTCCCTACTATCTGTGTTTAATCACTCGCGCTTTTCGCGCGCAACAGGATCTCATAGTGCACGAAGACTCCCGCCCGCGTAGGAAGGTCGTTTTGGTGGTCGAAGACGAGCCGCACCTTCTGGCCATGGCCGGAGAACTCGTTGTGGACGCAGGTCTTGAGCCTGTCTTCGCCTCCGACGCGGACGAGGCGGTCCGAATACTGGAGAGCCGCGACGATATACGAATTGTGTTCACCGACGTGACAATGCCCGGTTCGATGGACGGTGAAAAACTTGCGACTGCGGTTTGCGACAGGTGGCCTCCGATCAAACTTGTCGTCGTCTCTGGGGGCGCGGATCCCAAGCTGCCGCCGGGGGCGAAATTTTTCAGGAAGCCCTACCTATCCGACCGGATTATCTCCGCCCTTCGCGAGTTCGCGGCCTGAAACTAGCAGGGGCCGATGCCTATTCGGCCGCATTCTTCTCCGCTTCGCGGGCCCTGATCCTTTGCGATCTCGTCGATTTCCGTTTTATCCGCGAGCTGTCGCTTTTGCGCGTCCTTTTCGACGGGACAATTTAGATGGGCGGCAATCCGCTGAAGCAGCTCCAGGGAAGGCGTCGCCTCTCACTCGGCAAGCAGGTTGATCTGAAGCTCCAGGTGATTGCGCCTTTCGAACGCCTGAACCGATATGTTCTGCCGGATCAGGACGCAGGAGGTCAGGAGGACGGCCTCCAGCCCGAGGACCAACGGGTTGTCGAAACCTGCCGCTCGATGGTTTCAGACTAAAGCTGCCGTTGCTCGATTGGCCTGCGGTTGCACCGATGTCGGGGGAAATGCCGTCCCATCTTCGTTAGGAACTACGGCAGTACATGGACCATTAATGATCGGCATTCCGCATCAAATCCCCCTCTGGAGGTAGGTCATGTATCACCACGTCAAGAAGCTTATGTATACCGTGCGGGTCGACGAACCCGACCCCCAGTTCGGCAACATGCTGCTCGAGCAGTTCGGCGGCGCTAATGGGGAGCTGGCGGCGGCGATGCAGTATTCGATCCAGGGCATCAATTGCGAAGATCCCGACCGCAAGGACCTGCTGATGGATATCGGAACCGAGGAGCTCAGTCATCTCGAGGTCGTCGGATGTCTTGCGCGCCTCCACCTCAAGCCCACGAAATTTGACCGCGAAAGAGCGGAAGCTGATCCATTGATCGCCATCGCCGGCGGCGGAGGCGTCAATCTCTTCAACTCTCAAGGCAACCCTTGGACGGCAGACTACCTAAAAATCACCGGGGAACTTGACGTCGACCTGCGAAGCAATATCGCCGCCGAGGCTCGGGCAAAAATTGTCTACGAGCGATTGATAAATTTCTGCGACGACGCTGGCACCAAGGACGCACTGCAGTTCCTCATGACGCGGGAGATTACGCACATGAAGGCGTTTGCTGCGGCGCTTGAGAGCATGAAGAAGCCAGCATTCTCGATCGGAAAGATCGCTCCGACACCGGGGCTTGTGAACCAGTTCTTCAACGATTCGACTGGTTCCGGCAGTGAAGGTGAAATCGATACACGCGGGCCGTGGAATCAGGGCGGTGATTGGGAGTTCGTCGAATCTCCCGCACTTTCGGCGCCTAACGCCGACGCGGAGGTATCGATCAAGACGGAGAGCTCTCCACCGACCGCGCCCGAGGGGATCGGCGAACTTCTTCTCGACGAGCTGCGAGACATCCTGCACGCGGAGAAGCAGCTTACCAAAGCGCTCCCGAAGATGGCAAAGGCTGCCAGATTCGATCGCTTGCGCGAGTGCTTCGAAGAGCACCTTGCCGAAACCGAAGGTCAGATCGAGCGGCTCAACGAGTGCTTCTCACTTTTGGGAGAAACGGCACGCGCCAAGCCTTGCAAGGGTATGATGGGGCTTGTCGAGGAGGGCCAGGAAGTTATGGAAAAGGGGGCGGAGAAGGAAGATGCCCTCGCAGACCTTGCATTGATTGGGGCGGCGCAACGGGTCGAGCACTACGAGATATCCGGTTACACGACTGCAAAAAATCTTGCGCAACAATTGCGCCACAGCGCAATCGTTGCATTGCTCGCGAAGTCGCTGGCGGAAGAAGAAAACGCCGACCAGCTTCTTAACCAGATAGGCCGCAGCCTGATGTCGGTCGCGAAGATGCCTGACGCTGTGGAGCAGACAGCTGAAGACGCCTAGCCAATGTCGAAGCGAGGCCGTCCTGTAGGGCGGCCTCGCTTTCTTGGCACATACGGCTCTACAGCGGCGAGGATGACAAGCCGAGGTCCGGCGATAAAACTCACGACTTAAAACGGGACGGGTCCGCCTCGGACGTAGTCAGACTCGACCGGCGTCGGTGGACCTCTTGCCCATTTCCTTCAACCGCGGCTCTCAGCTTGCGGCCTTTCGGTTGACACCCTTGCGCAATGCAACACTGTTCAACTTAGTGTTTGCTGCTTTCTCTTCGTTGAGATTGGTGGTGAGGAAACGGACGATGTCGTCGTGGCCGAGCTCCTCGGCCCATGCGATCAGCGTGCCGTAGCGGGCGATCTCATAGTGTTCGACCGCTTGAGCGTTAGCCACGATCGCCGCATCGAGCACGGCTTTGTCCTCGATCTCGCCAGCCGTGTGATCCGCTTCTTTGATAAGGCCATCGATGGCCGGGCAGTCTGTCGATTGCGGTGTTTTACCCAGTTTACTGAAGACTTGGTCCAGTCGTTCGATCTGCTTGTTGGTCTCCTCGAGGTGGCTCTTCAGGCCCTGCGCCAGGTCACGATTTGTCGCTTGATCAATCATCTTCGGAAGCGCCTTCGCGATCTGCTGCTCGGCGTAATAGATGTCGTGCAGGCCGTGCAGCAGTAGGTCTTCCATAGTCTGAATGTCTTTTGAGAAAAATCCCATTTCCGCCTCCAGTGAGTATAGGTTCGCACCTAACTCGCTGGAATTGTGCTGGTTCCTCTTGACGGCATACCGTCGACGTCCCGGAACGGCGCGACCCCGTGGCTGGGAACCGACCCTACGAGGGCGGACGCGCGTGATATTGTCTCACAGGAGCTCAGGTGTGGCTTCGAGTGGCCGCCTCAGCCACACGGCCAGCCTTATCCGACAGTTCGGTGGCCACAGATTTCAATCCGTCAACCGTGAGACCTTGTTGACGGGCCTCGTCAGCAACAGCGTCCGCCACTTTCTCGCCCACCTCCACGATGCGCTCGACCTTTTCGCCCGCAAGCTCGCCGGCCTTTTGCTTGATGAACTCGCTAGTTTCACCCAAATATTCAGCTTCTGTTTCAGTGGTCGGAAAAGCAGCCGCGATGACCGCGCCAATGGCGAGACCCATGGCGCCGATTGCAAGCGGCTGCGATTTGAATAGCTGGGTCAGGCTGTCCTTTGCATCGTCAACCAGATCGGCGGCGCGATCGGGCAAATCGTCCACACTTTCGGAAGCTGACTGCACGAGCCGCTTGCCAGCCTCGGTCATTTGATCCACGGCCCGACCGCCATGGCGGCGGACTGTGTCCGTTGCTTCGTCGGCAGTTTCGCGAATGTTGGAAGAAGCACCCGCCCAGGCATCTCGTGCTGCGTCCGGCAACCGATCGATGCCGCTTCGCTTGATTAGTTCCGCTCCGCGCTGCGAACGGCTTGCAAACAGCCAGACAGCGCCCATACCTATGAGAGCAGCGGAAATTGGATTGTTGCGGGCCGCGTCCCCAAGATCGCGAACGAACCCGCCCATGCGTTCAGAACCGCTATTCATCGCATCATCTCCTTTGCGGCGACCTTGTCGCGCTGCAGTTGGTCCAGCGTCACGGATGGTTTCAACGCATCTCCCGACATGCGGCTGACTCCGACGCCAATGAGGATTCCGGCGAGCACAGCGGCACCTCCGCCCGCTATCAAATAGGCGATCGGATCGGAGAAGCCGGCGTGCATCAGCGCCGCAGCAGCTGCGAGCAGCAGCAGCACCAGAGCAGGAACCATGATGACGGCACCGGCGCCGATCAGGGCGACGGCACGCGCAACTTGACCGGCTTTGCTGGATAGCTCGGCCTTGGCGAGGTCGAACTCGTTTCCAATAAGCTTGGCAAGCTGAGCAAGGACATCGCTCAGGAGTTCGGGGATGGATCGATCGGGACGGGGGGTCATGACGATTGCCCGCGATATTCGCTATGCGAGCGCTCTGCTTGGCCACCGGACCTCCGACGCGCGGAAACCGAGCCTGAGCCCGGCGAACTCTTCAGAAACCGGACGGCCACAAATCCGGCCAAAGCTGCGAGCCCGAGAAATGCGGCGGGCTGCCGGCGCGCGAACGATTGCGCACCGTCGATCAGGTCATTGAGATCGCCGGTCCTGATGGAATCGGAAACATGGTCGACCTGCACAGCCGCCTTGCGGATGTACTTGCCGGCAACGGGCAGATCGCTGTCGAACTCACGGGCGGCACGGCGCATCGTCTCGGCGAGGGTGCCGATGTACTCGGCGCCTGCGCCTTTCTGCTCTGAGATCGTGTCCTTCAGCCTGTCGGTCGCTTGAGAGGCCATGTCCTTTGCTGCGTCGGCGACCTCGGACGCCTGCTCCTTCAGCGTCTCCCCGGAGGCTTCTGCGAAATCGGTTACCTTTTCCTTCAACTCGCGCCCCGCATCGGCGGCTTGATCGCGCAGGGTCTTTTGCCCACCGCCCTTGCTGCTTCCTTGGCCGGTCTCGCGACCAGTGCCGGTCTGTTGGAACGTTTGCTCAGCCATTTTGCTTTCCTCCGCCCGTATTTTCGGTTTGATGATGGTTTTCGTCGTGTTCCTCAGGATCGAACGCGGTTGTCACCGCGCGTTCGGCAACGCGTTGGAGACGCTGGCCGACGTCCTGTGCGCCTTGGGCGAGACCGTCCGGCGTGAGCCCCTCAGCAGAAGCCTGCCGTGCTACGTTGGCAGCGATCTCGCCGACGGCGCCCTTGGCAGACTCGAAGCCGGAGCCAGCGGCCTGCCGAGCCCGATCCTTGACGGTATTGCTGGCGTCGCCGACCAGCCTCTCTTCAGTCTCCGACCGAGGTAGAATGCTCGCGATTAGCCCACCGACCAGCAGGCCGACACTGGCCACCAGCAACGGATTTCTCTGAATGGAATCGCTGACGGTGTCAGTTACCTTCTGCCCGGTCCGTGACAGGTTCTCTCGGGTGGAGTCGAAGAACTCCCGGCCCGCTTCGGAGGCACGCGTCTGCGCGTCGCGTACGGCACCAGTGACCTGTGAAGCTGCTTCTTGGGCGGTATCTGCCGAGGAATTGGCCGCACGAGACGTCTGATCCACCAACTCGTTCACCTGATCTGATGCCTGGCGCGCCATCCCGGAGACTGCGTCTCCCGCCCGGTCGAGCGCCTCGGCAGCCCGATCGCGAACACCGGCGACCGCTTGCGCGGCCTGATCACCGAGTTGCGAAGCCTGATCGCGAAGCTCGTCGACCCGGCGACGCGCCTCTTCCGAAGCGTCTTGGGCAAGATCTGACGCCTTTTGGGTTAGGTCCTGACCGGTCTTGGACCCCGCCAGAAACAGTCCTGCGCCGATCATCAGGATTGGAAGGGGAATTGCCCGGGCCATCCGCAGGAGGGGATAAGCAACGCTCGCGCCGACGGCGATCGCCTGCATCGGGTTCCGCTGGGCCGCTTCGGTCATATCATGATAGAGCTGCTCTCCGCGGCTTCTGATGTAACCCGAGACCTCCGCCTTAAGGACATCCGGCCGCAGTCGGTTCTTGATGTCCGCAGCCGTCTCGCTGACGGTGCCGCGCAGTTCCTCAACTGTCGTGGCCAGAGCGGTGCGCGTCTGCTCGGTCTCGCGTCTGATCTGATTTAGTGAGCGCGTCTCGCTCTCGTTCATTTCATCCTCCTCCCGCGTTCTTCTCTCTTGGGCACAATTCCGCGAGATGCGCTGCGTTCCTAATGCGATGCTTTGTCAGTTTCGAAATGAAGGATGCCGGTGCGGCGTTCTCCGCGGGAGCCCCGTGCTACCACACCAGCGTTTGCGTCCAGTCGGGCAGCCGCCGGCGGAAGCCGGCAGTCAGGAGCGAGCTGCGCGCGTCTTGAATCGGATGTCTAGACAAAATGGCAGCGCCGTTGCTTTCACGTACGCACCCGGTCATTTAGCTTCGGCTTTGTCTTCTTGCTTCGCTTCGACCGGGACCTGCGCAATGAGAGGAGGATCCAATGCAGAAGGGGTTGTGCTGCGGTTGACCGTCGCCCCGGCTTGGGTCGTGGCTCGGAAATGGAGTTCCGGGCGCAGCGGACGAGCTGGGTTTAATCCCGTCAGGTTTTCAACGAATGCCCAGACGAGCAGCACAAAATAGTGCCGAGAGTTACGATTTGCCTTACCGCTTGACAGTCTTCCATGCGGGATCAAGCGGACCAGCGATCCTCTTCTTCACGGGCGGCCTGTTCGTTCAAGCGCCGCGCTATGTCTTCAGCTTTCTCCCGCGACGGCGTTGTCGCCACCGGTTCGTCGTTCTGGGTGACAACGTTGTTTTCTTCAGCGTCGACAGGAAAGTCATCCGGCTTCAACGGCTTCTCACGCGGCATAGTCGCCTCCTGGGACCGGGGAATCGTGCAGAATAGACGCTGTAAGCCGTGCAAAGTTCCCTTGTGCCTTTTGTCGCTTGTCCGCGTCGAATGTCGCAAATAGTTTGCGAGCATAGGCTGCCGCTCCGCTGCTTGGCACCACAGCTAGGAACATCCTCCATGAGCTGCTGTTAGCCTGCACCTTTAGAAAGGAGGATGTCATGGCTATGGACGAACGAGAGACCGGCAGCCTAATCGGCAGCGACAAGGTCGAGGGCACCGCAGTGTTCGGGGCGGACGAAAGCCAGATCGGCTCGATCGAGCGCGTCATGATCGACAAGCTGTCTGGAAAGGTATCTTATGCGGTCCTGAGCTTCGGGGGCTTTCTTGGGATCGGAGACGACCATTATCCGCTGCCTTGGGAGTCGCTAAAGTACGACACCGGCCTCGGCGGCTACCGGACCGGCATTACCGAGAAGCAGCTCAAGGGAGCGCCGAAATACGGCAACGACAACGACTGGAATTGGGACGACCAGACTCGCAATCGTGCGGTCAACGACTACTACGGCGTAGTGCCGACTATTTAGCTGCAGTGCGTCTTGATTTGGGGCTCTGTCTGGAGCGGCGGCTTCGTCGGCCGCCGGCAGGACCCAGCGTTCTGGGCCGCCCTAGTCGGGGCTATATCCTCCCCTTGGCGTATGGCGGGCTTCTTGTCCATTATGGCCTTGATTAGCCTGGGAGCTAATTCTGCCGAGCGGCAAGCGTCGTGTCTGTCGACTGAGCCGCCATATACGAGTTGGCCATCGTTAGGAGGTGCACGGCGGCGGTCCCAATTTGCTGGATCTCTTCATCAAGAACATAGATTGCGGCGGCCCGGCGGTATGCCATTGCAACCGTGGCGTAAGCATCCGTGATTGATATTGCTGCCTGCTCAGTCGTGGCCTGTCGTTGACGCGATTTGACAACCCTAAGTGCCGTCTCTGCGATGATTTGAGATAATTCCGTATTCTTCAAATCCGGATCAGAGAGATAAGGCTGACATCCTGCCACTGCTCCAGCGATCAGTTCGTAGTACCTCTGCTTTTGCAGTTCGTCCGATGCCAGGTAGTTTATTAAGAAGCGCCTGGCCCTTGCTAAGATATATTTTCGATCCGCACGGATGGCCGCTCGTCGCCAATCTGATCTAAACCAGCGTAACATCTCGCCTCGGCGTCTATCATGATAGGAGGCAAACGTTTGTGTAGCGCTCACCCAGCGCTCACTTTCCGACTACCAACTTTTCCCGAGTTGTTCGGTTCCGACGCAAAGCGTGGGTACCGCGTATTCCCTCCAACGTGAACAAGAACTGGATCGGCCGAAAGGCAAGTGTTGCTCCAACACGACAGACGATCCCGATCGGCCGTAAAGTCGTCCCGCGCGTATTGCCCACGGATGGTGAGCATGGATAGTCGGCAGTTAATGCGGCTGCTTGAGCCGCTGGCAGGTTTACCGCTCATCGCGAATCGAGGGCGAAAATGTACTACGACGATCTGGAAATGAAGCCCGGTCAACGAATTCGCCTCTCTGCCTTAGGCAAGGCTCGCTGCCCCCGAGTAAAAGTCCATACCGGCGTCATCGTCGGTGAACCCCTCGGCCGCGGTGTACGCATCATGTTGGATGGCAGCAAGACGCCCATTACGCTGCACAAAAGCTACATTGAGCATGCAACCGCCCCGGCGGACATCCGCTTTCAGGAGTAAGACCGGACGTGGTCAGGGAAGGATCGCATATCCGCTTGTGACCCTGTTCGCGCCAAAGGAGTGCGGACGTCCAACGATTGCTTTCACCCGCGCGCCGCTGTCAGGCCCCGAGGCAGATTTTATCGGCGAGGGCCCAAATTCCGCGGGCTTGATGACACGATGTCACAGCGCCGTTAGGAACGCACCCAGGACTTCATGGTTGCGGTAAAGGCCGCTAGTCTCGCCGCACGGAGGACCTCTGATGCGTTTTCCAGTTCTGAACACGATCCTATTGGGAACTCTTATTGCTTCGGCAAGCGCCGATCCCGCCTCAGCGCAGCGACGTCACAGCGGGCCGTCCGGCATTCAGGACAAGTATTGCCTGCAGGGACGTTCTTGGGGTTATCCGGGCAACTGCCAGTTTTCGAGTTACCGCCAGTGCATGGCGACGGCTTCGGGCACGTTTGCAACATGCGGTATCAACCCCGCCTACGCTTACGGCCAGCCGCCGCAATACGGCGGCCCTTATGGCGCCTATGGTTATGGCGGGCCGAGCATCACATTCGGCTTTGGCGCTGGTCGCGGCTGGTAACTCAAGAATTCCGCATCGCTGCGGGCGTTTCTGGGAACAGGCGCGCACTATGAAAATCGTAGCGAGCTGGGCCCGGAGCTCCCGATCGTGGATCGGTCGGATGCACACAGGAGCATTTGCCGCCACTGCGGTGTTGGGGGGTTACGTATGTTTTGGGACCTTGGGCAGCGCGCAAAGCCCTTAATACTCCGGCCAGAACAGGGTCGGCCAAGGCACGCTCCGTCGCCCGCGGCACTCCGCGCCTACAACCCGACTTAGTCCAACTGGAAATGAATGCATTTGATCGGGTCCGAAGCTCTTCGGTAGCCGCGAGACATCCTGAGGTCGTTGAATGGCTTGGGTAAGCGTTACGCGTTCGTCCGGAAATCGGTCGCGCTCGTGCCGATGTCCTTGGGGCTTACAGGGTCGAGCCCCACCGCTGTAGCCGGATCTGTGGCGGCCCCCGCTGGGTTGTGCGAGTTAGCCATCGGCGCCATCATCATCTTCCAGGGCATCATGAAAACATCGAGCCAGAATACCGCAGCTTGCATTGGCCAAAAAACCGGATGCATGTGGAGCCTCCTCCGCCTTACTGCAATGCATTGTCGTTGCAATGCATGATCGTTTCAGGGCGTTCCAATTAAGATTGCCAGTTGTCACTGGAAAGCGGGAAGGCCGTTGAATAGTGCAGAGCGCAGACAACAACGAACCTTTAGTGGCCGTTAGCGGTACCGGCTCGCGAGGGTCGGGTGAGGGTTCGACCGATGGTCAATCCCGACGCGGAGGAACGCGCGCCGCACTTCCGAGTTCCATGTCTATGAGTATGCGGTTGACCGAAACACTGGGGCTGCTCTCGCGAGCACGCGCCTTCGCCATCGAAGGTGAGCGCTACGTTACCGAGCAGAAGGCATTCGTCAAAAGTCTCGAACGCAGGGGCCGCGATGCAGCCAATGCGCTCGAATATCTGGAAGCGCTCGAAGGGCTGCAGGCGGAGTACGTCGATCATATGGAGAAATTAGAGAGGCAGGTTTTGATGCTCGTTAGACCACGGGATGATTAACCTCAGGTCGGAGGGCCGTTGTTTTAACGTTCTGTCCCGTTGCTGGATCGTAGCGAGGAACTCTCTTTTGGCGGAGCACTTGCGTTCAAGCTCAACCACGATCCGTGTCGGATTGATTGGCCAAGCTCGCTGGATCCCTATTCTCCGAACGATCCATCCAGTCGGCAATTGAATGGGATTGTCGCTGGCTAAGTCAATTAAGACGGCGATTCGCTTTGTCCTCTCCATGAAACGAAAACGGTTCGGGCGAGGCCGTCGTTCCTAGCGGCCCTCCTCCTTAACGGTCGTCCGGCTCAAAAGCCCTTCGGCAGTCGCGGCGGGCTTTCCCGTGTTGATCGGTTGCAAGCCGGGGCAGGGGGCGCCAGCGCCGGTCGCTTCCCGATCCAGCCCAAGTTGGCGTCGCGGAAGTACATTTCCACAAGATGCTTAGAGGGGACTCAGTCGCAGGTTAAGGTCAGCATGGTCGGCGCAGCCACCTCAATCGGCCCAGATGACCTTCGCGCAGTTCTGGCATTGGTAGACGCGCACAGGCTTGCCAGCCTGCGAAACTACAGTTTTGAAAGAAACGGGCAGCCGACAATCTGCGCAGTATGGCGCGGGTTTAGCTACTTCCCTCGGCGCTGTTATGATCATCCTTTGAAGCGTGCTCCTAATTGATACCGGTCATTAACATGCTAGATGGTCAGCACTGCATCATCCTTTCGGATGTCAGACCTTAGGGAGCGGAATGGTTAAGATAGGAACCTTTGCGCTTTAACGATTTTTGCCGACGAAGTACGGCCGACAACTCGGCCTGCAGTTCCCGGATGTGAGTGGCAGTTTGTTCACTAGTGAACTTAGCGGCAAGCTCTTTGCAGCGCGCAAGCTTTTCTTCAATTACAGGAATTTGCCGTTTCCGGTCCATGAAGGTACGATCGCGTAGAGCGGAAACGGTTCAGTGTAACACGCGCTTACGGTCACGCCGCACGCGAACGTACCGTCGGAGCGCAGACCGTCGCGGCGATTTTCCCTGAGGCGGCAAATGTAAAGTGCATCCGAACCGGCTTGCCTTCGTAGCTAAGATAGTCAAGCACAACGCAATCCGGGTCTTCGCCGGGCACGATGTTGATCAGCTGGAAGGACTCGTCAACCGCCGCATCAAGGCGGTCAACCCAGTAGCTGGCGATAGCGCGCCGCCCCCGATAGCTGCACGGTCCATCGCAGGCACATTCCAGAGTGGCTCCCGCTTCGTAGAGTTTTAGCAGTTGATCCAAACGGCGTGCTCGGCACGCGTCCAACCAGTCAACGACCACTCCAAGAGGGTCGAACTCAGCCGTGGCCATTGGCGTCCCTTCCAATCGCTGCCCATCCAATGGCGCTAGTAGAGCACAGGCAGTGAACTCGTCCTGAAGGGACAGTGCAGTCGGCATTCATCAACCTATCGGAAAGTCAATGTTGTATAGGTCAGCTCCCGGTTCAATGCTCGCTCAACCTGAACGTGGCGCGTAGCTGTTCTTCAATCTCTTTAAGCGCTTCCGGCTGGCGCGCTCGCTTTCTGCTTCGCCCCCTCAATGACGGCGCGCCAACCGAACTCGACATAGGGCATAACGGCGACGGACACGCCTCGCTTAAAAACAGCGTCGTCTCGCATTCTCTCGAAAAATTGCCAAAAGCCTTTTTAGCGGCGGGCGTATCGCGCGTTGGTGGGAGCTGAGTAAGCGAAGAAGCGTCTGGATCGCCACAAGTCGTTTCGCGACCACCGGCAACTCAGGCCGCGTTCCATGTGTGCGGCAGGCAAACGATCTCTCTTGGAGGAAAGTGTCGAGACAAACGACGAGACCGCCTGCCTGCCTAACGGACTAAATCTGGAGGAGCGTCGTTGTTGCGTTACAAAGTGGACCGATCTTTAGAAGAATCGTAGTAGCCTAATTTTGTTTGTCTCGCGGCCTTCGCCGGGTTTTCGCCCCTGCCGGACGTGGAGCCAAGCAGCCACGACGTCCGCTTCAGCAGCAGAGTGGGCGCGCGCCGGAAAGGGGCAGAATGTCCGTTCTGACCCAAAGTTGACATCGCCGTGTTGGTGTCGATTCCGCTGCGGCCGTGGAGATGCGCTGATCTAGGAGGCTCGCCGGCATACAACACGGGCTACTTTAGTTCCTGGCCCTGGCTTAAGGATCCGGCGTCGCCCGTAAGCTGACACGGCAGTGGCGATCCAACAGCCTTTCTGAGGTCGTTCATCAATATTAAATTTTGCGAAAGCCCTTTTCGCAGTGTCAGTAACGGCGAACCATGGCCTGACTGCCCAGTTGAGAATTTTAAGAGAGAAAGCGGGAGGTCGACATGAAGAAAGTACTGGCGTTAGCGACCATAGCCACGGTTAGTGTAGCTGCTTTGGTGGCTCCGTCACCAGCTCAAGCATGGCGGGGCGGGTGGGGCTGGGGTCCCGGCCTCGCAGGCGGCCTGATTGCCGGCGCAGTGATTGGCGGCATAGCGTCCAGCGCCTATGCTTACGGCCCTTACGGCTACTATGGCGGACCGGGTTACGGTTACTATGGTGGCTATAACGGGGGCTATGCCCCCGCGTACTA
>Ga0081455_10000821_pt2 | contig 36617 bp, 35 predicted proteins | sample TabmetS3T2R1_FD_70207 | JGI IMG/M metagenome (GOLD analysis project Ga0081455, IMG submission 70207) | Tabebuia heterophylla rhizosphere microbial communities from the University of Puerto Rico - S3T2R1 | ecosystem: Host-associated > Plants > Roots > Rhizosphere ...
GCCGCAACTCTGGCTCGAAGTCGATCGAGTCAAAGCGAAGACGATGAACGTGCCACTCAGCAATATCTTTGGCACGCTCCAGACCTATCTCGGCTCGACGTACGTGAACGACCTCACGTTATTCGGCCGTACCTATCGCGTCACAGCCCAGGCCGACTCGCAATTTCGTTTGAGCCCCGCCGACATCCGTTTGCTCAAGACGCGCAATAATTCGGGTGGAATTGTCCCACTCGGTTCGGTGGCGACCGTGCAGGAAGTAAGCGGCGCTGACAAGATCACTCGTTACAACATGTTTACTGCGGCCGATCTTAGCGGTCAGCTTGCCCCGGGAGCCAGCGCCGGCCAGGCAGTAGCGGCCGTCGAACGTCTCGCCAAACAAATTCTGCCCACGAGTTTTACCACGGAATGGACGGAGCTCGCTCTCCAGCAAAAGCTCGCTGGCAACAGCGCCGTCTATATTTTCCCGCTGTGCGTGCTGTTCGTGTTCCTGCTTCTGTCGGCGTTATACGAGAGCTGGTCGTTGCCGCTCGCAATCATCCTCATCGTCCCGATGTGTCTATTCAGCTCGATCTACGGCGTCTGGCTCCGCTCCATGGAGAACAACATCTTCACACAGATTGGGTTCATTGTGCTCGTAGGGCTCGCTTGTAAGAATGCCATCCTGATTGTCGAATTCGCCAAACAAATCCAGGATCGCGACCATAAAGATCGCTTCGCCGCGGCGGTCGAAGCTTGTCGTCTCCGATTGCGTCCCATTCTGATGACTTCATTTGCGTTCATCTTCGGTGTTGTTCCCCTGGTCATTAGTTCAGGCGCAGGTGCGGAAATGCGGCAAGCCCTGGGCACCGCGGTCTTTTTCGGGATGCTTGGAGTAACCGGTTTTGGTCTCTTTCTTACACCCGTGTTCTACGTTGTCATCATGTGGTTCAAGGAGCGCCGGGACAAACGACGTTCGACAGTGTTAACACAACCAGCGCCGCCTCTCACGACGGAGCCCGTTGTCAGTTAGCATGAAACGGAAGCAGCGATAATATGATGCTGCAAATCTACACCATCATTCACACCCTGTGATTAGCCTGGTCGCGATTTTCACCGGCTTTGTTGTTGTATTCGGATTGCTAGCCGATAAGCGTCTCGATGGCTGGACGAAATAGTTTCTCGTCACAGCGGTCGCGACGACGATCACGGATTCTTTTTCCCATTTCATGGTTTTACGCCGGCGATTGGCGTTGGGATCATATCGTTGATCGTACTGACGATTGCGATCTTCGCGCGTTACTGACGGCATCTCGCGGGGCACTGTCGTTGGATATATGTAGTTACCGCCACGATCGCTCTCTACTTGAATGTCTTTGTCCTTATTGTGCAGTCGTTCGAAAAAATACGGGGTCTGCTTGCGCTTTCTCCGACGCAGACCGAGTCCACATTCAAATTCACACAGCTCGTTGTGCTCACACTCTTCATTTTGCTCGGGATCCTAGAGGCGATTCGATTCCACACGAACGAGCCCGGAGGGCCGATTTGCTGGACGAGGAAATTGGTCGACGCCTGACAAAAGCCAGCCTCTAACTAAACTAAGAATCGAGTGTCATGAACAGGGTATTGAGCCCTTCAGCCAGCGTTGGATGACTAAAGATAGCTTCTTTTAGCGCGGTATAAGGCAGCTTGCCCATCATCGCCGCTTGGATAATGGCCATGATCTCGCCACCTTCCAGGCCCAGGATCGCACAGCCGAGGATCTGCTGTGTATCAGCATCGATGATGGCTTTCATAAAGCCACGCGTCTCGCCGGTTTCGAGAGCACGAATCACGGCGTTCATGGGCAATTTCGCCACACGAATCTTGCGCCCCTGCTTCCTTGCCTGCCGTTCGCTCATTCCAACACGACCAAACTGCGGATCGATGAAGATGGTATACGGAACAACACGATCACGAGTACTGGCGTTGCCACGCTCAAGCAGATTGGTGCGCAAGATACGGAAGTCATCGTAAGACACATGGGTAAAAGCTGGACCACCTTTGACATCACCCATGGCGTAGACGCCAGGAACGTTCGTTTCCAGTTGTTCATTGACCTGGATATAACCCTTTTCGTCCAGCCTAATACCGGCAGCTTCGGGTGTAAGAGCTTCGGTGTTAGGAACACGCCCTATTGCCGCCAGTAAATGTGATCCAGTAATCTTCTTTTCACCCTCAGGCGTACGCGCGGTCAACTGAATACGTCCGTCGTCGAGCAACTGAACCTTTTGCGGCGTAGTTCCCGTGAAGACCGCGATCCCGTCCTCTCGAAGAATCTTGGTTACTTCATCGGACACATCTTCATCTTCGTTCGTCAGCAAGCGTGGGTGATGCTGAATGATCGTGACTTCGCTGCCGAAGCGGCGAAACATCTGACCAAACTCCAACCCGATGTAGCCGCCACCAATGATCAACAGGTGTTCGGGTAAGGAGTCCAGTTCCATGATCGTCGTTGAATTGAGAACGGGGACGCTTTCGACGCCTTTGATCGCGAGTTGCTTCGGTCGGGCGCCGGCGTTGATAACAATCAGTGGCGCTGCGATCGCCCGCCTTTCGCCGTGCGCGAGAGAAACCTCAAGGGTCTTCGGAGCGATAAAACGCGCTTCGCCCCTCAGCAGCTCCAGGCCTGCCACTGGTTTGACGAGGCGCTCGAAATTGTTGCGAGCTCCCTCGACCATACCTTGTTTGCGTTTGCGCACGGCCTGCAGATCGACCGAAATGGGACCAGTGCGGACGCCATACTCTAAGCCACGTTTTGCGAGATAGGCCACGCGTGCGCTGGTGACCATCGTTTTCGTGGGAGTGCAACCGGCATTAACACAGACACCGCCCAGATTGCCGCGCTCGACAACTGCCACTTTCCGACCTGCCTTCGCGAAAGCGCCTGGGAGGAGTCTGCCCCCCTGACTGGTACCGATGACGATCACATCATGGTTTGAGGATTGTGTCACGCCGACATTCTCCTTTCGGTTTTACATACATCGATCACAGCGTTGCATCTACAAGCGATAATACGTGCAGCTCGCTCGCGTTTGATAATTGATTTTCGAAAGAAGCCACATCACCGGAGGTGTGAATTGGCGCATCTGTCACTTGCATTCCGTTTTTCCCAGCGACAGGGTAACTGCTAGATGATCAACTTGATTGTATCATGAAACTTTCCAGCGAGACCGACAATCTCTTCAATGCTTTGCGAAAATCGGCGAAGCCGAAACCGGTGAGTGCGATCGAAAAGCTCATCCAGGATGCGCCAGACCGCGAGCTTTGCCGCATCAACGCCCTCGCCTTTGCCGCCAGGCACAAACTCAACGAGGAGGATGTGATCGCCGCTTTTCTCCACGGCTCGCGACTCGGCATTTTCGATATGTCCTGGAACATCCTTTGCCCCGCGTGCGGTGGCGTTCTCGATTCAGGCGCAACGCTTAAGACCGTAAAGCAGGCCGAATACAGGTGCGTCCTTTGTCAGGCGGATTGCGAACCGACCCTCGACGAAATCGTCGAAGTTACGTTCACGATCAGTCCGCGGGTACGGAGAATTGCCGCGCACGATCCCAGCAGTCTCCCCTGGATCGAATACTATAGACAGGTCTTTTGGAGTTCAGGCGTCGATTTGCCCGATGACGAGGCAATGGCAGCTTGGGTTAAGGAAACTACGCTAGCTACCCTCGAGCTTCCTGCCGCCGAAAAAGCGGTGCTCTCACTCCAGTTGCCGGAAGGCCTCCTGATCATCTTCGATCCAGTCGTTCACATGTCGCAGCGCATCGAGGTTAAAGGCGAGCCTGCGCGCACAAGCCAATCGTTCTCGTTCGTCATGACCAGAGATCACGCGCCGGTCGGTACTGTTCAGATGCGACCCGGTCCTGTAGAGATGACAGTCGAGAACCGCTCAAATGAACGCACGTTTCTCGGTATTTGGGTCTTTAGCGAAAAGATTCACGAGCTCGTCGACAAGCGTCGCCCGTTCTTGACGGCGAAACGCCTCCTGACTAACCAGACGTTCCGCGATATTTATCGTACCGATGCACTGGACGTCGATCAGAGGCTCAAGATTACCAGTCTCACTTTTCTTTTTACGGACCTCAAAGGCTCAACGGAACTTTACGAACGAGTTGGAGATCTGGTTGCCTACGATTTAGTGCGCGCTCACTTCCGGGTGTTGAATGAAATCGTGGCGGCGGAAAGAGGCGCCGTGGTAAAGACAATTGGCGACGCCGTGATGGCCACGTTCCCAACGCCAGACCGAGCGATGGCGGCTGCGCTGAAAATGCGAGAAGCGTTGAAAGACTTGAAAGAGGACTTGCTGCTGAAGATCGGTATCCACGAGGGGCCTTGTCTGGCGGTTTCGCTGAACGACAGGCAGGATTACTTCGGACGTACCGTAAACATTGCAGCCCGGGTGCAGGGACTCGCTACGTCACGGTCCATTTTCGCGACCAGACGCGTCGTTAGTGATAGCGAAGCCTCGAAGTTATTGCAATCAAACGGCATCGCCGCGACCGCCCCGGAGAAGCGCTCGCTCCGCGGCATTGCCAAACAGGTCGAAATTTTTGAAATACCGTGAGACCGTCGCTTAGATGATTCGGTTCGCCAGAGCCTGATTCAGATAACGCAAAGCAACACGGAGATACAACAATGTCTGCCCAAAGCTGTTCTCATCTCGAGGCGATCGCGACGGTTAAACAACCGCAACGCCGCGAATGCGTGGAATGCGTCAAGATCGGATCGACGTGGGTCCATCTGCGTACCTGCCAGACCTGCGGCGTAACGCTTTGCTGTGATAGTTCGCCAAACCGGCACGCCAGCAAACATGCGCACACAAGCGGACATCCGGTTATTGCATCGGCCCAACCCGGCGAGCGCTGGTTGTACTGTTATCCTGACGACGCGTTTGCGGAATATTAACCGCCGCAACGTTGGAACCCGATATGAAGAAACGCGGCTACGGACTCCGCATACCACAAACACTGGAAGAGGTGTGTGACCCGCAGCGAATCGCCCTGCTGGTTTACGACATGCAGGTCGGAATCTTAAGTCAGATTAAGAATGCCGGCGAAGTAACGCGTCAGGTTCTCAAAGTTCTCGCCGCCGCGCGGGATGCTCGCGTGCGAGTGTTTTTCTCGCGACATCTTTCTCTGCCAAAAGAACTCATGGGTATGATTCAGTTCCGCATGGCCATGGCCTGGCAACACGTCGACTCGCCCGATAAAGTAAATCCCTGGTTTCTACGGGATGCTCCCGGATTTCAGATTGTCCCGGAGTTAGCGCCGCTTCCGACCGAAGGCGTATTCGACAAGTTGACGATGTCGGCCTTTGAAGGCACCTGGCTCGATTTCGCTTTGCGCGACTGCGGAATCAACAGCTTTATCATTGTCGGCGTGGCGACCGAGATCGGAATTGAACCGACAGCGCGCCATGGCGCCGATCTCGGATACATTCCGGTGGTTGTGACTGACGCCTGCGGCGCTGGCAACGAAGAAGCCGCCAAACGCTCGATCGAGAGCTTGAAGTTTGCCGGGGATGCGCTGATCGCTGATACAGAGAAGATCTGCCAGATTCTCCAAAACCAATCCGGCACTCGGAGTACGTAAATTTCAATCAGACGCGGGGCAAAAACTCTTCCCGAATGATCTTGCCGTTTTTCACCGTGTAAACGCCTACTTCGGACAACTTTCGTCGCTCTTTCGAACTCTTGTCGGTGACATCCGCATCGTATTGCACGACGAATCGTTCGTGCGCCACGAATGGTTCGCTTGCATCGAAGCTGTGTACTTCCATCGCGTTGACCCACCAATCGATTTTGCCGCGCACACCTTCTTTGCCGCGCGTTTCGGGCGTTGTTGCTTCCAGGCTGACGACGTCTTTGTCGTAAAGTGTGTCCAGCGCTTCGTACCACGCCTGTTTGCGTACCAACTCCACTACCTTCTTTGCAACTTCTTCAGTGCTCACTTTCCTCCTTACTTTTTTGTCGACGGTTACCTGCTGAGAAATTTCTCCAGTTTCTCAAGCGCACTCTTCCAGCCTTGTTCGTGATCGCCGCGTGACGCTGCGTTTGGAAGTGTTTCGTGAATCAGATGAACCTCTGTGCCGCCCTCACGATCGAAAAATTCCACGGTGACTACACTGTTGTGGTTCTTCCAATCGTCATCGTCTTCCAACCGCCAACTGAACACGATCTTCTTGCCTGGCTGCAGCTCGCGGTATTCACCGGAGATGGTCACTTCCTTACCTTCCCAGTCCGTGCAGTCCCAGCGGAACTGACCACCTACCTGCACGTCGGCGACTAAATCACGCGTCTTAACGTTTTCCGGACCAAACCATTTCTTCAATTGCGCCGGATCGGTCCATGCAGCATAAACGCGATCTCGCGGCGCGTTAATGAAACGTTTGATTTCCAGTGAAAGCTTTTCCGCCTCAGCCATAAATGCTCGCCTATCAATAAGAATCTGTCTTGTTTAACACTTGACCTGAATGTTGCAATCACGTGGTGTCGCCAACTAGTCCGGCTTCACGGCCGCGGCGGAACGATCGGTGGGTTTTCATGCGAGTGATCTCCTGCGCGATGTCGCTTTCACTGCATGAAGCCTTCGGCGAGGACCTTCCGGGTCGCCAGGCTCGCGGTCCCCACACCCCAGATCTGCCGCTCATTGACCCACGCATATTCTTTGGACGCTGTGGAGAGGCGGACGTTTGCGAAGATGTCGAGCAGCGGCTCGCCGGGTCGCGGCGCCGCCTGGCCGTCGCCGGACAACGCGATCCGGTGGCCGTCGTCGGTCTCGATGATCAGGTGCAGATCGAGCTCCATGCGACCATCGGCGCGCACCCGCACATAGTCGACGCCGTGCGCCCGTCCCGCGAGACGACCCTTGAACCGCCCATCGACCGCAAGATCGAATCGGGCGCCATGTAATGGAATCGCTTCCCGGCCGGCAAGAATGGCCTCCATGCTCACTCCGTAGTCGGTGACTCCAGTGAGATCGAGTTCCATCTCGTAAATCTTCTCGCCCCTCATTGCAGTATTTCCAGTCATTTCTCTTCTCCTGTTTAGGTTGATTGCGGACCGAAGGCTTTCGACCGTTCCTAGGCGGCGCCGGCCACTCCTGCTTCGCGCCCCCGGCGGACTTGCTCGAGGACCTTGGCCGAGGCTTCATCATTGCCGTACTCGTCGTGCCATCTCCACCACTCGTATGGCGGCGTCTGAGGGTAGCCCTTCGGCGAGTCCTCCCACTCCTCCTGACGCCCGAGGGCAGTGATGTCCAGGTGATTCCAAGGGTTCCCCATCTGCTCGTCACCGCGGCTGTTGATGAAATAAGTGCGGAACACTTGATCGCCGTCGCGTATGAACGCGTTCGTGCCGTGCCACTCATCCACGCCGAAGTCCTTGTCGAAACTGTCCGTAATCGTGTACCAGGGAATGAATTCCCAACCCATTCGTGCTTTCAAGCGCTCGATATCCTTCTGCGGCCCGCGAGATGCGAACACGAGTGTGGTATCGCGGGCGTTCAAATGAGCAGGGTGCGTAACCTGGTCGGCCATCAAGGAGCAACCGACGCATGCATGTTCGGGCCAGCCGACTACGCCGGGCTCGAAAAACGCGCGGTAAAGAATCAGCTGCCGACGGCCATCGAACAAGTCCAGCAGACTCACTTTGCCCTTGGGCCCATCGAATTCATAGGTCTTCTCCACAGCCATCCACGGCATCCGACGACGCTCGGCGGCCAGGGCGTCACGAGCGTGGGTCACCTTCTTCTCCTTCACGAGGAGCTTTTGAAGTGCAGCTTCCCATTCTTTCGGTGACACAATTCCGGGGTGATCCATCTTCTTTTCGTTGGTTTTCATTTTGATTGTCCTTTGTCTTTATTCGTTTGCTACTCCCATAAAACTTGTTGAATACGAACGCGGCCAAGCCTCCGCCGGACGTCGCGCCAGCGGTCATTAGCGTGATGTTGGCGATGCATGCCGGACACATATCGATTTCCCTTATTTCGTTTTCCTTTTTACCGATGGCCGGTTCTCCTTTTCGAGATATTGGGCCAGACGATCGAGCGACCCCTGCCAGAACCTGCGATATTCCTCCACCCACTGGGCAGCCTGCCTGAGCGGTTTGGCATCGAGTCGCATTTCATGAACGCGCCCGTAACGCCGGCGCCGAAGCAGCCCGGCGTTCTCCAGCACGCGCAAGTGTTTCGAGACGGCGGGGAGCGACATGGCGTGAGGCTTGGCCAAATGAGTAACGCGTTCATCGCCGCGCGCGAGATGAGCCAAAATACGCCGTCGTGTGGGATCAGCCAGGGCGGCGAACGTGCGATCCAATGTCCTGGAAGAATATTTAACCATCTGGTTAAATAATAGGATCGATCCAATTGCAGTGCAAATGAAAAATACAACGTTCGCTTGAAGCCTTAAGAACGGGAACGCACACTGCCCTGTAACTGCGACAACCGGGCGATCAAAGACCGCTGCCATGTTAACAAATATCCAGGAACCGTGTTCCGAGAGCGTGATCCGCTCTCATTTGCCAACCGCGCCTTGTTCCAAAACAGCCGGGCGCTGGGTCCTCGTGGCCACCACCCTCGCCTCCAGTATGGCCTTTATCGACAGTACGGTTGTCAACGTTGCATTGCCAGCGCTGCAAACGAATCTGAACGCCACGATCATAGACGTACAATGGGTCATTGAGGCATATTCGCTTTTGCTCTCGGCGCTTCTGCTCGTGGGCGGATCTCTCGGAGATCACTATGGGCGACGACGGGTTTTCCTGATTGGTGTCGCTCTCTTCGCCCTGGCATCCACATGGTGCGGCCTGGCTCCCAACATTGATCAATTGATTGTGGCGCGCGCGGCACAGGGGCTCGGCGCAGCGCTGCTCGTTCCAGGCAGTCTCGCGATCATTAGTAGTTCGTTTCCAGAAAACGAACGCGGACACGCGATCGGCACATGGTCGGGTTTCAGTGCCATTACGACTGCCATCGGCCCAGTGATTGGCGGCTGGCTTATTGAACATCTCTCCTGGCGGGCGATATTCTTTATCAATGTTCCAATCGCGCTTTTAATAGTCCTTATCTCACTATGGCGTGTTCCGGAAAGTTCGGACAAGGAGAGCAAGGGGCTCGATTGGTTAGGCGCAATCCTGGTAACGTTCGCTCTCGGGACGTTAGTTTATGGGCTGATCGAGTCTTCACGGCTCGGCTTCAGCGATCGATCTGTACTCGCAGCGCTCATTGCGTCAGCCATTTTACTAATCTCTTTCCTGATCCTCGAGGCGCGGCTTCCTGATCCCATGCTGCCGCTCGCTCTCTTTCGATCGCGAACATTTACGGGAGCGAACCTGCTCACGTTTTTGCTTTACGGTGCGCTCGGCGGCACCCTGTTTTTTCTTCCCCTCAATCTGATCCAAGTCCAGCATTACTCGGCTACGAAAGCCGGTGCGGCTTTCCTCCCATTTATCTTGATCATTTTTCTCCTTTCGCGCTGGGCAGGCGGCCTCGTCGAAAAATACGGGGCCAAAATCCCGTTGATTGTCGGCCCGTTAATTGCAGCTCTCGGGTTCGCGCTCTTTATGTTGCCAGGTTTGAACGCTGGTTACTGGCAGACATTCTTCCCTGCAGTTGCCGTGCTTGGAACAGGCATGGCCGTCAGTGTCGCGCCTCTGACCACGACGGTAATGAATTCCGTCGCGCAGAATCGCGTCGGCGTTGCCTCCGGCGTAAACAACGCGGTGGCACGAGGATCCGGCCTACTCGCGATCGCGGTCTTGGGAATCGTCATGCTGCACTCATTTAATCAGGCGATCGATCGACGACTAACGGAGGTGAATGCGCCGTCTGCTGCGTGGCAGTCGTTGGAAGCGCAACGAAGCAAACTCGCCGCCGCCTCTCTTCCTGCCGAGTTAGATCGGACCACTCGACAATCAATCGAACAAGCCATCGGCGAGTCTTTTGTGCATGCTTTCAGACTGATCATGGCGATTGGCGCGACATTGGCAGTGGCCAGCGCAGTCGTTGCATGGCTTTTGATTAGCTCAGCGGCGCAAAAAGAGTCTCCGCGCTCTGCAAAAGCTTTCGCGGACTGAATGCGTTTGCTTACGATGCGGCAACTATGGAGCAAAAAATTCCCGGACTTCACCACGTGACCGCGATCGCCAGCGACCCGCAACGGAACCTGGACTTTTATGCGGGGCTTCTCGGTCTTCGTTTCGTAAAGCGCACTGTCAATTTCGATGATCCGGGAACGTATCACTTCTATTTTGGAGATCGTCGTGGAACGCCTGGGACCATCCTGACATTCTTTCCGTGGCCCGGCGCACGGCGCGGAACTCGTGGCACCGGCCAGATCGAGGCGACGGCGTTTGCAATTTCGCCAGAATCGGTCGGCTACTGGTTGGGCCGTTTAAAACAGCAGCATGTCACAGCGGAAAAGTCGGCGTCGCGTTTTGGAGAAGACGTAATTCGATTCCTCGATCCTGATGGGCTCCTGCTCGAACTGATCGCTGCCAAGTCGCCCGCCCCGGTTGAGCCGTGGCTGGATAGCTCAGTTCCTCCAGAACATGCGCTTCGAGGATTCCATAGCGTTTCCGCCGCTTTGGAAGGCTATGAAACGACGGCACATTTGCTCACTGACACATTTGGTTACCGGTTAATCGAAGAATCCGGAAACCGGTTTCGATTCGCATCGCATGACGATAACGCCCCGGGGCGAATCGTCGACCTCCTTTGCGTGCCCGATTCCGGTTTCGGGCGAGTAGCGGCCGGCTCGGTACATCACATCGCATTTCGCTCACGGGATGAACCGGAACAACTGCATTGGCGGGAGCAACTGGTCAATCTCGGGTACAACGTTACGCCGGTAATTGATCGGATTTATTTTCATTCAATCTATTTTCGCGAACCGGGCGGCATCCTGTTCGAAATCGCGACCGAGCCGCCCGGCTTTATGTTGGACGAAACAATCGAAGAGCTCGGAACCGGTCTGCGTTTGCCGCCCTGGCTGGAATCTGCACGGTCGCAAATCGAAAAAATCCTTCCGGCAATTACAGTGCCAACTGAAAGACGTTAGTAATGGCCGCTGTAGCCGTGGCCCTATGGGCCGTATTCTTTGATATGCTACGCAAAACTGATACAGACCGGCCACAGGCCGGTGGCTACAAGATTCGCTAATTTACTTTGAGTCATGAGACCGCAGCCGGATTTTCTTCACGAATTCGTTCCCGGCAATTCGAGCCGCACGCTGCTTCTGTTACACGGAACGGGGGGAAACGAACGGGATCTCCTCCCGCTGGGGCGCGAACTCGATCCGAACGCTTCCTTACTCAGTCCCCGCGGAAAAATTCTGGAGAATGGAAACCCGCGTTTTTTTCGGCGGCTGGCAGAAGGCGTGTTCGATTTGGAAGATTTGAAAACGCGAACGAACGAACTGGCGGATTTTGTCATGGCAGCGGTGCAACATTACAAGCTCGACGCCGGCCAAATTACTAGTGTTGGTTATTCCAACGGCGCTAACATCGCTGCAAGCATGCTATTACTGCGGCCCGAAATCATGCATGCGGCAATTCTGTTTCGTGCCATGGTGCCCCTGGTTCCGGAGAAGATGCCTGATCTTTCGTCCGTGCGCATTTGGATGGGTGCTGGCGATCAGGATCCGATTATCCCCCCATCCGAGGCTCAAGGTCTTGTGGACCTTTTTCGCCAGGCTAGCGCCGAAGTGACGATCCGTTTTTTCCATGCCGGCCACGGCCTAACGAACAGTGAGATCGAAGCAGCGGGCGAATGGCTCAGGCAACTCAAACTGTGAGCCGCTCAAGGATGAAGACAAGCCGACTTGAAGCGTTCAGTGACGGGGTCCTCGCCATCATCATCACAATCATGGTGCTGGAATTGAAGGTTCCTCACGCAGTTGAGTTCGGTGCATTGAAGCCAGTGCTGCCGGTGCTGTTGAGCTACATACTCAGTTTTATCTATGTCGGCATTTATTGGAACAACCATCATCATCTGTTTCAGGCCGCCAAACAGGTCAGCGGCGGGATTCTTTGGGCCAACCTGCATCTGCTATTCTGGTTGTCTCTCTTCCCTTTCACTACAGCCTGGATGGGCGAAAATCATCTCGCCGCAATCCCGACCGCTGTGTACGGTTTTGTTCTCCTGATGGCCGCTATGGCTTATCAAATTTTGGAGCGCGCTATCATCGCGAAGGAAGGTCGCGACTCCCTTCTGGCGCACGCTGTTGGAGGGGATTGGAAGGCCAAACTCTCTACTGCGTTTTATTTCGCCGCCATTCCACTCGCATTTGTTAGTCCGTGGATCTCGGGAGGACTATATGTGTTCGCCGCGCTCCTATGGTTGATTCCTGATCCCCGAATCGAAAAGGAAATCGAAAAACGCGAAGACTAAGACAAGGCCAAAAAATCGAGTTCCCATGGCAACACTCAATCGATGAATCCACCTCCGAATTCGGTCGCATTTGGCGCACCGGGAATCGAACCGCGGTGGACTTCAAGCGCCAAAGAAGGTGTGGGCACCGCCTATCATACCAGTTGCCGCGTCTGGTTCACGCTTAGTCACGGCATCGTCAACGAGATTTACTATCCGCACGTCGATCAACCGAACACGCGTGACTTTCAGTTTTTGATAAGCGACGGCGAAACGTTTTGCCACGAAGAAAAACGGGACCTGATTCACACTATTGATTATCCGGAGCGCGATTGCCTTCTTTACCGTCTCACGAATTCGGAACCGCAAGGACGGTATCGCATCGTAAAACATGTCTTCGCCGATCCGCATCAATCAGTATTGCTCGTGCATACTAAAGTGGAGGTGCTTGACGAATCGCTACGTCGAAAGCTGCGACTCTATGCGTTGCTGGCTCCACATATTGCCGGCTTCGGGTACGGCAACTCAGCGTGGTGCGTTGATGTAGGCGGCGTCAAGCTGATCCGTGCTCAACGCGAAAACGTTCACTTGCTCATGGCCTGTAGCACCAGCTTCTCTCGTCGCTCTGTTGGCTATGTCGGTTTCAGCGATGGCTGGCAGGACCTTATGCACAATCTTCAAATGGACTGGCAGTTTGAGTCGGCCGAAAACGGCAACATCGCGTTGACGGGGGAAATTAATCTCCCGCACACGGGTGAGTTCACCATGGCTGTCGCATTTGGCCGCAGCTACCAGAGCACAACAGCCAAGTTGTTCCAATCGCTGGCCGAGCCTTTCGAGTATCATCGCGCGGCATACGTCCGCCAATGGCAGCGCGCAGTGGTAAATCCAAAGTTCGATTTTAGCTCCGACACATCTGACGACGGCGGAATGTATCGACTAAGCCGCTGTGTGCTGACCGCACATGAAGATAAGGTTTTTCAAGGCGCGATTGTTGCGTCGATGAGTATTCCGTGGGGTGAAACCAAAGGAGACAACGATCTGGGAGGGTATCATTTGGTCTGGACACGCGACCTGGTGCAAAGCGCAACAGCCCTCCTCGCCACCGGACAGAGAAGTACGCCACTGCGCGCATTGATCTGGCTGGCTGCCATTCAGCGTCCGGACGGCAGTTTTCCTCAGAACAGTTGGATTGATGGAACTGCTTACTGGTCCGGCCAACAACTGGACCAGATTGCAGCGCCTATACTTCTGGCATGGCGTCTGCACAAACAAGACGCACTCGGATTGTTTAATCCGCGCATCATGATTGTACGCGCTGCCGCGCACTTGATCCTGCAAGGCCCGGTGACCAGCCAGGACCGCTGGGAAGAAAACTCCGGTTATTCGCCTTCGACGCTCGCTACTGTGATTGCCGCCCTGGTGTGCGCAGCGCAGTGGGCCACGGAATACGGCGAAACTGATGCTGCAGATTTTGTTTTTGCTTACGCCGACTGGCTGGCGGCGCACGTCGAAGAATGGACAGTTACCACACAGGGTGAACTGGTCGAAGGATTCCCTCACCATTATATCCGCATCAATCCTGCTGACCCTAACGCGCCGGATCCTCACCCCGATCCCAATACGGCCATGATTCAACTGGCCAATGGCGGTGGATTGCACCCGGCGCGAAATGTGGTCGGCGGAGATTTTCTACACCTGGTGCGATTCGGTATTCGTGATGCGAACGATCCGATCATTCGCGATTCAATCGAAGTGATCGATCGCGTGATTAAACATGATCTGCCACAGGGCCCATGCTGGCGTCGTTACAATCATGATGGCTACGGACAAAAAGATGATGGTGGTGCTTTTGATGGCACGGGCGTTGGGCGCTGTTGGCCGATTTTAACAGGAGAACGCGGTCATTATGAACTGGCAGCCGGCCGCGATCCCATGCCGCTCATTGCCTCCATCGAAAATTTTGCAAATCAGGGCGGCATGCTCACCGAACAGTTATGGGACGCACCGGACTTGCCCGAAGCACATATGATGTTCGGGTCCCCCACCGGCGCAGCAATGCCGCTTTGTTGGTCACACGCAGAGTACATTGCGCTGGTGCGCAGTCGCCATGAGGGAATTTGTATCGACCGCGTCGGCCCGGCATTTGAACGATATGTGTCGCATCCAGTCGAGAGCAATTATCAGATCTGGACTCCGCGCTACCCCGCCCGGCGCGTGTCTCACGGAAAAATCTTGCGAATCATTCTCGCTGCCCAGGCCACGGTTGTGTGGTCAACCGACGGTGGAGTGCGCAGTAATCTCTCTGATACGAACCACCAGAGCAAACTGGACCTCTGGTTCGCAGATTTTCCCACTGCGGATTGGCCCATCGGTTCAACGCTTTCATTCACATTGTTTTGGAAACAGGATCAGCGCTGGGAAGGTCGCGACTGGCAAGTGAATATTTTAGAAACGTAATCGTAACGATTCGCGGCTAGACGATGTGCCGCAACGTGTCGACGATGCTCTTACTATGAACGACACACCATCTGAAACTGAAAGCGAAACCATGAAGATAGTCGTTCTTGGCGGCACCGGCCTCATTGGGAGCAAAGTAGTGAATCTCCTTCGTGCAGAGGGTCACGAGGTTGTTGCGGCATCTCCTTCACAAGGAATCAATTCGATTACGGGGGAAGGTTTAACTGAAGCGCTGACTGGAGCGAAGATAGTTGTGGACGTCACAAATTCTCCTTCGTTCGAAGATAATGCCGTTCTGAAATTCTTTGAAACTTCGACCCGCAACGTGCTCGCCGCCGAGGCAAAGACGGACGTGAGTCACCACGTCGCGCTTTCCATCGTCGGCTGCGATCAACTGCCCGCGAGCGGATATTTACGTGCGAAGGTCGCCCAGGAAAAACTAATCAAGGCTTCGTCAATTCCTTATACTATTCTCCGCGCGACGCAGTTCTTTGAGTTCGTTGGGCGCATCGCGGATGAGGCCAGCACCGGGCAAACCGTTCGTTTACCGTCGGTGTTGTTTCAGCCCATCTGCTCCGACGATCTCGCCGCCAATCTGGCCAGGATCGCCGTCGCAAAACCGTTGAACGGAGCCATTGACATTGCCGGCCCTGATGCATTCCCGTTCGACGAACTGGTACGCGAATACCTCGTGGCGCATCACGACCCGCGCACGGTCGTGCGGGATGAACAAGCTCACTACTTTGGCACAGCACTTGAAAACCGAAGCCTGGTCCCGGGGAAGAACGCGCTGCTCGGTTCCACACATTTCGCAGATTGGCTTGGCCGCACGGCCCCACAGAATTAACCGTTTATCACAACCTAAACCTCACCAAACCCGCGTTACCAGGAAGGAACACAACAATGAAACGAACCAAAACTTCAAAACCAGCCACGCCATTCCGGTTCATCTGCGCGCCATTGATTTGCGCGATCATCGTCGCTCTAGGTGTGCGTTCGGGGATAGCCGCTGACCAAGGTCCAAAGGTCACGGTCGTATTCGACCACGCTCTCCCAAATGTTCCGGGCAAAAGCATCAAGGGTATCCTGGTTGAATATGGTCCCGGTGTTGCCTCCGTAGGCCACACGCATCCAAGGTCCGCTTTCATCTACGCAACTGTTCTCGAAGGAGCGATCCGAACTTCGGTTAACGATGGACCGCCCGTTATTTATCGCGCCGGGCAGAACTTCCCCGAAATGCCTGGTGATCGGCACACCCTTGATGAGAACGCGAGCAAGACCGAACCCGCAAAGCTGCTGGCCGTTTTCGTAGTCGACACGGACGAGAAGGAACTGCTCACACCGCTCAAAAAATGAGACGACGGGGTTCGTCCAAACCCTGATCGTGAATGCTGATCAGCATTTGACGGCCTGCGAGAAAAAAGAACGTCCTGCGGGTCCGCGCTCGACATTTCAGTTGAGGATAAACGATAGTGAAATGATGAAACAGCTTTGTGCTTTCGTCGCGCTGCTGATTTTGGAGTCGTTTTTTATCGGTTGTTCGCGCAAGCCGGCGCAGACGGATCCAGCGCCACCGGAAGTGCTCGTTACAACCGTTACGCCCAAGGATGTGCCCCGCGTCCTTGAACGCGTCGCGACCCTGGATGGCTTCATCAACGCCAATATTAATGCGCAAGTACAAGGCTACATCGTTTCTCGCGAATACACCGAAGGCAGCGTCGTAAAAATCGGCGACTTGCTTTTCCAGATCGACCCACGCCCGTTCGAAGCCGCATTGGCACAAGCGAAGGGCACTCTGGCAAAAGACAAAGCGACTCAGGTAAAATCAGACGCGGACGAAAAACGCGCTCTCGATCTGTTTAACAAGCAAGTCATCAGCGATTCGGAACGAGATACAGCCACTGCAGCTGCAGAGGCTGGAAGAGCAAATATTGAAGCGGACCAAGCGGCAGTACAACAGGCGGAGCTTAATCTTGGATACACTAAGATCATCGCGCCGATAGAAGGTGTGGCAGGGTTCGCCAACGCTCAGGTCGGCGATCTGGTTAGTCCAACCAGCGGCCCGCTCACCACGGTTTCACAAATCGATCCGATCAAAGCCATCGTCACCACCGGCGAAGGTCCCTTCACAGATTTCGTTTCACGACATCCCGATCCAAAGGAGCGGGACGCGTACGTCAAAAGCCTTCAGTTCGAATTGATTCTCGGCAATGGCGAGGTTTATCCGCAGAAAGGTAAGTTTTATGCACTGGACCGCAGTCTGGATCCTAGGACTGGCTCGATTCATTATGAAGTGACGTTTCCAAATCCGGGAAACATTCTGCGACCCGGACAATTCGGTAAGGTTCGTTTCGTCGCGGACATGAAAAAAGGCGCGATGGTGATTCCCCAGGAAGCGGTAAGCGATTTGCAGGGCAGCTATCAAGTCGCCGTTGTTGGTAACGACAACAAAGTAAGCATTCGTCCAGTACAAATGGGCGATCGCATCGGCGCGATGTGGGAAGTGACACAGGGACTCAAACCAGGCGACAAAGTCATTGTGCAAGGCATTCAGAAAGCCCGCGAAGGCGCGCTGGTCACCGTAAAGGAGTGGACCCCGCCCAGCGATGCCCTGGTTTCAAAATCGGACCAGACAAAGTAGCGCTATCAAATGTCAGAGTTTTTCGTCAGGCGGCCGATTGTCGCGATCGTCATCGCGATTTTGATGACGCTGATCGGTGCGGTGTGCATCCTCGTCTTGCCGGTCGCGCAGTATCCACAAATCGCGCCCCCGGAAATTCAGGTGCAAACGCACTATACGGGAGCCGATGCGCTGACGGTCGAGCAATCGGTAGCCGCACCAATCGAACAACAGATGAGTGGCGTTGACAACATGAACTACATGTACTCGATCAATGCCAGCAGCGGCGACATTCGACTCATTGTCGACTTCGATATCTCGACCGATCCGAACATCGATCAGGTGCTGACCCAGCTCCGGGTATCGCAAGCACAATCTCAATTGCCCGCCGAGGTGAACAACTACGGGGTGACCGTCAAGAAATCGACTACAGCACCGTTGATGCTTATCGGGTTGTACTCGCCGAACAAAACCTACGACAACGTCTTCCTTGCGAATTACGGCTACATCAATCTGGTCGATCAACTCACGCGCGTTCCGGGAATTTCCAATGTGCAGGTTTTCGGCGCCGGGCAATACGCGATGCGACTGTGGGTCAAGCCCGACCAACTGGCAAAACTGGGAATCACTGTGCCAGACATCATCAATGCGGTGCAGGAGCAGAACACAGTGAACCCGGCTGGGCAGATCGGCGGCGAGCCGATTCCGAGCGGACAGAAATTTACCTATACTGTGCGCGCGCAGGGGCGACTGCAGACACCGGAAGAATTCGGCAACATTGTGGTGCGCGCGAATCCGGACGGCTCGTTTGTAAGGGTGAGCGACATCGCGCGCATCGATCTGGGGGCGCAGACCTATAATCTAAGATCACGGCTCAACGGCCAGCCCTCTGCCATACTTGCTCTTTATCAGCTTCCTGGAACGAATGCGCTCAAGGCCGCACAAGGAGTGCGCAAGTTGATGGCGGAAGCAAAGCAGCGTTTTCCCCCTGACATGGATTACGCCGTTTCGCTCGATCAGACACTCTCGGTGACGGAAGGATTGCACGATATCGTTAAGACATTGTTTCAAGCGCTCGCGCTCGTTATCCTCGTTGTCTTCCTCTTTTTGCAAACGTGGCGCGCAACTCTGATCCCGCTGTGCGCCGTGCCAGTGTCTCTGGTGGGGACGTTTGTGCTGTTCCCATTGTTTGGATTCTCGATTAACTCGCTTTCTCTATTTGGCTTGGTGCTGGCGATCGGGTTGGTTGTGGACGACGCGATTGTCGTAGTCGAAGCAGTCGAACGTCATATCGAGGAAGGGATGACGCCGCGTGATGCCACGCTTCAAGCGATGCGCGAAGTCTCGGGACCGGTAATCGGCATCGCGCTCGTGCTTTCCGCGGTATTTATTCCGACTGCGTTTCTGCCTGGTATCACAGGGAGACTGTATCAACAGTTCGCACTGACGATTGCGATTTCGGTTATCATTTCCGCTTTTAACGCGCTCTCACTTAGTCCGGCACTTGCCGCGCTGTTGCTTCGGCCGCGCAAGAAAACGCGCGGTCCACTTGGCTGGTTTTTTGATCGGTTCAATCGCGTGTTCGGTAGCGCCACCCACGGCTATGTGAATTGGTCGCGACTAGCCATCCGCAAAGCGGTCCTAAGTTTTGCACTCCTCTTCGTGCTCGCCATCGGAGCCGGGTTTTTCGGATCGCGATTACCGAGCGGCTTCTTACCCGAGGAAGATCAGGGTTACGTATTCATTTCACTGCAGCTCCCCAATGCGGCATCACTCGAGCGGACCGATCAAGCATGCCGCAAGATCGAAAGCATCCTCGCGAACACGCCGGGCGTGCAGTACACCACGAGCGTTATTGGTTTCAGCCTGCTGAGTCTGGTGCAGAGCACTTACAGCGCTTTTTTCTTCGTTACCTTCAAACCCTGGAGCGAACGCAAAAAACCGGAAGAACAATATGAAGCGATTAAGGCCCATTTGAGCAAGGAACTGGGCGGACTGACCGAAGGCGTCGCTTTCGCATTTTCTCCTCCGGCAATCCCCGGGGTAGGCACCGCCGGTGGAGTGACCTTTGTCCTGGAGGACCGCGCTGGAAAGGACGTCGCGTTCCTTTCGCAAAACGTAAAGACCTTTATGGACGCGGCACGTAAGCGGCCCGAGTTCGCCGGAATGATCACGACATTCCTGCCCAGTGTTCCGCAGGTTTTCGTAAAAGTCGATCGCGACAAAGTGCTGAAACAAGGAATCGATCTCAGCCAGGTATATCAGACGCTTCAGACGTTCATGGGGGGATTTTTTGTGAACTATTTTAATCGGTTCGGTCGAACATGGCAGGTGTACATCGAAGCTGAAGGCGATTACCGCACCGATGCGAGCAACATGGGTCAGTTCTTTGTCCGTAATTCCAACGGCGATTCTGTACCGCTCGACGCCGTCGCAACGGTCCAAAACATCTCTGGTCCGGAATTCACGCTGCGCTACAACGAATACCGCGCCGCTCAAATCAACGTCACCGCCGCGCCGGGCTATAGCTCAATACAGGCAATGAACGCGTTGGAAGAGGTGTTCCGGCAGACGATGCCGAGCGACATGGGCTACGATTACCTGGCAATGTCGTTTCAGGAGAAAAAAGCGCAGCAAGGCGTATCACCGCCAATGGTTTTTGGAATGTCCCTTATTTTCGTCTTCCTCATCCTTGCGGCTCTTTACGAGAGCTGGTCGTTACCATTCAGTGTTCTGCTCGGCACGCCGATCGCGGTGTTCGGCGCATTCGCCACACTTTGGCTCCGCGGAATGCAAAATAACATTTATGCGCAAATCGGTTTGATCATGCTGATCGGTTTGGCTGCGAAGAATGCAATCCTGATTGTCGAATTCGCGAAAGACGAATACGAAAAAGGCAAGCCGTTGATCGATGCAGCGCTCGAAGGCGCCCGCCTTCGCCTCCGGCCCATCCTGATGACGTCGTTTGCCTTCATCTTTGGTTGCATCCCATTGTGGCTCGCCAGCGGTTCCGGCGCTGTCGCGCGACGTGTGCTCGGCTCCACGGTCATCGGTGGAATGATCGCCGCGTCGGCTATCGCGATCTTCCTTATCCCGGTGACGTTTTATGTCATTGAAAGACTTTTCGCCGGGCGCAAAAAAGAACCGGCAGGGCAGCAAGTTACCAAAACTCCGTCCCAGCCAGAGCCTGCAAGGTGACTGGTGCCCTTAACCACTCAAGGCACAATCTTTGCATCGTCGTCGTTACGTAATCCGGCGCGAAGAAAGATTATCTCTTTCGGGATACTAAAAAACCTCCCGCATGCGCAATGGCGGAACATTTCACGTGAATTGAGCGTCTGGAAAGGAAAGCTAAAACGAAACTATCAGGGACAAGACGATTATGGAAATCGGCATTATCGGAGCAGGAAACATCGGCGGAGCGCTGACTCGTCGTTTGACCGCGCTGGGGCACAAAGTTTTCGTTGCGAATTCGAGAGGGCCTGAAACATTGGCGGACCTGGCGTCGGAAACCGGGGCGACTCCAGTCACAGTCGAGCAAGCAGCCCAGGCCAGGGACGTGGTTATTGTGACAATTCCTCTAAAGAGCGTTGAGTCTTTGCCGGCAGGTCTATTCGCCAAAACCCCTAAGAACGTCGTTGTCGTGGACACAGGCAATTACTATCCCCGTCAGCGCGACGGTCGGATTAAAGAGATCGAAGAGGGAATGACTGAGAGTCAGTGGGTCGAAAAGCAGTTAGGTCGGCCCGTCGTCAAAGCATTCAACAACATTTACGCCGAACATCTTTACAAGTTGGGACGGCCGTCCGGGAGCGCGGGGCGGATTGCCCTACCAGTCGCGGGTAGCGAACCTGGTGCGAAAGCGACCGTGCTGAAACTAGTCGACGAGCTCGGATTTGATGGGGTTGATGCCGGTAGTCTGGATGAATCCTGGCGCCAACAACCGGACACACCAGTCTATGCGACAGATCTCGACACCAATGGTGTGCAACGTGCTCTGGCGAAGGCAAACAAGGAGCGTAAACCGGAATGGCGCGCTACTGCCCGTAGCCCCGGTACATACGAAGTCCCCGCCTGAAGTGCAGAAGCACGAGCATGAATTAAGGAAAGGAAAAACGGAGATGCAGGTATGAGCAGGACTATTGAGGCGATCAAGCACCACATGGGACCTGGCGAGTTGACTCCTGCGCGAAACGCTCACAAGCGCCCCGCTGAAACCAGCAGCAGGTTTTCCATCGGCGGTAATCTTCCTGTTCACCGGCTCGGCTACGGCGCGATGCAACTCACCGGTCCTGGGGTTTGGGGTGAGCCAACTGATCGGACGCAAGCAATCGCAGTCTTACGTCGCGCAGTCGGGCTTGGCATCGATCTGATTGATACAGCGGACTCGTATGGACCTCACGTGAGTGAAGAACTAATTCGCGAGGCATTGCATCCTTACCCAAAAGGGTTGGTTATCGCCACGAAAGCAGGCCTTGCCCGGACGGGCCCCGGCAGGTGGATTCCTCTTGGCAGACCCGAATATCTTCGCCAGGCGTGCGAAATGAGTTTGCGACGGTTAGGTATGGAACGTATCGACTTGTTCCAACTGCACCGCATCGATCCGAAGGTTCCAGCCGAAGATCAATTTGGGGTACTGAAAGATCTCCAAAAGGAAGGCAAGATCCGGCACGTTGGCCTTTCCGAAGTCAACGTTGCCGAGATTGAATCAGCTCGTCGAATCGTCAACATCGCGACGGTGCAAAATCAATACAATCTCGCGTATCGCAATTACGAGGATGTCCTGGATTATTGCACGCGCGAAAACATCGGATTTATCCCGTGGTTTCCACTCGCAACCGGAGATTTGGCGAAACCTCACGGTGTATTGACAAAAATCGCCAGGCAGCTAGGCGCTCATCCTGCACAAGTAGCGCTTGCATGGCTGCTCAAGAAATCTCCTGTGATGCTGCCGATTCCGGGAACTTCAAAGGTAAAACATCTCGAAGAGAACGTTGCTTCCGCTCTTCTCCATCTTGACGATTCGATCATGGAAGAGCTGGCCAACGCATAATGAAATCCGAATGAGGAATAACGAAGGCGACGCGAACGGTGGGGTGACCAACATAGGTCGGACGCCCCTCTTTGAGCTTCAAAAGGAAATTCACAATGCTCTTCGCGCTCAGCATCCGGATTGGGTTGGTCCCGATGGCGATTGTCCTACGTGCGAGTCTTATGAATCTCGTCTTGCTGAACTCCTTGGATTGTCTTCGTAAGAAATCCATCGTGGGCAAATTGATTTCCCACTATTAAACTGTCAGAAGAAAACCAAAATATTGTGAAAACAAATTCGAAAAAACCCTCCCTCGCCAAGGCTTCAGCGGGCAAGCTTGATGGAAAAGTGGCGATTGTAACGGGCGCTTCAAAAGGGATTGGCACCGCAATCGCCAGAAACCTCGCTGCAGAAGGCGCCGCTGTAGTCGTTAACTATGCTTCGAGTAAGGAAGGAGCCGATCGCGTCGTGGATGAGATTACAAAGCAGGGCGGAAAGGCAATCGCCGTACGCGCGAACCTGGCAAAGAAGGCCGAAATCGAACGCCTCTTTTCTGAAACCAAAAAGGCATTCGGCAGGCTCGATATTCTCGTCAACAATGCTGGCGTGTATGAGTTTCTTCCGCTGGAGAAGGTCACGGAGGAACATTTCCACAGGCACTTTGACCTCAATGTGCTTGGCCTGCTCCTGGCAATTCAAGAAGCAACCAAATATTTCGGATCTGAAGGCGGAAGCATTATCAATATTAGTTCGAGTGCCAGCAGTTCGGCCCCACCGGTTGCGTCGGTTTACAGTGCTACCAAGGCAGCCGTGGACACAATTACCAGGTCGCTCGCCAAGGAACTTGGACCTCGCAAAATCCGCGTCAATGCCGTCAACCCCGGGATGGTGGCAACCGAGGGCCTGCAGTCAGGTGGGTTTCTCGGAAGCGATTTTCAAAAGATGTTTGAGTCACACAGTCCGCTGGGGCGAATTGGGCAGCCGGACGATATCGCTCCGGCTGTCGTTTTCCTTGCTTCACCGGATGCAGATTGGATTACCGGCGAAACATTGCTCGTCTCGGGCGGCTATAGTTAACAGCCCGGAGAGTTGCTGAAGCGATTCCAGTCAGTTGTTACCTCTTTCTTTGCGAAACGGCGTGTGCATCATTCACTCGAAAGAGGGAGTGTCGACCAACTCTTCGGTGGCATCACAAAATCCCACACACGCGCATTAGCCGGGAAAGAATCGTCATCGAGACTTCGATGCATGAAAGCGCGTCACTCCTTTGACCAATTATTACCGCAGGAAGCGTCCAGTCACTCAACAGCGGCAAGCCCCCTTTGGCACGTTCGAAGACGAGATTCCCTTCCGTTGCGTGAAGCGATTCCGCTTTGGTTCGCTCTCTCCAGTCCGTTGATCGGATTAATACTTGGATTTCTTGGCGCTTGGTTTGTTACCTGGCTGACCAGTTAGAGACTCAATTACAAGCACGTTGCCATAAGCACATGAACAAGGTGATCGAGGTAGACTTCTTGCCTGGAAAAACGAACGTCGCTTTCTCGTGGCTGGATTCGATTGGCCACTCCACGCAACGGCGGATTCTGGTGGTTGATAGCGACAAGAACATGACTCACCTGGTCAAAATTCTTCTGGAAAAAACAGGCCGATACGTGGTCTTTGAAGAAAACGAGTCTACCAAAGCGTATCAGACAGCCCGGAATTTTCGGCCCGATCTGATTTTCCTTGATGTCGACATGCCCGACCTGCTTGCGGGGGAAATTGCGGCAGAAGTCCGGGCTGATTTCGAGCTGCAATACACGCCAATCATTTTCCTCACTGCGCTCGCCATGCAAGACGAGGCAAACACTTCGCTCCAAATCGACAAATATCCATTTCTTGCCAAGCCGATCGACATTCAAGAGTTAATCAATGCCATCGAAGCGCATGTGCCCGGGCATTCTCAAGCTCGCGGCCACGACTAGCGCACGTAACACCACAACAACCTGGCCCGGGAGCCACTGGTCATTTTGAGGTTGGTGGGCACCTTTGGGTAAGTTGCTTCTCTCTAAAGTGACATTCAAAAGCTGCACTTCGGTGGCAATGCAAAATCCCACCGAATCGCAATAGCAGCCAAATGCCTGGACTATGAAATTTAGGCATGAAAAAGATCAAATTTGTCAGCTTGGTGAGCACCGCTCTCCTCGGTCTTGCTGTGCCAGCCTGGGCAGGTCCTCGCGGAGGTGGCGGATTTCATGGCGGTGGTTTAGCTGGAGGCAGCCGCCCGGTTGGTGGTAGCCATTTCGGCGGAGGATCTCGCGCCGCGCCAGGATTCCAAGGCGGCAGCTTTCGAGCAGCACCAGGTTTTCGCGGTGCATACTATACCGGTAGAAGTGCAGCCAGACCGAACCCCGCACCTCGATTCTACTATGGTGGTAATCGCGAGTATGCGATGCGGCCGCAGGGATTCAACCGCTCAGTGACCCGGACCGCAAGGCCGTATGCCAGCAGGTCCACAGAGGCTCTTCGCGGGCCGAACCGCACAGGTTCAATTGCAGGGCGGAATCGTGCTGCAAATCCGCGAGCTTCAAATGCAATAAATCGTCAACCAAATCGCCCAGACTTAGTTGCAGGACGGAATCGCGTTTCGGGTCCACGCAACTCAAGCGCAGTTAACCGGCAGTCGGCTGCGAATCGCCAATCGTTCCTGAAAAATCATGCGTCTGAGCGCCATGACGGTAATTGGCACCGCGATTGGGATCGGCACCATTCACACTTTCATCACAATAAAGTTTTTGTTTTTCTCAATGGCTTTTGGTGGGGCCTGGATCCGTGGTTCTATCCATCTTACGCGTACGACTATTATCCATATGATGACTACGGCTATGATCCGTACGACTACGGTTATGGGAATTCCTATGACTACTCTGCTAATCCCTACGATTACTATAACTACTCTCCGTACAACGATGCCGATCAATCGGGGTATGAGTCGGCAGGCAATGCAACAGTAAGCGCGGTTCAGTCTGAGTTGGCGAGGCTCGGGTATTATGACGGCGCAATCGACGGAGTGCTTGGCGATCAAACCGAGGCCGCCCTGGCCCGTTATCAACAAGATAGTAACCTCAGTGTGACGGGTACCGCTGATACTGCGACGCTTCAGTCGCTCGGAATCAAGTGACAGACGAAACAGCGCCGCGCGTCTGAAATAGGTGAGAAGGAGCTGGGGCGCCCTCGACACTCACAACGTAGGGCCAATCCCGGCTCCTATCGCGTATATTTTGCGAGGAGGAGTGGTATGATCCGCCAGCAAGATGCCGTTCAACCAGAGCAATTGAATTTCAAAGGCGACGGTATTTTCCCGAATAGTGATCTTCCCTTGCTGTTCTATCGAGGAGCAATTGCGGCGGATGCCAAAGATTCGGCGTCCATTTTTGAAGAATGTTTTGCCGGGAACGGCTGGACCAACTCCTGGCGAGACGGAGTTTATTCCTTTGCTCATTATCACAGCACGTCACATGAAGTGTTGGGTGTTTACTCCGGCACGGCGAATTTGCGCCTCGGTGGCGACCACGGCAAGACTATCGAGGTGAATGCCGGCGACGTGATCGTCATTCCGGCTGGAGTCGCGCACCAGAACATTAGCGCAAGTGACAAGTTTGCCGTTCTGGGAGCGTATCCCGGCGGACGTAGCTGGGACTTGCTTCACGGATTACCCGGCGAACGGCCGGAAGCCGATCATAATATCGAGGCTGTCCCAATGCCAGAAAACGATCCGATCTATGGAGGCGACGGTCCATTGCGACAAATTTGGAAATTCAGTGGTGAGCGATCAAAATGAATCTTATGACATCGGCCAAACTCTTTACAGCGCTTAACCTGGCTGTCTCGCCTCCCCCCTTTCGCACGGGAGAGGATGGAAGGTGACGGGTTGGGTCGATGTCATCACGGTCTTCGTCTCTGCCCTTCATATCCTCCACCGATTGCGAAATAACCCTCATCCTCCCCTTCTCCCTTGTGAAAGGAGAAGCGACCCGCGTGCGAGCGCGGCTTGGATTGAACCACCCTCGCGCCTGGTCTGAATTCGCCTAGATTTTCGCTATGACTTCCGCGAAACAAACTTCTGTCACTGCAAAGTTCAAAAAGATGCACGAGTCAGGATGCTTCGTGTTGCCAAACCCGTGGGACGTCGGAACGGCGATTTACTTGGAGAGTCTCGGTTTTGAAGCGCTCGCCACCACTTCGGCAGGTTTCGCTTTTTCGCGTGGGAAACGCGACGGCGGCGTTCCACGCGATGAAATGCTCGCGCACATCCGGGAAATTGCGGACGCAATAACGTTACCGATAAACGCAGACTTTTTGGCTGGTTACGCAGACGAACCAGAGGGCGTGGCAGCTAATGTGCGCCTTTGTATTGCAACGGGAGTTGCTGGTTTATCGATCGAGGACAACACCGGGCGGACAGACACCCCGCTCTATGAAAAGAAACTCGCAATCGATCGCATTCGAGCGGCGCGCTCGGCGATTGACGCTTCGGGCAACGGCGTCGTCTTAACAGGCCGCTGCGAGGCCTGGCTCGTGCATGATCCAAAGCCTTTCCATACCGTTCTCGATCGACTCGCCGCATACGCTGAAGCCGGCGCTGATTGTCTCTACGCGCCTGGTGTCAGCAAACCCGATGAAATTGCGCAGATCGTGAAAACGGTCGCGCCGAAGCCTATCAACGTCCTCGTCTCGGGATTCAATCATCAGCTTTCACTCTCTCAACTAGCCGACCTTGGTGTGCGTCGCATCTCTGTCGGTTCTGGTCTTGCGCTGGCTTCCTGGGGCACGTTCCTACGCGCGGCCAAAGACATGAAAACAACCGGCTCATTCAATCTTCTGGCTAATGGTGCCGCTTCAGCCGAGTTGAACGAATTGTTCCGCGAAGAATCATGACCGCGGCGGTTTCGCTCCGGTTTCACACTTCGAGTTTGGAATTTCCGAAAGATCACGCCACTATCTTCGGATGAAAGTCTTAACCATTATCGTCCGGATCCTTCTGGGATTGATCTTCGTGTTTTTTGGTAGCAACGGATTTCTGCATTTCCTTCCGATGCCGCCTCTACCACAAGGTGTGGCCGGTGAATTCCTGCATTCGTTTTTCGCCAGCGGCTACGTTTACGTGATTAGCGCGTTCCAGTTGCTTGCCGGTTTGCTTCTCCTGATTGGCTTGTTCGTTCCGCTTGGCCTGACGATTCTCGGCGGCATCATCGTAAACATTTGGGCTTTCCATCTTTTGATGGCGCCTGAGCCCGCGGGCTTGGTTCCGGCAATAGTCGTTTCGATCCTTGAGCTGTTTTTGGTTTGGCGCTATCGGGATCGTTTCGCTGGAATCCTGCGCCCCTGATTTCGACGTGAGCGCACCAAACAGTGACAAAACGCCGGACGTGGTGGTGCACGGCAGTGCGCGAACCTTCCGACAGGAAATTGTTGCCGGTAAACACAACCTTATCGCTGACGAACCTGTCAGCGCGGGTGGTAGCGATGCCGGACCCGATCCGTACGATTATCTGATGATGGCGCTGGGAACGTGCACAGCCATGACAGTCGGCCTATATGCACGCCGGAAGCAATTCCCTCTCGATCACGTCACGGTTTCACTTTGGCGCTCGCGCATTTACGCAAAGGATTGCGAGGAATGCGAAACTACCGAGGGCATGCTGGACAGGATTGATGTTGAGGTGGAACTGACCGGTCCGTTGAGTGGGGAGCAACACGCCAAGCTGATGGAAATCGCTGGTAAGTGTCCAGTTCATCGGACGCTCACATCGGAGATAAACATTCGCCTGCGGTCTGCCCAGAAATCATCTTCTTCGCAATAGGCGCCGCTGTGCCCACGGAAAGGAGCATTAGCGCTGAATGTGGATCGGGCGCCTCTCCCTTTACCAAAAGGGAGAGGATGGAGGTGAGGGATTGGGTGTCGCTCAACTTTGGAGGAGAACCCTCACCCTGGCCCCTCCCTTGAGAAGGGAGAGGCGAAAACACATCAGCCGCCTGCATCCAATCCCTCGCAGACCGTCGCCTGAAAATACTCGCGCGCAGCCAGGCCCACACGAAGAAATAATGGGTTTACGTCGCAATTTCGAAAATCAGAATTGATTTTAAAGGGATCAGGCAGATCAATAGTTACGTCCAACAGATGAAATTCCTGGCCGTTCATCCCAGCTGCCTGATGTACTCGAAGATTTATCTTCGACTCGAACCACTTGGTCTTGAACTTGTCGCCGCAGCGGCGCGGGACGCCGGTCACTCCGTTCGTCTGATCGACCTGCAATGCGAGCCGCAGGAAAATTTTGTCAAACTGGTCAAAAGCTGGCGACCGGATGTCATCGCCTTTTCGGTTAATTATCTCGCCAACATTCCGGAGGTGATCGATCTCGCGCGCGCTGTGCATGCTTTGTTTCCGGAAACATTCATCTGTGTTGGTGGACACAGTGTTTCCTTTATCCCTGAAGAGATTTTGCGGCACGCTGACGGTGCTGTGGATTGCGTTTTGACTGGCGAAGGTGAAACGGCAATCATGGGACTGCTCAACGGTCTAAGTCAAAGTCCGGTGAACCTGAAAAATGTTCCCGGTTGCATAACACTCGAGCATCGTGGGGCGCCGCCGGCATTCGTGCACTCAATTGATGATCTATTGCCTGCTCGCGACCTGGTTCAGCATCGCCGGAAATATTTTATCGGCCAATTAGATCCAGCCGCATCCATCGAGTTCAGTCGAGGCTGTCCCTGGGATTGCGTTTTTTGCAGCGCATGGACGTTCTACGGGCGCAATTACCGGGTAAAAACTCCCGAACGCGCCATTGAAGAACTGGAGCAAATTCGTGAGCCAGGTATTTTCATTGTGGACGACGTTGCGTTCATTCAAGCCGAACACGGCATGCAGCTTGGAGAAGCGATCGCACGCCGCGGAATCCGGAAACGCTATTATCTGGAGACTCGGGGTGACGTGCTGCTGCGCAACAAGGAAGTGTTTCAGTTCTGGAAGCGGCTTGGCATGACTACCATGTTCCTTGGTCTCGAAGCGATCGATGAAGAAGGATTGAAGCGCTACCGCAAACGCGTAACGCTCTCCAAAAATTTCGAAGCACTGGAGTTTGCCCGCTCGCTCGACATATCGGTGGCTGTCAACATCATTGCCGATCCAGCGTGGGATCGCGAAAGATTCAAAGTTGTACGCGATTGGTGCATGGAAATTCCTGAAGTCGTTAACATCAGCATTAACACGCCGTATCCCGGCACGGAAACCTGGCATACGGAATCGCGCCGTCTCACCACCCGCGACTACAGATTATTCGACATTCAACACACTGTTTTACCAACCAACCTGCCGCTGCCGGAATTTTACAAAGAACTTGTGGACACGCAGCGGGTGCTTTCTCGCAAGCATCTTGGTTGGTCGGCGCTGCGAGACTGCGCACGGATCGTCGGCCGCCAATTGCTTCGCGGTCAGACCAATTTTATTCGAATGCTTTGGAAGTTCGACAGCGTATATAACCCGGAACTGCAACTGGCCGATCACCGTCAACCGGTAAAATATGAAATCAGCCTGCCACCGCCTACCGTTGCCACTGTCGAGCGAGGCGCGATGTACATTCATAATAATCGCGGGCGTAGCGGACGACAGATCGATCATCACACAGAAGAATTTGTGAACGCGACGCGAATGGGCACAGGGGAATGATTCGCTTGGCGTAAACAGATCGGTGACCAAGAAGCAAACGAAATCGTCGAAGACGCGACGTTGGTCTGGTGAAGTTACCAGGCACAGCAACGCACTGGATCTCAAGCGGGACGTCTTCAAGGAGAAAAATCCGCATCGCATTGCGCTGTCGTTGAAACGTTCTGCTGAGCGAAGCAAAAAACGAAAAGGCACGCCCTACCAGTCGGCAATGTCGATGCTGAACTTCTACATCAATCGCGCCGGGAGAAATTTGTCTCAACGACAAAAACGAATTTTGGAAAGCGCCAAAGAAGAATTGCGAGGGGCCTTTGGCCGTTCATAGATGAAACGAATTTCCCTGTACGCGCCAAGTACACAAAGGCGGTTCGACGCGTTGGCAAATGGTTGCGGCTTTGCCGCCCGATCCGCCTCAGGCGGATTGCTCCTTCGGCGATTTGTTTGCCATCGGTCCGAGCCGGACTGGCATTTTCGAGAGAAGCCGATCCACCTTGTTCGAGTCAGCGTCATCGCCGACTCGCAAGACATTGGCTTGAATTACCTTCGTACCGCTCTGCGTCTCCTAATCCCATTCTTCCGTCAGCAACGTGCGCGTTTCTTCCACTCCAGTCTTCCAGATCTTCATCACCTCCTTGTCATCGCGTTGATAGCGACCGCCAAAGTTGCCGTCCTTGAGATATTCCCGCACCAGCTTGGGGTCGAGTCGGCGTAATTTCTCCGAATCGATCATCGTTTTCTGCTCGCGTGGCACGTCGATGTTTGCCAAACGCGTCCAGGGAAAATTTTCCATCCATGACGCGTGCGAAGCGACAGGATCGATCGCCTCTACCTGCTGCCAGACCTTCGGTGCACTCCACCAGTTGTGAAACTTGACTCGCACACCGGGATGATCTGCCGTCCATTCTCCGATCATTCCTTGTGCCGGCGTGTTACCCCCATGGCCGTTGACCACCAAAATTCGTTTGAACCCCTGCTCTGCCATTACATCCAGAATATCGCGTACGATCGACATGTACGTTTCGACACGCAGTGTGATCGTTCCGGGAAACGCTCGAAAATACGGCGTGATTCCGTAGGCGAGCACTGGAAACACGGGCACACCTACTGGATCGGCTGCTTCGACAGCCAGGCGTTCCGCCAAAATACTGTCCACGCTCAGACTGAGGTAGGCGTGCTGTTCAGTACAACCCAGAGGCAACACCGCGCGATCGTCGCGGCTCAGATATTCTTCCACCATCATCCAATTCATTTCGCTGATTCGCATGTCCTAAACTGATCTATTGATTTCGCGAATTCACGCAGATTTCACAGGCCGGATAAGCGCGCATCGATTCCACCATTCGAAATAACTGATGAACCATGGAGCGGGAAAAAATCATTTTCTTCCGAAACTTCTTCCTCCGTGCATTCGCCGTTGGAGTCCTTTTCGCCCTGTTCTATTGGATTGTCACTCTGGCTTTGTGGCACACCTATAGCCCATGGCTCAGCGAACGGTTTAAGATTGACGAAAAAGAACTGGGAGCACTTACCTTGAACTTTTTCGCAAACCTTCGGGTGGTACTCGTTTTCTTTTTTCTTGTCCCAGCACTGGCGTTGCACTGGAGCACGAAGAAGGTCTGAGGCTTGCAATTCCAGCCCTCGTTAAGGCGCTTCAGCCTAACGAGCATTAACGTGTAGATTCCGCCACGGAACGCAGCTGGCCCTGTAGTGGCAGGCGTGCCGCCTGCGTCCATCATTCGCTTGGCAACCGACACGGCTGCCTCTACAGGTGAGCATGTCTGCGAAATTGATGTTGCGGGCTTCAACTGCGCGAGAAAGATCGCTTTTGTGAAACCTTGGAACTGGCAATCGGAAAATCTCCCGTCGGTTATACATTCAATTCGCACCGCCATTGCGGCAACGATCTCGCTTGCGGTCGCGCGCCTGTTCGGATTACCCGAAGCGTATTGGGCAGCGATTGCTACGCTCGTGGTCATGCAGTCAACTCTCCAGGCTACTCTTCTCATTTCGCTGGAACGCATTGGCGCTACCGCTCTTGGGGCTATAGCCGGAGCGGTTCTGGCAAACTATTTTGCCGGAAATCTTTTGATCTTCGCCGTTGCGGTTTTTGGGCTGGGGATTTTGTGCGCCGCGTTTCGCTTGGGAAAAAGCGCTTACCGTTATGCGGGCATCACGTTTGCTATCATCGTGCTCATCCCTCGTGTGAATCCAGCCTGGACTATCGCCCTGCACCGCTTCTTTGAAGTCTCAGTTGGAATCGTCGTCGCCCTGACGTTCGCGGCTCTGTGGCCCGAACATCAGCCTGAGTCTGGAAATCAGAACGCCGAGTAAACTATGGGGAGGGGCGTGTCGCCCGCGATCCCCGATTTCGCAGCCGACATCCACCTCAGGCGGACCACTACAGCCGGTTCGCTAGCTGGCGCGAACAACACGTGAGTCGTCAGGCCCAGTCGAAGCGAATTCAGGAAATTCCTTTGGATGCAGGATTCCAGCGAGAATCTCGAGGCTATCGACAATACGCGGGCCGGGACGCGCGAAATATGCGCTCGCGTCCACGAGATAGATCTCGCCATGCTGTGCAGCCGGAAGCGAATCGAAACCAGGAAAACTCCGGAGGATTTTGTAATCGCGTCGTGCGCGATCGATATCGTAGCCGCAGAGAGCAAGCACGATAACTTCAGGCCGCGTGTCGATTACTTCCCTCCAATTGACTTGTGCCGAAGGATTGTGCTTGCGGCCCAACAAATCACAGCCACCAGCGATTTCGACGAGTTCCGGTCCCCAATGTCCCGAGCAAAACGGTGGTTCCACCCATTCCATCAGAAAACAGCGCGGCCGGTAAGAAATACGATCTGCCCGTCGCCGCACCGCTTCAACGCGTTCGGAGAGCCTGGCCCTGATGCCACCAGCGCCTTCCCGTACACCGCAGGCTTCCGCCACCCGTCGAATATCATCGAATATATCGGAGAGGCTTGTTGGTTCGAGGTTCACCACCCGCGGCGGTCCCGGCAAAGTCGCAGCAAGCTGTGCCACAGTGCCATAACCAACCGCGCAAACATCGCACAACTTTTGGGTCAGAATTACATCGGGCCGCAATTCTCGCAGTAGCGGCTCATCGACTGTGTAGATTGTGCCATTGTCACGCAGTGCCTTGCGCACCCATTGGTCAACATCACCACTCGTTAGGCCGGCGTTGTGAACCGGACAATGCGTGACTCGCGCCCTTGAATTTGCTTCGCTTGGAAAATCGCATTCATGCGAAACCCCAACCACCTGCTCCATCAACCCAAGTGCGGCGGCTATCTCGGTCGCAGCGGGTAAAAGTGAAACGATCCGAATCACTTCTTATTGTATGCAATTTCCTTGTACGAGAACAGGCAAAGGCTGTCCGGGCCGTATTCAAAAATTTTGAAGCTGGCGACCTGTCGACACGCGTGATGCCTACAAAACGCCGACTGCCTGTGAGATCAGCAGGACAACGATAGTAAGTGAAATCAAAATCTGCACCATCGCCATAACTTTTGCCCAACGCGCCAGCAATGGTGAATCGGTTGGACCGAACGTAGAACTTTGCGTGAAAGCGACAAACAGATAATCGACAAAACGCGGCCGCCAACGTGCGCACTCAAATTGTCCGCGTTCGTCATGCGGGATTTGCATTTGCGGGAAGAGAAAGCTTGTACTGCCAAACTTCTTTTGCTTTTGACGCAAAGTTGGACCACCGCCGTCGAGCCGCCAATACCAGAGCGCAAAGACGATTACGTTCGTGAGCCAGAGAAGTCCGGCTGAACGAAGCAGCTGGACCGGCGACTCTCGATGGGCAGGCAGCGCGCGCACGAGCAGAAGCACTGATCCTATCAGGGCGAATGTTGTGATTCCGTTAATCACAAACCCAAGCATGCGGTTCAGTGATTGTTTGCCCACACGGTGAGTCAGCATTGTTGGGACGAGCAAAACCACGATCAACGTAGGCAACAACCAAAACGGTCCGACCACCAGGTTGCGTGGGAGCGCGATATAAATTGCGCAGATTGCCAGGAATGCCAGCACGGCCTGTCCGCGCGGTTCGGGCCTGTCGATGTGTTCTGGCGAGGGCTGCATTAGGTCGGGTTATAGCCAGAATTTAGACTCGCGCGAGCAACAGCTTTAATTAAATGCGATTTCCGTTCACCGAGAATACCTCCAGGTTACACGGCATACGGAAAGAAATTGCCGGCGGCGGGGACTCACAATTACATTTCTCAAATGCCCAAGCGTGTCTGCTATATTCACATCGGCCCGCATAAAACAGGCACGACATCGATCCAGACGTTTTTAAAAGAAAACCGCTCAAAACTGCTGAAACATGGCTATTTCGTGCCCGAGACTAGAAATGTTTATGGTGGACACCACGCGCTTGTCAGGCAGCTCTGCGGGCTGGCAGTGCCGCAACATCAACGGGAGACGGCAACCGCGTTTGCCAACGCGATCAAGGACGTTGCATGCGAAGCGATCGTTATTTCGTCAGAAACTTTGGATAGCCTTCTATTAAATCGAAACTGTGCCCGCCAATTCTTCAGCCGAATGGAAGAGCTAAATCTCGAACCGAAGATTGTCTTTTTTCCCCGTAATCAATCGCAGCTGTTGAATTCTCGCTACACAGAAGTCGTCAAGCGCTTCCAGCAAAGCGAACCATTCGAGACGTTCGTTCAGGCAGATATTCGGCATCCAAGTTACCGATATTCTCACTTCATCGCGTTGGCAGACGCTTTCAATTCAAAGCTAATTGCCCGGGCGTTTACTGAAGAAACAATTGTTTCCGGTGTGGTAATCGAGTTTCTTAAAGCCGTCGATATCGATCCCGTGCAATTTCACGATACGAACGTTCGACGCAACCAGGGAGCAGGACCATTTACGATTGGCGTCGCTCGCGGCGCGCTGCGCTCGTTAGGTAGCGAAGCCCGAGGACTGACATGGTTGCAGGCTTCACGATGTCGAAAAATACTTGATGCGTATCTGAAGGAAAAAGACCTCGCGGACAGCGGGTACTGTGGATTGACAACCGCGTTGGCTCGACACATCGAAACAGAATGGCAATCGGACAACAATGCATTTGCACGAGAAGCCTGGGGCAGATCCTGGACGGAAGTTTTTGCCGTTGATGTTGGTCGAGAATTTAAGCCTAACGACTTTGAACTATGCTCGCCTGGCTGGTCCGTCAGACGACGGCTTCGGCGTGCCGTTCGCCAGATGCAGACCATGTTACAAGAGATTCTTCTGGACCCGGCACTCGGCATCAAAGCACCTTGGAATGATTTGCGGAAATAGAATAGTGGATTTGCCGAGAATAAATCATCGGACTAACCAAATAGTTCAAAACCCTGACTGACAAGCCCCGGCATCCGTAAACCACTGTAAACCCTCGAGATGATGCTCCTAACTCAACGTTGAATCCAATTGGCGTGTCTTGCGCATCATATCGTCATCTGCGCCTTCCTCACTGATACATAAAAGATGTTTAAGCGTATTCTTAAATGGTTCGGCGCAATACTTTTGGTCGTCCTCATCGTTATCGCGGTCTTCCTCGTTAATTTGATCTGGTTCCGGCCATGGAGCCTGAATCTATTTTACGAAAAAATCTTCGCCGAAATTCTCTTCGATCACCCGGAAATACTTTCCACGCTCGGTTTGGTGGAACAATTCGGGATCACAAGTCACAATGGAAAACTCGACGACGAATCGCCCGCGCATCAACAACGCGAATTTGACAGATGGAAGCGGGACCTCGGACAGCTTCACCAATATCCGCTGGATCGCCAATCGCCTTCACAAAAGCTTTCGACACGAGTGCTCGACTGGTTTCTGCGAATACAAGCCGAAGGCGAAAAATGGCAATGGCATGATTATCCGGTTAATCAGCTCTTCGGAGTCCAAAACCAGTTTCCGTCGTTCATGGCGAATACTCATCGGCTTCTCAACAAGAAGGATTGCGATTACTACGTGATGCGGCTCGATGCCGTGCCGAAGAAGTTCGATCAAGTTCTGGAAGGGCTAAAAACTCGTGAACAAAAGCAGATTTTGCCGCCACGCTTTGTGGTTGAGGAAGTGCTTAAGGAAATGACCGATTTTGTCGGCAAACCTGCTTCGGAAAATATTCTGGCGACCTCGTTCAAGACTCGCGCTGCCAAGATCGATGGGCTAAGCGAAAGCGACCGGGCCGATTTTCAAGCGCGGGTGGAATCGGCAACAACCAGCAAGGTTTATCCGGCTTATCAAAAACTGATCGATTATTTTCGTGAAATTTTGCCAAAAACGACAACGGACGATGGCGTTTGGAAATTGCCGGACGGCGATGCCTTCTACGCATACAAGTTGCATGAAAACACCACCACTACGCTCAATCCGAATGAGGTACACGAGCTTGGTTTGCGCGAAGTGGCCCGC
>Ga0081455_10000971_pt1 | contig 36580 bp, 29 predicted proteins | sample TabmetS3T2R1_FD_70207 | JGI IMG/M metagenome (GOLD analysis project Ga0081455, IMG submission 70207) | Tabebuia heterophylla rhizosphere microbial communities from the University of Puerto Rico - S3T2R1 | ecosystem: Host-associated > Plants > Roots > Rhizosphere ...
GGCGACATAATACAGCCGTGGGGCTACGACCGCGGTGGGGCGATAGCGGTGAAACGCCGCGGTCGCCGCGCGGTGTATGGTTTGGTGATCCTCGTGACCCGAGATACCGGTCGGGCCGAAGGTGAGCACCACCTCGGGCTGCACCGACATCATGACCCGCCACACGTCGTGGGTGAGCGTGGCAAAGTCGGCGGTGCTGAGCTCTTGATCGCGGTAGTCTAACAGGATCGGCGGCCGGGTCCCATAGAGGGCGAGCACGGCGCGCAGTTCCGCCTCGCGCACAGCGGGTAAATCAGGCCGCGCGATCGTGAGGTCCCCGGTGCCGAGGTCCCCGCGTTCGCCCCGCGTGGCGGTGACCACATACATGTCGACCCCCGCGCGGGCGTAGTGGATCAACGTGCCGGCAGCCGCAGAGGTTTCGTCGTCGGGGTGTGCAAACACGGCAAGCAGACAGCGTCGCGCGGGCGGGCTCATGCGTCTCGTCTCTCCGTGGGATCGCCAACGTCGGGTTGGGTGCCTTATCCAGGCCCGCTGTGGGGGGGCTCCCTCCCTCAGGGATCTGGCCGTATTGGCACCGTGTTGCGGCTCCAACGTTCTTCGTACGCCTGGCGTCGTGCTCCTGCGCATGCCTCCCCCTGCAGCAGCCCACGCCAGCGCTCGCCGATATGCCGACGCCGCCCACAGAGGCTGTCGGGGGCGGCAGCGGTGGGCATGCCTTGCGGACGGACACCCCTCTTGACGACGCGCATGCGCACGTGTCGACCGATGCGCGTGCCGCGAGGCGTCACGTGCCACCGCCGCGGCGCCTCTCGCCGGCACGGTCCCTCGCAGACACCGCTCTGGGTGTCCCTGGTTCAGGGAGCCAGTTTCACGTACTCCAGGTGCGTAAAAAACCCCGTGATACTCCCCGGGAAGATATATTCGGCCACGTACTGGGGATGCACGCCCGCTTCCGCAGAGAGCCAGAACAGGGGCATCTCGGCAAATTCCTGGAATTTGTGGTCGCCAATCTCCCGCAAGAGTCGTCCCCGGGCAGCGGGCTCCACCACCGTGTCCAGGGCCGCGAGCCGGGCTTCGATCGCCGGATGCTCATAGGCGTAGACCGCCGAGTCCGTGGCCTTGTTGTAGATCCGCAAGAAATTGAACGCATTCGGGCTCGCCCGTCCGGGCCACACGGCGCCATGGATCGCCTTCGTGCGGTACTGCTCGCGCACCCGGGGGAACTCAACCTCGACCAGCTTCGCTTTGAGGCCGATCGCCTCCCAGTCGAGTGCCAGCGCCTGCCCAATATCGAGGAGTTCCGGTAACCCCGGCAAGGTATAGAGATACAGCGTGAACGCAAAGCCCTGCGCGTAGCCCGCCTCCTGCAGCAACGCTTTGGCCTTGGCCGGGTGATAGCCATACAGGTCCTCCGCCTGCTGCTCCCAGGCCGAATTCCAGCTGCCGGGCCAGCGCACCTCGTCCGTCGTCGGGTGGAAGCACGCCACGCGCATGGGCTGGGCTTTGCCGCCAAAGATCGCCGTCGCCAGGGCCGGACGATTGATCGCCAGGTTCATCGCCTGGCGCACGCGCTTATCGACAAAGGGCTGCTGTGCGTCGAGCTTCCCCGGCGTCGCGAAGTACAGGCCCCCGAACAGCCAGGCGTGTCCAATCGCCGTGAGCTGACTGGAGACCATCCGCATCCCTTTGGCCTGCGCGTCCTTGTGCAGGGGCCGATCGATCTCGGCGATGTGCACTTCCCCCGTGAGCAGCGTCGCCAGCCGGGTCACGCCCTCGGGGACCCAACGGAATTCGAGTTCCGGGACCTCCGGTGTGTGCCGCCAGTGCTGGGGTACCCGGCGGTACAGGACATGCGAGCCGACCTTGCGCTCGACAAACTCGAAGGGGCCCGTACCCACGACCTTCTGGCCATATAATGCCTTGCCCCCGACGTCCCAGCGCGCCTTGCTCTGCATTACGAGGTCGTTATTGGCCGAGAGGTGCTCCACCAGTTCCGGGGCCACCACGGCGGTATGGAGGATGACTTCAGCGTCGTGCACGATCTCTACCCGCTGCGCCAGTTTCTGCGTGATCGCCTCCAGGGTGTCCTGTTTGTCGATGCCCATCAGCGTGCGCCAGAGCCCGGCATCCGTCGCGGTGGACTCGGGCTGGACCATCAGAAAGATCGAGTGGCGGACATCCTGGGCCGTAAAGAGGCCCCACTGCTCGTGAAACGGGACGCCCTGACGCAGGCGGAGGGTCCAGCTTTGTCCATCTGGGGCCATCGTCCACTGTTCAGCGAGTTCGGGAATGTAGGCACCGGTGTGGCGATCAATCCCGACGAGGTATTCCAGAGCGGGCCGCTTATCGAGCATGCCACTGCGGCTCTGCAGCCAGGTGAAATTGGTGTCCCACCCCAGGGGCGCGACGGCGACGACCAGCCGCGTCAGCTTCCCCGGGATGGGCGCGGCTGGCGCCTGGGCCCAGGCCAGGCTGGCGACCAGGACGATCATGAGTCCCAGCCCCCCAACACGCCCGTGTATCCTCGCTCGTTGCATCGCTCCTCCTGTCAAGGCGGGTCTAGGCCTGTCCCCGGTGCGCTGGGAATGCGCCGGCTCCCCGCGTCTCGGGGGCCTGTGGGTGCCACGGCGCTCTGCGTGCCCGTGGCCCATGGGCGTTCTCCCCGCAGGGGTCGTGCGCCCCCGGCGTCCAAGGGCGCTCAACAGCGGACCTCCGCGTGTTGGTCGCGCACTGTAACACACGGTGGTGCCCACACGCTAGCCTAGAGATGCGTCTCCCCCGCGTGGTTTGCGCCAGAGGTGCTGCGACCGTCAGGAGACCGCTGGCACGCCTCTCGCCGGGGTTGTGCGTGGCGGGACGCTGCCTGCTGCGCTCTGATGGCCCGTGCGCGCGGCAGCCTCGCCATGGGCAGGCCTGCGTGGCAGTCGGTGTGCGCAGGGGCCTGCGGGCGCGCCGTTGTTGAGAACGTGATGCCTCGGGCATGTGGGGCAAAGTTGGTGGCCATGGGCACGAGAAGGCCGCGAAGCGGCCTACGTCTTTGGCGATTTCTGAAAAAGAACGTCCTTCCTGAGGGCCACATGAGGCGGAAGCCCCATAGCCTCCCCCCGCTGGGGGGAGGTCCACGCCTGCCAGCACAGCGTTGGCATCAGGAGCGCAGAGATGGAAAGGCGCGGAGAATCTTTCCCGGAAATCGCCTTAGATCGGCAAGACCGGCTCGGTCCGCTGTGCCGGAAGGTCGATCTCGAACGCATTGGCGTTAAAGGCCAGCAGCGCATAGTAGCCCATCAGGGTAGTCAGCTCGGTCAGACCCTGGGCACCGAACTGGTCCAGCGCGGCTTGAAATGTCGCCTGACTGACCTTATGGGTAGTGAAAAATTCCGTGCCGTAGCGCACTACTGCGGCTTCATCGGCGGGCAAAGACGGCAGAGGCCGCCTGTCGCGCAGGGCATCTACCAGGGCGTCACTTAGGCCCTCGCGTCGGCCACGCGCGGCATGGGCATTCCAGATAAACTGGCAGTCCATGGCGCGGGCCGTGACCAGCATCGCCAGTTCCTGGATTTTCTTGGGCAAGGTGGATTCGTCCCGCAAATAGTTGACCAGGTGGTTGGCGCGCCGACGCATCTCGGGGCTATTGATCATTACAGAGCCTGGACCGGTCGCGACCACACCGCCACTGCTGGCGGTCTCCGCGTCGAAGGCGGCGCGCAATGGCTCGGGAATCCGGTCACGGGTCACTATGGGTGTACGTGGCATACTTTCCTCCTTACTCTCTCGAACCTCCCAGTGCCGCCGCTGCAGGGTATGGTCCCAGGCAGCACCCCGAGAGTGTAGCAGCTATGCGCTGATGCCACTAGACCAGCTATCAACTCCACTCTTCGAACACTACCCTGGGCCCCAGGTATCCCAGGTCGCGGCAGCTTCGCTGGCGCATCATTGCTCCCCCGCTACCACATAGCCCCAGAGCGCCTCGACCTCCTCGGGCTTCAGTATGTCACCCCAGGGAGGCATCTGATTTTTCCCACGCATCACTGAGGTGACGAAGCGCTCGCGCTGGTCTCGCGGGAATTTACGCAGGTCGAAGGCGCCCTGCGGGTCTAGCATGCGGGTGCCGTGACATGGCGAGCAATTGCGCGCATAGAGGTCAGCGCCGGTTGCGAGCTGCTCCGGCGTGAAGCTCTGCCGCTGCGGGCCTTGCGCCTCGGCCGGCACGCCCAGGCACACAGCAGCGACGACGAGCAATGCGACGCCGCGTTTCGGAGGTGCCACATGTGCCTCACAGGAGAGGCGCCCGTTGGCGCGGGTGCCGAACCTTCCAGGATTGTGCACGATGATTGTCCCCGAGCCGCTCAATCTTGGATCAGTGCGAAGCTCCACACCGAGCCACCCGGCGGCACTTTGTCCTTGAGCTGTTCGCGGGCGACGTTCCAGTAGAGCCCGCCAATGCCGGATAGCACGGTGACGTATTGCCGGCCGCGGTGCGTGTAGGTGACGGGCTGGGCGTTGATGCCGGAGCCGGTCTGGAACTCCCACACGATCTTGCCGGTATCGGCATCGATGGCGATGAACTCGCCGGTCTCCTTGCCAGTGAACAGCAAGCCGCCGCCGGTCGCCAGCATGGCCGACCAGATCTGGTAATCGTGCAGCGGCGTGCGCCATTTCTTCTCTGCCGTCAGCGGCTCGATGGCTTCGATATGGCCAATCGGCTGACCGTGCGGCCGCGGTATGGGCAGGTTCTCTATGAACATGTAGCGCTGGCCGACCACGTGCGGCTTGACTGGCAGATGTTTGTACATCCTCCCCTCGTGAAACGTGTTGGCATAGAGCAGGCCGGTCTCAGGATTGAACGCGGCGTGCGGCCAGTTCTTGGCCCCGCGCGTCGAGGGCCAATGCTCGATGGCCTCGCCGGCCCGCACTTTCTTGCCGAGTTCGGTCTCGACCGGACGGCCGCTCTCCAGATCCACATGGGTCGCCCAGGAGAGCTTCTCATATGGCTTCGCCGAGAGCAGCCGGCCGTTGGTGCGATCGAGCACGTAGAGGAAGCCGTTGCGATTGAGCTGCATAACGACCTTGCGCTTGACCCCGCTCACGTTGAGGTCAGCGAGGATCAGCTCCCAGCAGGCGTCGTAGTCGTAGGCATCGTTGGGGGTGAACTGATAGTACCACACGATCTCACCGGTCTTGGGCCGCAGCGCCAGCACCGAGGAGGTGTAAAGGTTGTCACCCGGCCGGGTCTGCGAGGCCCACGGCGCGGGATTGCCGATGCCCCAATAGGTGAGGTCCAGCTCGGGATCGTATGACCCCGTGATCCAGGCCGAGCCGCCGCCGATCTCCCAGGCGTTATTGTCCTGCGGCCAGGTGTCGTTGCCCGGCTCGCCGCGGGCGGGAATGGTGTAGCGGCGCCACAGATGCGCACCGGTCTCGAGGTCCCAGCCGTCGATGAAGCCGCGCACGCCGAACTCAGCGCCGGAAATGCCGGTGATCAGCACACCGTTTGCTATCTGCGGTGCGAGGGTTAAAGAGAAACCTTCCTTCCACTCGGCGGCTTTCGATTTCCAGACTTCCTGGCCGGTCTTGGCGTCGAGGGCGACGACCTGGGCATCGAGCGTGGTGCGGAAGATCTTGCCATTGTAGATCGCTGCGCCCTTATTGGAGACGCCGCAGCACACGATACGCGGCGTTTCAGGCTCCCACTCGACCGGAGTCTTCCAGATTTGTTTGCCCGTGGCCACATCGATTGCGACGGTCGCCTTGGCATCCGTCACGTACATCACACCGTTGTAGATGATTGGCTGCGCCTGCTCGCCCCACGCATTGTCGAGGCTCAAGTTCCAGACCGGCACCAGATGCTTGATGTTCGCCTTGTTGATCTGCTTGAGCGGGCTATAGCGGTTCTGGTGATAGCCCATGCCATAGGTGAGGATGTTGTCAGTATTTTGCCCGTCCTTCCTGAGGTCATCGAGGGTCTGCGCGGGCACCGCAGTGCACATCAAAGCCAGAATGGTCACAGCCAATACAATGACTTGCATGGGCGCCTCCCGTGATGCCACGAGCTTAAGCCTACAGACAGTAGCCGGTTGGCCCGGCCCAAATGCGCATGAAGAGGCGGACAGCATACTGCATCCGGGACGGGCCTTCAAGATCCTGGTTCGTAAAGCCGAACACTGATGTTCTTCTCACCCCAGCTTGACGAAAATTTCTCCCGTCGCCTTTTCCCGCTGCTCTACCTTCCCTCTTGACAGAGCCGCAGGGGCTCTGTATAAAACCCCTTTAGTTTCTAGCAAATAACGACTTACACAGCCTCACAGAGGTCGTTATTGTACCCTAAACACGGCCTGGCCAATGCTACATGGCATGGGCAGCAACAAGTACAGAGCGTATGAGGCACGCGCATGACGACAGAGGCTGAACTCAGAATCAAGGACGTTTCCAAATATTTCGGTGGCGTCCAGGCTATTGGCCGGGTGAGTCTCGAGGTCAGGCGCGGAGAAATTGTCTCGATTATTGGACCCAACGGGGCCGGAAAGACGACGCTGCTGAACATGGTCAGTGGCTTTTACCACCCGGACGGCGGCGCGATCTTTCTCGATGACCGCGACATTACCCATCTGGCTCCCAGCCGTATTGCCGCTCTTGGTATCGCGCGCACCTTTCAAAATATTGCGCTGTTTCGTGGCATGACTGTCCTCGATAACCTGATGCTAGGCCGGCACATTCATATGCGTACAGGTGTGCTCACTGCCATGTTGCGCTTTGGACCAGCCCTGCGCGAGGAAGTGGTCCAGCGCCAGTTCGTGGAGGACGTGATCGAATTTCTTGAAATCGAAGCGTTGCGCAAACGTCCTGTGGGGTCGTTGCCCTATGGTCTGCAAAAGCGTGTCGAACTGGGGCGCGCACTCGCGGCACAGCCACGCATCTTGCTGTTAGACGAGCCCATGGGTGGCATGAATGTCGAGGAGAAAGAGGATATGGCCCGCTTCATCCTCGATGTGAATGAAGAGTGGGGCACCACCATCGTGCTCATTGAGCACGACATGGGGGTCGTGATGGATATTTCGGAACGCGTGATCGTCCTCGATTTGGGCGAAAAAATTGCTGAAGGTACACCGCAAGCAGTGAAAGAAAGCCCACAGGTCATCAAAGCCTACCTGGGGGTGCAAACCGTCGGGTCGCAAGAGGGGTAGCAAGGAGACAACGATGGCCGGGATGACGCTCCCACAGTATCTGTTGAAGCAAGCCCAGGAGCATCCACGCGATGTCGCCATACGGGAAAAGCAGAAAGGCATCTGGCAGGAATGGACCTGGGCGCAGTACCTGGATGAAGTGCGCGCCCTGGCCCTGGGCCTGGTGGCGATTGGTTTAGAAAAAGGCGACAAACTGGCCATTCTGAGCGACAATCGGCCCCAGGTCTACTGGACCATGGTGGCCGTACAGATAGCTGGAGGCATGCCCGTGCCGCTGTATCAAGATGCCATCAGCCGCGAGTTGCAGTACGTGATTGACCATGCGGATGCTACTATCGTGCTGGCAGAAGACCAGGAGCAAGTCGACAAAGTCCTGGAGATCAGAGACCACTTGCCTAAGGTACGACGCATCATCTATGACGATCCGAAGGGCATGCGTCATTACACAGACCAGGCACTCATCCGCTTCACTGAGGTACAGGCCCAGGGCCAGCAGCTTGATAAGAAACGCCCTGGGCTGTTTCACGAGCTGGTGGCGGCTGGGAAGCCGGACGACGTGGCCCTGATAAGTTACACCTCCGGGACGACGGGAGCGCCGAAAGGCGCCATGCTGTCACACGCTAACCTCATTGCGGCCGTCGAGGGGATGCTGCAGATTGAGTCCTATCGGCGCACGGATGAGACGCTGGCCTATCTCCCACCGGCCTGGGTCGGTGACACCTTCTGGTCCCTGGCAGCAGCGCTGATCGTGGGTTTTCGCGTCAACTGTCCAGAGCGTCCTGAGACGGTGCAGGAAAACATTCGCGAGATTGCCCCGCATTTCCTGATAGCGCCGCCCCGTATCTGGGAGAACCTGGTGTCGCTCGTGCAGGTGAAGATGGAGGATGCCTCGTTTGTCAAACGTCGGCTCTATAATCTGTTCATGCCGCACGGGTATGAGGTGGCGCGGCGCCGTATGGAGCACCAGCAGCTGTCGTTCAGGCAGCGGCTCATGCACGCCCTCGGGGAGTTCTTTGTGTTTGGCCCACTGCGCGATCACCTCGGGTTTCGGCGCATCCGTTCAGCGTATACGGGTGGTGCGGCCCTGGGGCCTGAAGTGTTTCTATTCTTCCGTGCCCTCGGGATCAACCTGAAACAGGTCTATGGCCAGACCGAATGTGGGGTATCGTGTGTACAGCGTGACGAGCAGGTGGCCCTGGGCACGGTTGGTACCCCATTCCCCAACGTCGAGATAAAACTTTCGCCGGAGGGGGAAGTGATTGTGCGCGGTCCGTGCGTCTTTGTGGGGTACTACAAAAACCCGGAGGCCACGGCCAGTACCATCCGAGAGGGCTGGTTGTACTCAGGGGACGCAGCGTTCTTTGACCACAATGGTCAGTTGGTGGTCATCGACCGGGCCAAGGACGTCACCGCGCTCGCCAACGGTACGAAGTTTGCGCCCCAGTTTATCGAAAACAAACTCAAATTTAGTCCGTACATTAAGGAAGCGGTGACCATAGGGCAGGACCGCCCATATGTGGCCGCGATGATTAACATTGATATGGAAAACGTCGGGAAATGGGCCGAGCGGCGCCAGGTGATCTATACCACGTATGCGGATCTGGCCCAGAAATCGGAAGTATACGCGCTCATCGCCCGTGAGGTCGAGCGCGTCAATCGTGACCTGGACGAGGCCATGCAGATCAAACGCTACGTCCTGCTCCACAAAGAACTGGATGCGGATGATGAGGAAATTACCCGTACCCGGAAGGTGCGCCGCGGGTTCGTAGCCAAGAAATACGACACCATCATTGCCGCACTATATGCGGACGCCATGGAGGTACCAGTGACATCTGTCATCACGTATCAAGATGGGCGGCAGGCGACCATCGAGACCAAGCTGGCTATTCGCAGTGTTGGCGAGGCACTGGTGTCGGTGTAGGAAGGGCGACGGCCGTGGAGTTTTTTATCGACCTCATGACCAATGGCCTCCTCGTAGGACTCATGTATGCTCTGGTGGCGGTAGGCTTTGTGCTCATCTACAAGGCGACGAGCATCATCAACTTCGCCCAGGGTGACTTGGTGATGTTCGCGGGCTACGGGGCTGCCGTCATGTTGGGCCTGCGGGGCTTACCCCTCTGGCTGATGGTGCTCATTCTGTGTCTTGGGATGGTCGCCCTGGGGTTTGTCCTGGAGCGCGGCATCTTGCGGCCCATGGTAGGGCAACCGCTGGTCTCTGTCATCATGGTGACGATCGGTTTGAGCTTTGTGTTGCAAGGACTCGTGGCCATTGTCTGGGGCGCTGGTACCAGGAAGCTCGAACTACCGGTACCCCTGGCTCCCTATGTGGTTGGGCCAGTGTTTATCTCCCCAATTAACGTCGTCGCGGCAGTGATCGCGCTGGTTTTCTTGATCGCCTTCGGGCTGTTTTTCACCCGCAGCCGACTCGGTGTCGCCATGCGCGCCGTGGCCGATGACCAGCAAGCTGCGATGGTTGTAGGGATTCGGGTGTCCAGAGTGTTTGCCCTATCATGGGCCATCGCGGGGTTGGCCGCCGCCGCTGGAGGGATCATCTGGGGCAATATGCTTGGGGCCTCCTCACTCCTGTCGCTGGTGGGGCTCAAAGTGTTTCCTGTGGTTATCCTTGGTGGCCTGGACAGCATTGGTGGGGCCATTGTTGGTGGTCTGATTCTGGGTGCGGTTGAGAGCGTGGCGGCCGGATACCTTGATCCCTACGTTGGCGGGGGTACCAAGGATTTTATTCCTTATGTGCTGATGATTCTGGTGCTGTTTATCAGGCCCTATGGCATTTGGGGGCACGAAACGATCGAGCGGGTGTAAGGGCATGATTAATCGTGAAGCCGGCGTTTTTCAGACAAGTTATCGCAGCGACATGGCCCTGTATACTCTCCCTCTGGCCAAAATCACGGTCTGGGTAACCCTCGGGTTTCTGCTCATCCTGCCACTGCCACTTATGCTCGGGAACAACCAGCACGCCATGAGCATTGTGAACACCATTGCGCTCGCGGCCATCGGTGCTATTGGCCTCAATATTCTCAATGGGTACACGGGCCAGATCTCCCTTGGTCAGGGGGCTTTCATGGCGGTGGGGGGGTACACGGCAGCAATTCTGTCGAGCCGCTACGGTATGCCGTTCTGGTTCGGGATCCTGGCCGGTGGCAGCATGGCTGCCCTGGTCGGCACCCTGTTTGGCATCCCGTCGCTCAGGATCAAGGGCCTCTATCTGGCGATTGCCACCCTGGCTGCACAACTGATCATCGAGTGGACAATTAACCACGTGTCGTGGATCGGGGGTGGGGCGCAATCCTCAATCTACGTTGACACACCGACCTTTTTGGGCCTGGCATTCAACAATGAGTTTCGGCGCTATTATCTCATTTTGACGTTCTTTCTGTTGGCCTACTTTGCGGCCCAGAATCTGGTGCGTTCGCGGGTTGGCCGGGCCTTCATTGCCGTCCGCGACCGCGACGTGGCCGCAGAGATCATCGGGGTGAACATCTTCAAGTACAAGCTCATCGCCTTCGCGGTGAGCTCGTTTTATGCTGGTGTGGCTGGTGCCCTGTGGACCTATTACCTGCGTATTGCCAACTATGAGAACTTCACCCTGGGGACCTCGATCGAATACCTCACTATGATTATCATTGGCGGATTGGGGAGTGTCCTTGGTTCGGTGCTGGGGGCGATCTTCATCAAGCTCCTCCCCATTGCGCTGGATCTGAGTGTCATCCGCATCGCCAAGGGCGTGTTTGGCATTCCCTACGAAAGCGTGGCCAATTTTCTCGCGAACTTTCAGTTATTTATCTTTGGTGCGCTGATCATCCTCTTCCTCATTGCCGAACCTGAGGGGCTGGCTCGCTTGTGGGAGAACATCAAGCGCTATTTCCGACTGTGGCCCTATGCCTACTGATAATGGGCCAGAACTGTCCAGGTATCTCTAACCGAAGGAGGGGACGCTATGAGGCTCCGTAGATGGATGGTTGGTTGCCTTGTCTTGGCATGTGTCATAGGTGTAGGGAGTATGGTGCCGGCGGTCGCGGATGAGATCGTCATGGGTGGGCAGTGCGACCGCACCGGGCCTACTAAACCCGTGGGCATCCAGATATGCCCTGGGGTCCTCGATTATGTCAAGCTGGTGAACAAACAGGGGGGAGTGAAAGGCCATACGTTACGCTATATTGAGGTGGAGCATGGCTACAAGGTCGACCGGGGGGTGGAAGCGTACGAACGCTTGAAGCGCGATGGGGCCGTCGCGCTGCTCGATTACGGCACACCGATTGTCTACGCTCTGACACCGCGCCATATGGAGGACAAACTCCCAGGACTCACCCCAGGCTTCGGGCGGGCTGATTCCACGGATGGTGAGCGCTATCCCTATATCTTCCCCATGGCCGCTTCCTACTGGTCGCAAATCGGTGCGGCGATGCAGTATCTCAAGGACAAAGGGGGCGCGAAGAAGGGCACCAAGATCGCCTATCTCTTCTACGATAACCCGGCAGGGCGTGAGCCCTTAGCTATCTTTAATCGCATCTGCGAGATGGAGGGCTATGAGTGCCGCGACTTTGCCGTGCCAGCACCCGGCGTTGAGATGGCCTCCCAGGTCCTCGATATCACGCGCCGCATGCGAGCCGATTGGGTCGTGGGGCACCTCTTCGGTAATGCGCCTTCCGTGTCCATTAAAGAACTCAAGAAAAACGGCTTTCCACTTGACAAGGTGCTCAGCCTGGTGTGGGGGGCTGGCGAGGAAGACATGAAGACCGCTGGCTGGGATACGGCGCAGGGCTATCTGGGTATGCAGTTTGCCGGTGTCGGTCGAGACTTTCCGGTGATCCAGGACATTATCAAGATGTATCAGGCTGAGAATCAGGAAGTGCCGGAACACGTCGGCTGGGTGTACTACAATCGAGGAGTACTCATTGCCGCCCTGATGGTAGAGGGCGTCCGACTCGCCATCGAGCGTGAAGGCCTGCCCGTAACCGGTGAGAAGGTCAAGAAGGGTTTTGAGAGTATTAAGGATTTTACCCTGGGTGGTTTCTTGCCACCGCTCACCGTCGTGCCTGAAGACCATGAGGGTGGCGGCTGGGTGCGCCTGTACCAGACGAAGGGGGAGAAGATCGTACCGTTCACCGACTGGTTCCGCGGCTACCGCGAGATCGTGCTGGAGGAGGTCAAGAAGGCCGCCAAGGCTGAGGAGAAGAAGTAATAGCGAGCTATGCTGCAACTGAACAACGTCGAAGTCGTCTACGATCGCACCATCCTGGTGCTGCGCGGGGTTTCTCTTGAGGTGCCCACGGGGCAGATTGTGGCGCTTTTGGGATCAAACGGTGCGGGGAAGAGCACAACACTCAAGACTATCTCCGGGATTTTACGGCCGCAGCGTGGCGAGGTGACGGCGGGTGCCGTGGAGTTCGATGGGCTCCGTATTGACCATTGGGAGCCAGCCGACATCGTCAAGCGGGGCATTGCCCAGGTGATGGAGGGCCGCCGAGTCTTTGAGCACCTGACCGCCCATGAGAACCTGATCGCCGGGGCGCACACGCGGCGTGACACAGGTCAGATCAAGAAAGACCTTGAGCTGGTCTATGAGTACTTTCCGCCCCTGAAGGAACGCCAGGAGGTGCGAGCAGGCTATCTGTCCGGCGGCGAGCAACAAATGCTCGCCATCGGTCGGGGGCTCATGTCGCGTCCGAAGCTCATGCTGCTCGATGAGCCGTCCCTGGGTCTGGCGCCGATGCTGGTCGAGGAGATTTTCGAGATCGTGCAACGCTTGAACCGTCAGGAAGGGATGACGGTGCTGCTGGTGGAGCAGAATGCCACGATGGCGCTCACCATTGCGCATTATGGTTACATCATGGAGAATGGCCGTATCGTCTTAGATGGTACCGCGTCTGCACTCCAAAACAATGCGGACATCAAGGAATTTTACCTGGGATTGTCGGAAGTAGGTGTGCGCAAAAGCTACCGAGACGTGAAACATTATCGGCGCCGTAAACGCTGGCTTTCTTAAGGAGAAGAAGCAATGCGTATTGGTATGTCGCCAACTACTGCCCATCCCCGAGACGGCAGTAGTAAAGTATTGTTTGACAACCTCCAGGCGCAGGTCGAACTCATGGCCGAACTGGGGTTTGCGTCAATTTCTATTGGGGATCACCACATCACGCGGGATTACTACTTGCAGGTGCTGCCAACCATGTGCCGCCTGTCGGCCCATTCTGGTGACATGCAGCTCATCCCGCTCTTTCTCCTGCCCTTCTACCAGCCTATTCTGCTGGCGGAGCAGATCGCCATGCTGGATGTGATGAGCGGTGGCCGCACCACTATGATCTGTTGTCTGGGGCACCAACCGGAAGCACACGAGGCCTTTCAAACCCCGCAGAAGGTGCGTGTGTCCCGTTTTGTCGAGACGTTTGAAATCATGCGTCGGCTGTGTACGGAAGATAATGTGTCGTACCAGGGCAAGCATTATGCCTTTGACAACGTCTCGATCAACCCGAAGCCGCTGCAGCAGCCTCTGCCGATGTGGATTGGGTCTGGCGCCGACCCGGCCATTAAGCGCGCGGCCCACCTGGCCGATGCCTGGGTAATCAGCCCCAGCTGGACCCCAGGTCGCGTGGAGGAAAAGCTGCATTTCTATAAGTCGGCCTTACAGGAATATGGCCGCAGCGGCCAGGTGACCGAGACCATTCTGCGGCGTGATATTCATCTCGGGGCCACATCCCAGGCGGCGCGCCAGGAAGCGCAGGTGCTGTTCGACAAAGGGTATCGCGGTTATGGTCCTCAGGAGATGCAGGAGTCGCTGATCGTTGGCGGTCCGGAAGAGTGTATGCGCTATCTCGAGAACATGCAGCGTCTGGGCATCACGCATATTCTGTTTCGGCCAGCCATGCGCGAGCAGCGGCACGTGTTGCAGACGATTCGCCTGCTCGGTACGGAGGTCATTCCCCACTTCGCGCACGCCTCGTAGGCAGCTCCACATGTTGTCATGTCTAGAGCTTGTTGGAGGGACTATTGTATCGAGTGCGCCGTGGTCGCAGCCCCAAGAGCTGTAAGCAGCTGGCGAGGATAATCATCATGGCCTCGTGAGGCGAACATGCCATAGATCATATTACCCTCTCGGCAGGGGGGTTGCCTCCTGCCTGTACTAGTGTGGCCTGCGCCCGGGGCAGCCAGAATGTCATTCCCATCGTGTAGAACAGCTCAATGGCTGTAGACAGTTCAACGCGTGCCTGTGCCAGCTGGCTTCTCTTGGTAGACAGGGTACCGAGAGCCAGATAGCAGTGGGCCTGGAGTGGACGCATTCCGAGTTCCTTGGCGAGAGCGAGAGCCTGCTGATAGTATGCGGCGGCTTCGCCTGCCAGGGGCTCCTGCTGCGCGTGTATCTCCCCATGGAGCCACAGCGCGTAGGCCTCGTTGCCCCGAGCCTGGAGGGTACGAGCGAACGCCAGGGCACTGGCGGCCAGGTCAAGCGCCTCATCTCTGCGACCGGCCAGCAGATACGCCTCACTCAGATAGGCAACCCGACGTGCATGCCCCGCTGATATCACTCTGGAGGTATCCTGCGCCACGGCTTGTTGGAGCAGCGAAAGAGCCTCGGGAATGTGTTCCGACAGAGCATAAGCATAGCCTAAAGCGGCAGCGACAGTGGAAAACCAGGTCAAGATGGAAGCCGTCTGGCACACTCCAAGGCCCCGTTCGAGCACAGGGATAGCCTTGGGCAGGCTCCCCTGACGCAGAAACAGAGTACCGAGAGCATAATATGCTTGGGTAAGACTGAAGGGGTGTTCCGCCGCTTCAGCAAGCCGAATGGCCTCATCTCCCCTCGCGATTCCTTCGTCGAACTCTCCGAGGTCGGCAAGGCACCCGACTAACCAGGTCCGAGACATCACGGCGGGAAGGCCAGTCATCCCAAAGCGTTCACGCAGCAGTTCCCCTGTGAGAGAGGCGACGTTCAGCCTAAAGTAGCCCGCCGCCCGCTGATACTCACCCAGCGCAGAGCAGGATGCGCCGAGGAAGAAGGTCGCCATGACCTGGAGGGTGAAATCTCCAAGGGCTGTGGCCAGGGCCAGGGCGTGTTCGCCGGATTCGACGGCGCGCCCTGGTTCGGCCGTCATCCTGAAATAATCAGCCAGATACGCGAAGGTCCGCCCCAATCGGCGTTGATCGTTGAGGCGCCTGGCGAGGGTCTCAGCCAGGCGTAGGTGCTCATATATCCGCTCGTGGTCTGCGAGTGGCAGGAGCGCATTACGCACATCGAAGTGAAGATCAATGGTCTGCCCCAAGGTCTCAGGCGTCTCCGGCAGATGCTGCAGCGCGGCCAGCGCTTGTGCGAAGCACTCCACCGCTTCCCGGTGCGCCGAGCGCGCAGTCGCTTTGATACCGGCCTGTCGGCAGTACACCAGGGCCTTCTCCCACATTGCGCCACGTAAGGCGTGGTGCGCAAGCTGTTCGACCTGAGTGGTGAGACGATCAGCCCAGAGGCACTCGATGGCCTCAACGATGCGAGCATGCAACACGCGTCGTTGTGTCTGCAAGAGACTGCTATAGGCCACGTCATGGGTGAGCGCATGCTTGAAGGCGTAGGCAGGCTCGGGATACAAACGCGTTTCGTACAAGAATTCTGCCTTTTGCAGGTGCGCAAGGCCCCAACGGAGTGCATCCTCGGGCACCTCAGCGATCGCTTGCAGGAGGGAAAACACTATCTCCTTGCCAATGACCGCAGCGCTCTGGAGTAACTGCTTCTCTTCCAGCGGCAACCGATCGATCCGGGCCGCCAGGATCGCTTGTACTGTGGCTGGGACCTGAATGCTTGCCAGGGGTTTAGCCAGGCCGTAGGCACCCCGCTCGCCCTCCAAGACCTGCGTCTCCACGAGGGCGCGGACACTCTCTTCGAGAAAGAAGGGGTTCCCTTCGCTGCGCTCAAGAAGCAGTTGTTTGACCGGCTGCAGCGCCGCGGCCTGTCCTAAGAGGCCCTCGAGCAGTGCCTCGGCAGCCTCAGGGCGCAGTGGGTGGAGCTGGAGTGGCGTATAGTACGTCTTATTCCCCCACCTATGCTGGTACTCCGGACGATAGCTCACGAGAAGGAACAGGCGGCCAATGGGCAAGCTCTCGATCAGGCTATCGAGCACAGCCTGCGTCCCAGCATCGATCCAGTGCAGATTCTCGATGAGCACCAGGAGCGGTTGCACCTGGCTCTCCTGCAGCAGCAGGCGCTTGACACCTTCAACGATGCGCTGGCGGCGTTGCGGCGGATCGAGGGTCTGCCACTCTGGGGCGTCGACGGCCACGTCCAACAACGCCAGCACTACTGGCCGGGTCTCCTGGAGGGCTTCATCCCACGCGAGGCGCTTGTCGACCTTCTCCTGTATCTTGCGCTCGTCGTCCTGGTCATCAATCTGGAAGTAAGCTCTCAGGAGGTCATGGATGGGGAGATACGGAGTGGTCTGCCCGTATGACACGGCGCCGGTCTCCAGGACACGCCAGCCCTCTGTCAGCGGTCCGTTGCTGAACTCGTATATCAGGCGGGATTTCCCCATGCCGGGCTCACCGCTGACCGCCACAAGCTGCCCGTGCCCACCAGCCGCTCTCTCCAGGGCTTCGCCTAGGGCCTGCATCTCAAAATGGCGCCCAACGAAACGGGTAAACCCCTGGGTCACTGCCACGCGGGACCACGGCCGCACCGCTGCGGCGCCGACCAGTTCGAAGACCTCCACAGGTTCTGTGAGTCCTCTGACGGCGACGGCCCCCATAGCATTGACTTGCACCAACCCCTCCACCAGACGGAGAGTCGCCACCGGCAGCAGGATACTTCCCGGAGTGGCGAGCTGTTCCATGCGGGCTGCCAGGTGCACTGTCTGCCCCACCGCCGAGTAATCCATGGACAGGTCGTTGCCGATCGCACGCACGACGACTTCCCCGGCGTTGAGGCCAATCCGGATCTGCACCGTCAAGCCCTGGGTACGCACCTCGTCACCATAGCGGCGCAGTGCCGCCTGCATGGCCAGCGCAGCGTAACAGGCGCGGAGCGCATGGTCCTCATGGGCCACCGGGGCACCAAAGAGCGCCATGATGCCATCGCCGAGGAGTTGATTCACTGTGCCTTCATAGCGATGCACGGCCTCCATCATGAGGTGGAGCACTGGGTCCAGGCGTTGTCGGGCTTCTTCTGGATCGACGCCTTCGATCAACGCCAGAGAACCCTTAATGTCAGCAAACATCACGGTGACCTGTTTGCGTTCGCCTTCGAGGGCGGCTCGTGAGGCGAGAATCTTTGCCGTCAGGTACGAGGGAGTATAGGCGAGGGGCACATGAGTCCTGGGCGCGTCTGGTGAAGGGCCAGCGAGGGGGGTGGCACACTGGTGACAGAATTTCGCCCCAAGGAGATTTCCCGTGCCACAGGAGGGACAAAATAACTGCAACGGAGTCGCACAGGCATTGCAGAATTTCGCCCCCGCCGGGTTGGCGTGCTGACACTGAGGGCACTGCAAGGAGGAGTCGCTCATCAAAATCTCCATGATGTCCGACCGCCCCTCTGCCTGGGACAGCAGGGACGTAGCCCCCGAAGACAGCGGCGTGCTGTGGCTGGGGGGATCTCAGTCTGTTCCTCTACCGTTCACCCCGCTGGGGGACATGACTGGGAGGCCCCAAGGAACCAGACTCACCTCGCGCATCGGCAGGCGGGTGGCTGGTCTACTCCTCCTGAGCCAGTGCTAGCCTTCGCTATTGTAACACAAATCCGCTCTAGCAAAGAGACGGGAGATCTCGACGCTCTTTTCACTCGCCCGATGCGGTGTGGCCCTCGACCTCGCCGTTCACAGTCCCTGTGAGCGTCAATGTACAGATGTCAACGTTAGCGGTACAGTTCACAAGTTCAGGCCCAAGGGCCTGGAACAACAGTGGTCCTATGTCTTTACTCGCACTGTAGTCTATGGTCAGGGTAAAGGAATCTCGGCCTGCCCCAGGCTCTGCCACATCCATGCCAACGGCTTCAAAGTGAGCAATTTCCGTGTGAGCAATTTCCGGAAAATGCCAATTATTCGACCCCACTCCCAAAACAATTCTAGAGAGCATCTCCCCGGTGAGCGTGACTTTTCTCGGTCTCGGGGAATTGGGATCGAGCTCTGTAACTGTAAAGGGCTCGAGCTCCGTACCGGACGTGAACAGCTGGAACGACATGGACTCGCCTTTGTGCACGACTGTACACTGGATGGTAGTCGGAATAAGCGGAATAGCTAGCTCACCTGGTGGGGGGATAGATTTGACACCCAAAAACTGAAATTGTACTGCGGTCTCAGACCCATTAGACGTGAGAGAATATATCCCTCCTCCTGCAACGAAATGGAACGCATAGACAGAGGTCAGGTTAAACAGAAGACTACCGACAAACACAGCAATAATCCCTAGAGTTCTCCCTTGCTTCATTGTCTTCCCTTTCGTTCGCTTGGGAGACTGCCCTTCTCCCAACATCACTGGTTTTGAGGTGCGCTTTGTGATAGGGGCAGTGTACTGCCAGGTGTGCGCGTGCGTTACTACGATTCGTGAGAGCAGGTAGCATCCTACGCCTCATCCACTCCCGCATCAACCAAAAATCGGGCGCCGCGTTGAAACACTCTACCATAAACCGCATAAGCTACCTGATCCCGGCACCAACCGCACGGCAAATGCCATCGTGGCACTCGCTTTGGTTACGCCACGTCTATGGCCATGAGGTCAAGGCGCTCGCCGATGAAAAAGATACGTTGGCGCCTTTGCGGCGGAGCAGTCGCCAGCGAGCCCGCTTGTCACACGTAGGGCGGCGCCGGGGGTGCACGCCAGAGGGGGCTGTGGCAAAATAGCGTTTGCATTTCCTATCCGTTATACTCCACCGCCAGGCTCTGGAAGACATGGGATGCCTGGCAACCCTGATACTGCTGTGCAGCTGCAGCGTGTGGGAGGTATTTTTCAAGGGGATTATGGTGCAAGAGTACCGGGAGTTAGTGCGCTATGTGCTGGAAAACGGCGCGAAAAAAACCGATCGCACTGGGACAGGCACGTTGTCGCCGTTTGGCCTGCAAACCCAGTATGACTTGCGGAAGGGTTTCCCCTTACTGACGACCAAAAAAGTGTTGTTCGACGCGGTGGTACGCGAACTGCTGTGGTTTCTGCGTGGCTCGATCAATATCCACGATAGCCTCACCCAGTACACACCCATCTGGAATCTTTAGGCGGATGCGCAGGGAGAGCTGGGGCCGATTTATGGCTATCAATGGCGTCAGTGGCCCCAGTATACCCTGGACGACTATGTGCAGCATCCATTTATCAAATTTCCTATTGCTGTATGACCTCACGGGCTCCGGAGGAAAGAAGCTGATGCCGATACACGTGAGCGCTGAATTGTCGCATGTCTGCCCTCTGGAGGATATTACTGCGCATGCCGCCGCCCTGGAGTCAGGCGGGTTTTACCGGGTCTGGGTGCCTGACACGGTAGTCTCCCCCTGGGAGGCGTGGCTTGCAGCGAGCCTGATCATGCAGACGACCTCGCGTATACAGATCGGCCTGGGAGTGACCAATCCCTATACGCGTCATCCAGTGGTGATGGCCCAGATGGCGGCAACCATGCAACAGGCCAGTGGGGGACGCCTGACCCTGTCTATCGGTAAAGGGAACGGGCGTTTTCTGGAGAAGGCAGGGATCGCGCAGCACGCGACTGCAGTCGAGGAGTGCGTCATCGCAGTCCGTGGCTTACTGGCTGGGGAGCGGACGAGTGTGCACGGCACTGCTTTTCAGATCGATGCGATGCTTTTGCGCACGCGTCCTCCGGCAACGCCTGTACCCATCTTCCTGGCAGCTATTGGCCCAGCCGGTTGGGAGACAGCGCTGTGCGTCGCCGACGGCATTGCGACGGTCTGGAGCGATACAGTCATCGAGACGCGGCAGCAGGCTATGGCCCAGCGTCCTCTGCCCACGGCCGTTCTTGTGCCTTTCGCGCAAACGCATGCCGATTTCTTCTCGCGCCCCCTCACGACGCTGGCGGCCCTCAAGGATCGTGTAGCTGTGCTGGAAGCCGCAGGTTTCGATGAAGTCATCGTGGCTTATGCGGATAGGGCGGACCTAGAGGCTGTGGCACGCTTGCTGGATTAGCTTATACCCTTAGTGCCTGTGGGAGAGGGCACTAACAGACGAGGTTACATGCGACGTATCTGCATCTTCTGCGGTTCGCAGGTTGGTACCAATGGCCTCTATCGGCAGGCAGCCACAGCCTTGGGGCAGCTTCTCGTCCGCCACGGCTATGGCTTGGTATATGGCGGCGGGCATGTCGGACTCATGGGCGTGATCGCCGATGCGGTGCTGGAGCATGGCGGGGAGGTCATTGGGGTCATCCCGGAGTCCATGGTGGCACGCGAACTCGCCCACCTGGGACTGACCCAGTTACAGGTAGTCCCAGGTATGCATGCCCGTAAGGCCCGTATGGCCGAGCTCGCGGATGCGTTCATTGCTCTCCCGGGTGGCTATGGGACCTTTGAGGAACTGTTCGAAGTGATCACCTGGGCGCAGCTCGGCATGCATCGTAAACCCATCGGTCTGCTCAACGTGGCAGGCTATTTTAACGCGCTCAAAGCGCTCGTTGACCAGGCTATTGCCGAGGGTTTTATCAGGGCCGAGCATTGGCATTTGTTCACCATTGCCGATGATGCCAATACCCTGCTGGAGATATTGAGCCTCAAGGAAATCCATGAGACATGAGCGCCTGCCGGCGTATACCTTTACGGTAGAGTTTCCGGCTCCACTCGATATTCCGGCGTCGCTGGAAATCTTCCGACGCACAGGCGATGACGGTCTGGACCGCTGGGATGGTCGCGTCCTGGTACGCACAACGCGCGTTGCAGATACTGTTGTCCCATTCATCGGTACGGTTATTGGAACTGTCGACGCCCCTGCCATGGAAGTCACTGTGGCGCACGCGACCCAGGCCCCAGTTGTCGAGCACACAGTGCGGACGATGTTTGTGACAGCGCCTGGGCCACTGGCCGAGCTTATCGCCATTGATCCGGTCATTGCCGGCCTGGAGGCGCGTTACCCGGGACTCCGTCCTGTCTTGCAATTAGACCCCCTTACCGCCCTCATCCGTGCTATCAGTGCTCAGCAAGTGAACTTACGATGGGCCACGACCACCCGCCGTCGGCTCGCCGAGGCGTTTGGGTGTCAGCACACACTCGGCTCCCACCAGATCTTCAGCCTGGCTGCTGAACGTCTCGCTGCTATCGAGGTCATGGCCCTACGCGCCTTGCAATTGACCACACGCAAGGCAGAATACATCGTTGCGCTAGCCACTGCGGTCGCCACAGGGACGCTCGATTTAGCCGCGCTACGTGACCGGCCAGACACCGAAGTGATCGCCCGCCTGATGGCGTGTCGTGGCCTCGGACGGTGGACAGCGGAGTGGTTTCTTGCTCGCGCCCTGGGACGACCACGTGTGGTCGCCGGCGATCTGGGCGTCCGCAAAGCCGTTGGCGCGGCGTATTGCCATGGCAATCTGCCATCTGAAACCGCAGTACGAGAGCTGACAGCACACTGGGGTGCTGCCGCCGGCGTCGCCCAGCAACTGCTCTTACATGGGTTGAGTCAGGGATTCTGAATCAGCCTACCTCTCAAACGGTGACGACAGGTGCCTTACGCACCTGCAGGACACCGTCATCCCCCCTGTGTATCAGCAGGTTACAGAGCCAATGCGTATCGTCTTTCTCAGCGAACTCTTCCAGATAGTGCGTACCACGGCTCTCTTGTCGTGTCAGCGCTGCCAGGGCAATAGCTTCTGCGACCAGTACCAGATTGTCGAGCTCCAGGCAGCGCACCACGGTCGCTGGGCGCTCACCACGACAGGCGCGGGCCTGGTCTGCCAGCGTGTGGATAGCGTCGAGGGCTGTATGCAATAGGGCAGTGCGCCGCACGATCCCGACGTTGTCCCACATTTGCTGCCGCAAGGCGCTGCGTACCGCTTTATACCGGTCTGGTGCATCATGAGCCTGCGCTGTACGTTGCTCGAAGGCGCGGAGGTGCTCATGAGCGCGTGTCGTCAAGGTCGCCGGTGGCGGTGCCGAGTGGGAAGTCACTGCGGCGGCGGCATGTTCACCGGCCCGCTTGCCGAACACATAACATTCTGGAAAGGCGTTGTTGGCGAGACGATTGGCACCGTGGCAGCCCCCAGCGACCTCACCCACAGCATAGAGACCGGTGAGTACTGTAGCCCCCCAGGCATCGGTGCGCACACCACCGCAGAAAAAGTGGGCCTCTGGCCGTACCAGGAACTGCGCGGTGCGATAGTCGAGCTGCTGTGCATCCACAATATGGGCCATGTCCGGAGCATAGCGCCGGAAGGCGGCTTCGTCAATGTCCGCCAGCGACATGATCACGGCGTCATGATGAAGGCCACGACCGGCAACAATTTCCTGGAAAATGGCACGCGAGCGGATATCGCGGGTGACATTCTCTGTGCCCTGGGGCAGGCTAGCCATGAAGCGCTCGCCACGGGCATTGTAGAGCCGCGCGCCGAGGGGGAAAAGGGTCGGCGAAGCGAGCAAACGCGTCACCGGCCAGCGCAGCACTACAGGGTAGTACTGCACGAATTCCATATCCACCAGATCTATTCCGGCACGCAGTGCCATGGCCATACCATCCCCAGTGATGCCGGTGACGTTGGTCGTCTGGGCATACACCTCGCCGCACCCCCCAGTCGCAAGAATGGTCGCTCCAGCGTAAATGATGTACGGCTCCCCATGGCGGCGGTGTACCCCCACAGCCCCATAGCAGCGCCCATCCTCGACGAGCAGTTCTTGCAACATGATGTGATCGAGAATACCAATACCACGCTGATTGACCTGTCGGCGCACTGGGCGGGCGACCTCGGTCGAGATGTTCTTGACTGTGTAGCACCCGCGTGGCCGCTGATGGCCGGCCGATGGTTGTGTCTCGATACGGCCTTCATGCGTGAGGAACGGCGCCCCCCAGGCTATGAGCTCTTCAATGCGAGCACAAGCCTCGGTAGCCAGGGCCCACACCATGGGTTGATGATTCACATATGATCCGGCATGCAGGGTATCAGCCACAAAGAGTTCTGGGCTATCGTCGAGCTCTGGGGTGCCAAAGGGGCCCGAGTGGCCTGAACGCGCAATGACGGAGTTGCCGCTATAGCCTGGTGTCTGTTTGGACACGATGAGCGTAGTAGCTCCCGCGTCGTGAGCGGCAATGGCAGCCCGCATCGCCGCCGCGCCCCCACCGATAATTAAGACCTGACAGTGTACGTCTTGCATGGGGTGTGGTCCTTGGCAGAGGACATGTCGAACCTTCATCAGGGTAAATTGCTACGTCAGCACGGCAAGGCACTACCATACCACAGTGCAACACATGGAGAAAAGTTGACAAAGCCCGGTGCGCCCAGTATGCTGAAGCCGTCATGACAGATAGGCATAGTTGGACCGAGAGGACATACACAAGGAAGGAATGGCGTGGAGGAAAAAACGGTCACCGTCCGTAACGGTATGTTCGAGACCAAGCTCTGCACCGATGGCAGCGGTGCGCCCCTGCTCTTTCTCCATGGAGCTGGGGGCCTGCGTGGTTGGGACACCTTTTTGGTCGAGCTTGCTAAAGACTTCACGGTCTATGCCCCGGCGCATCCGGGCTTTGAGACGAGTACGGGCATTGAGCATATAGATGACATGCTTGACATGGTGATCTACTACAACGACTTGCTCGATGCCTTGCACCTGGAGTCAGTACATGTCGTAGGCCATTCCATGGGTGGTATGATCGGCGCTGAACTCGCCGCGTTGAGCCCGCACCGAGTGCGGAAGCTCGTACTGGCCAATGCGGTGGGGTTGTGGCTCGACGACCATCCTATTGCCGATTTCTTCGCGATGACACCGGAGCAGCTTGCGGTCGCCCTCTGGCATGATCCTCAATCAGACGTGGCCAGGGCGATGATGGCGGTGCCGCAGGACGAAAAAGCCCAACTGGAAGCGTACCTCATCCGCATGCAGCACCTCTCGACGGCAGGCAAATTTCTCTGGCCTATTCCTGACAAAGGCTTAAAGAAGCGCATACATCGTATTCAAGCCCCTACCCTCGTTCTGTGGGGGCAGTCTGACGGGCTCGCTCCCGTCGTCTATGCCCAGGCATTCCAGGAACGCATTCCTGGCTCACAGCTGACCATTATGCCACGGTGTGGTCACATGCCCATGTACGAAGATCCGGAGGGCTTCGTCAGGGCTGTCACTAGCTTCGTAAAAATTTGAAGTTCGTGGTCCGCATCCGAGAAAGGCTACTCAAACCTGGCTCGGACGAGCGTGTCCACGAACGAGTGGACGCGACATTTCGGGTGGATGGGGTCAACTGCCGGGGTGAGGCAGCTATGGGCGTAGCCAGAAATGTCTCAGCTGGAGGCGCCTTCATCGAGACGGACCTCCACCTGCTCCCGGGCGAGCTGATGACGATGACCTTCGAATTGCTCGGACGGCCTTTCAAGTTCCAGGCAGAGGTCGTACGTGTCATGGAGGCGGACTTTGGCGTGAGATTTTACGTTAATCTCCAGCAGCAGGCCGCTCTCCGCGAGGTGCTCACCCGCCTGTGAGAAGAAGCATGCGCTTCTCGCTTTCCCTGGCAGGAGAGGCCAGTGCCTGGGAGTGCCTTCCAGGACGCAAAGGCACTCCAAAGCGGCTTAGTGTCGCGTTGTCGTGGGGCGATCTTCCAAGACTTCAAGCAAGACGTGCTTCCGTTCCTTCGCGCCCACCGCATGCAGCAAGGTGCGAAGCGCCGCGATATTGCGCCCCTGCCGCCCGATGACCTTCCCAATGTCCTCCGGGGACACACGCACCTCCAGAATGCAGGTGGTTTCTCCATCGACTTGCTGAACCTCAACCGCTTCAGGGTAATCCACAAGAGCACTGACGATCGTGCGTACAAGATGCTGCATGTTGCTTCTCCTGCGTGTCGCGATCTGACAATAGGGTGCCCCACTACTGGTTGACTTTGGTGCCATCCTAGGGGGCTCTGGCGACGCTGTCAAGCAACCAAACAGTCACCCAAATAAAAGGATTGACAAAGCGTCCTCTCCGCCTGTATAGTGCGAGGGATGCTAGACATTCCTGGTCATCCAGGCATCATGTGGAGAGGAGATGACGTATGTGTCCGCGATCTCCGTCGCGACCTTCCGGATGTATGAGAACAGTTGACGTTCGTACTGCCTATCTGTTGCTCACTGACGCTCTTGCTTGCCCCACGCCCTCTTCCCAACGATGGCGCCTCTCCTCCTGGCAGCGATGGTAGAACTGCGCTGCATCTGACGTTTTTCCTCATGTTCCTGTTTCTCTACTGCTGATTAATCATTGCCAAGCTGTGCGCCGTGTGTGCGGCATGCGCGTGTGCACGTGTGTCGACGCGGCATCATTACGACATGTAAGTCTATGGAGACTTTCCTATGGCTATTGCGACCTCAATGCATGTGACCCCGGCCGATGTGCTTGATTATTTGCTCACCCTCACACCCACCGAAGAAACGCTGGTATATGGGAGCGGGCGTGGGCAGTTGCGCCGCCTGGCTTTTCTGCTGGATTATACGCAAGCGTGGCTCAGCCCTTTGTCGCTTTACCACGGTCTGAATGCCGCACGTCCTGGTGTGCTCTACGAATCGGTAGATATTGCCCCAATTTATGGCCGCTACTCTCTGGCCGTGATCGATCCGCCCGTGATCGTCGAGGGCAAAGATGAGCACTTTCGTATCCGTGCTCTCAACCGGCACGGCCAGGACATTCTCGCGCAGACACTCTCCGCCGCAGACATCTCGTGTTGTCAGCAGGTCCAGTGCAGCCCGCAGACCCTCTCTGGGACTGTGCCCTGCGAGCGGCGACCAGTCGCTGAAGACGAGCGTTTGCATCTGAACAACATCTCGCAGGTCATCCGCAACCTGCTCCACGCCTTCCACTGTGACGACCGCTTTCTGGGTCTCTACGGAGCCTTTGCCTACGACTTCGTGCGCCTGTTTGAGCCGTTGCCTGACCGCTTACCAGCCATCCCCACGCAGGACTTTCGTCTGTTTATGCCTGACATGTTGCTCTCCTACGATCACATGCGCGAGCGCGCGATGCTCTATCTGTACGATTTCCTGAACAGCACCAAGTCGGCCCATGAGTTGCTGCGTGAGCGCCTAGCAGCGCTGCCGGCCACCGCGCCCCCGCCGCCGGCCAGTCCGCAGGTGCGCATTCCCCATAAATTGCTCTCCGATACCGGACGCGAGGCGTTCATGGCCGCAGTGGATGACGCACGGGAACAAATGCGTCTGGGAGAATTTTTTGAGGTCGTACTCTCCCATAGTTTTAAGGGGCGCTACGACCGCAGTCCGCTCGAGTTGTACCGGCGCTTCCGTGAGATTAATCCGTCGCCGTACCAGTTCTATGTTAATTATGGCGATGAAGCGCTGGTCGGCGCCTCCCCAGAGATGTTCGTGCGGGTTGAAAACGGTATTGTACAGCAGCGGCCCATCTCGGGCACGATGCCGCGCGGCACCGATAGTCTAACGGACTACCATAACATGATGCGCTTGCTGAATTCGGAAAAGGAAAAATCCGAACTCGATATGCTCATCGACCTGGCACGCAACGACGTCAGCCGCGTGTGTGAGCCTGGGGTCTCGGTGAGCGACTATCGCTATGTCGAAAAGTACTCGCGGGTAATGCATACCGTCGCGCAGGTGGAAGGACGCCTGGCCGCAGGCTGGACCGCTTTTGATGCCTTTATCGCCAGCCTCAATGCTGGCACACTCACCGGCGCCCCGAAAGCGGCGGCAATGACCTACATTGCGTTGCACGAGAACAGCCGACGCGGCTATTACGGCGGTAATGTCGGGTATCTGACGTTCTCTGGCCAACTGGATACTGGCATTATCATTCGCACGGCCCACCTGGTGCGTCGCACGCAAGACACGCAGGAGAGTTATGACGTGTCGGTCCGGGCTGGCTCCACGCTCCTCTATGACTCCGATCCCGCCTCGGAATATGCCGAGACCGAGGCCAAGGCACGTGCCCTACTCGAAGCCTTAGATAGCGTCGAGTAAAGAACCGCTGCGCTGGTGCAGCAAGGAGTGTCACGTATGCGCGTTACCATGATTGACAATTTTGATTCGTTTACCTTTAACCTCGTCGATTACTTTAAGCGTCTGGAGTGTCAGGTACGTGTCTACCGGAACGATGTGCCCATCGAGATGGTCGCGGCCTCGGATCCGGCTCTGCTCGTCTTTTCTCCAGGCCCCTCAACGCCGGCCAATGCGGGGAATCTCATGGCGTACATTGACCACTTCCACCGTACCGTGCCGCTGTTTGGGGTCTGCCTGGGACATCAGGCGATGATTGAGTATTTCGGAGGCTCATTACGCGTCCTGCCACGCCCCTATCACGGCAAACAGAGCCTGATTGAGCATTGCAGCACAGGCATCTATGAAGGGCTGCCCTCGCCGTTACCCGTTGGCCGCTATCACTCGCTCATTGGTGATCGTATCCCTGAGGTGTTAGAGGTCACCGCCACCTGGGGGGATGTGGTCATGGGGGTGCGCCATCGCACCCTCCCTGTCGAAGGGGTGCAGTTTCACCCTGAATCGATTCTCACTATGGAGGATAACCACGGTTTGCAGCTCCTGGGGAACTTGCTGACGTCAGTCGCTGCACTCGCACGGGCCGTCGACTAAGGAAGTTAGGAGGGGAAAGTTGCAGGCTGTAGCCACCCATGTACCACATGGGTCGGCTGCAAGCCACCGGCACGCTCATCGTGGCATCAAATAAAAGCCTAATAGACGATTTGTTTCATTGAAAGCATCAAAATCAACAAATTCTGCACCGACAAAGTTATGCGATATGCGTTTGACAATCGCACTTTTATGGACTTCTGAACGTTGGGCATCATCCAAGGTAAATCGCACTCGGAGCATATCTCTGACACGGAGATTATGCTGTGTCTTCGTACGGAAGCCTAGACCAGTCCTCGACAAATCTTCCACTATCATAGTACCTTTTTCAAGCCCTTTTGACGCATCATGGCTGACCTTAATATACTCTCCATTAAGATGTGTGCTCTTTCTATAAAATTTTCTGACTTCTATACTCACAAAAAAGAAGTGCCCACAGCTACATTTCACCTTCAGCGGTTTACCAATGTTCTTAAAATCAGAGAGAGTAACAACTCGTGTTTTGCCACACTTTTCACATATAATTGTACCCTTTTCATTGTCATTTACGTATATTTTCTTGATCTCCATAGACCATATTTCCTTCCTGGAGATGACAAGCACTCAAAGTTCATATACTTCTAGAGGGTACATATCCCTCGAATCCCAGCATGCTAATACTACTACAAAACATGTCTTCCTGTCAGCATCTAATCGTAACAGAGCAAATAATGCCAGTGCCACCCTGCCGGCCTCACGCCGGCAGAGTCCCAGAGAGCCATGTTCCCAGGTCGGACGGTTGGAGGCGAATGCCCACGTAGAACGCTCCAAACAGGGCATACAGCGCACTGGCGGGATCAAAACGCATTTCGTAGATGAGCTTTTTAAAGACCAGTGGATCATCGGCAAACAGGCTGACGCCCCATTCCCAGTCGTCCAGACCGACGGAACCACTGATAATTTGCGTCACTTTGCCGGCGTACTTGCGTCCGATCATGCCGTGCCCACGCATGAGCTGTCGACGCTCATCCATAGAGAGCGCATACCAGTTATGCGTTTCACCGCGTTTCTTATCCATCGGGTAAAAACACAGGTATTGTCCCGCTGGCATGACTGGATAGAGGCGTGCCTGCATAGCAGCTTTCTGGTGTTCGAGCTCCTGTTGATATGCTGCCTCATAAGCCGCGGAGCCAGCTTCCAGCCCGGTGGTGGCAAGCTTCCGCTGCACCACACCAATGACTTCATAGAGACCAAGTTCGATCACCGACAGATAGCTGTAGACGGGCTGTAAATAGGCAAAGAGATCCGTCTGCCGCAGACTAAGCTCAACGCCATTGAGGGCCTCGAGACTCGGACGGAAGTGAACGGCGAGGAGGTCACCCTTCTGTCCCAGGACACTGAAGAACGCGCTGCTCCCTTGCGCTGGCGTCGCATGCGCTGTACACCAGGCAGTGCTCGCCGCCATAATAGCAGCGCGCTGTGACGGTGCCACAGCACGCCACTGCGGCCAATTCACGGTATACACATCGTGCTGCACATACCAGCCCTCAAGGGTCTCAGGGGCTTCGATGGTACTCATGACTCGGCTCCTTCTCCACGAGACTATGCCCCGTTGTCGGTATGGAGCAAGGTCCTAAAATACGTTACTGTACGTTCTAAACCTTCCTGCAGCGGCACCTTGGGTTCCCAGCCGAGTGTGCTCCTGGCGACCGTAATATCCGGTTGACGTTGCGTCGGATCGTCTGGCGGCAGGGGTTTGAAGACAATTTTGGAGCGTCCTCCTGTAAGTTTCAGGATCATTTCTGCCAGTTCGAGGACGGTGTACTCACCAGGGTTCCCTAGATTGACCGGACCAACTACCCCATCCGGACTTTGCATCAAGGCGATGAGCCCATCAATGAGGTCGTCGACATAACAGAAACTGCGTGTCTGCTCGCCATTCCCATAGACTGTGAGATCTTCTCCCTGCAGGGCCTGCACGATGAAATTGCTGATGACGCGTCCATCCTGGGGATGCATATGCGGCCCGTACGTATTAAAAATACGCGCCACTTTGATTTTGACTCGATGCTGGCGGTAGTAGTCAAAAAACAGGGTTTCCGCACAGCGCTTCCCTTCGTCATAACACGACCGCAACCCAACGGGATTGACATGGCCCCAGTAAGTTTCCGGTTGAGGATGCACCTGCGGATCACCATAGACTTCGCTCGTGGAGGCTTGCAAAATTTTAGCCTTGATGCGTTTGGCGAGCCCGAGCATATTAATGCTGCCATGCACCGACGTCTTGGTAGTTTGGACCGGATCAAACTGGTAATGGACCGGTGAGGCAGGGCACGCCAGATTGTAGATCTCATCAACCTCGACATAGAGAGGAAAACAGATATCGTGCCGCATGACCTCTAAAGCAGGATGCTGCAATAGCGCAGCGAGGTTCGTCCGCCGTCCCGTGTAGAAATTATCCACACAGAGCACTTCATGCCCTGCGGCGATCAGCTTAGCGCACAGGTGTGAACCCAAGAAACCTGCCCCACCTGTGACGAGTATTCTCCGACCCAAGAAGCGTGTCATAATACTTGGTTACTCCGTAATCCTCGCCTATGCCGGCGTTAGCTCAAGCGCTCTCTCATTACCACTACCGGGCTCATGTAGAGACATACCATGCCTCTAAGTAAGGCGCTGTAGATGCTTTTGTGCACTATAACCTCTGGCCACCCTCTCCTCCCGGATTTGGCCTTGCTTACTTCCAGGCACGTAGCCTCATACTACCATGCATATTATACACAAACTGGCAGCAAAACATTGCTGTGATGCTATGACGATGGACGCGGTGCATGGGCCGGGCGGCGCATTTGCCTGCCGTCACAGAAAGGGCTACAATCTGTGGGCAGATTTCCTTTTGTCGGCGTAAGACAGCATCTGGAGGCACCGTATGGGAAGCATCAAAATGGGTATTGGCCTGGGACTCTGGCACCATGGGATGCCGGATGCTGCGACACTTTTGGAGTACATTGATAAAGCTGAAGCCTGGGGTATTGATTCAGTGTGGTTGAGCGATCATCTCATGGGCCCGCGGCCCGAAGTGGCCGTCATGCCCATGATGGCCGCTATTGCGGCCCGAACCCAGCGTCTCAAATTCGGCCCGAGTGTCATGATGTTACCTCTGCGTCATCCCATTACGGTCGCCAAAGAAATAGCCACCTTGGACTTTCTGGCACCGGGCCGTGTCATTATGGCTGTCGGTTTAGGGGCAGACGAGCACGAAGCCGCTGCGTTCAACGTGCCGCTCAAACAACGGGGCCCCGTGACCGATGAAGGTATTGCCATCTTACGCAAGCTCTGGGCTGAGCCCGACATCAGTCATCATGGCAAATATTACCAGTTCGAGCATGTCACCATTACCCCTCGACCGGCAAAAAAAATCGATATCTGGGTAGGTGGCCGTAGCGATGCCGCCCTGCGGCGGGTGGCGCGGCTGGCGGACGGCTGGTTTGCCTCGTTTGTCACTCCCCAGGAATTTGCCGAGGGGCAAGCAAAAATCGCGACATTTGCGGTGGCGTATGGTCGGGAAGATGAGGAGATCGAAGCCGGGAGTATTCTTTTTTGCCATGTCGACGCTGATGGGCAGAAAGCCCGGCGAGATTTTGCGGCCTTCTTCGCTGGCAACGCACGCCGTCCACCTGAGTTGATGCTGGAGCGCAGCGCCGTGGGCACTCCTGAGGAATGCCGTGAGGTGATACAGCGTTATGTTGAGCATGGCTTGACCAAGTACGCTCTATGGCCAGCGTGTCCGCCACAGCAGTTGCTCCAGCAACTGGCCTACTATGCCCAGGACATTGCCCCCTACTTCGAGCAGCGTGACGTGCCGCTGGCGACGCCCCAACGCATCGGGCACGGTGGTTCTCTCTTAGAGTAGTAGCAGGTCATGCTTCTCTCAAGATGATGCTGTACGGAAGGAATTTTGTATGAATTTTTTGGGTATTCCTTTATGGGAACACCGCGTGAATGGCTTCCAAAAACCCGTACATAATGGTTGGAGTTCCTACCCGGTCTCTAGCGAGGAGCCCGTGTCGGAGGCGCCTCGGATGAGGCCGCCTGTGATGTCCCAGAGCCCGATGCGGATTCACGTCATCCTATTTCTCATCACCGTCGTGACGACACTGATGGCCGGCATGTGGTGGGCCGGCGTCGCCGCCCCCATGAACCACCTTGAGCAGTTGTATCGTGGTATTCCCTATGCCGGTACGCTGCTGGCTATTCTCTTTTGCCACGAAATGGGCCATTACGTGACGGCGCGTTATTATGGTATGGACGTCACCCTGCCGTATTTTCTCCCAAGTCCTCCTTCTCTCATGGGCATCCCGTTTTTGGGGACATTTGGGGCGGTCATTCGTATGAAATCACCTCCGCAGCACCGGCGCGCCTTGCTCCACGTTGGTGCTGCCGGACCTATTGCGGGGTTTTGCGTGGCACTGCCAGCGATGCTATATGCCTTCGCTACTGCCACACAGGTCCACATAGATACGACTGCGGGTGGCCCTTATTTTGCCTCACCCTTGTTGTTACACATTATTGGCTATATCGTCATCGGTCCCATACCCTCTGGGATGACGCTACAAGTCAACAGTGTGGGTGTTGCAGCCTGGTTTGGCCTGCTAGTGACGGTATTCAATCTATTGCCTATCGGGCAGCTTGATGGTGGGCACATTGTCTATGCCCTGCTGGGTCGACAGGCGCGTTACGTCTCGTGGGCGGTCATCGGCGCCTTACTGGTGCTTGGCCTTGTGGCCTGGCCCGGCTGGATATTGTGGGCCTTCTTAGGCTGGCTGAGCAGCCGGCGGCAGCCAGTAGTGCTGGACCAGCACGCTCCCCTGAGCCGCTACAGCCAAGTCATCGCCGGCATTGCCTTTACCATTTTTGTGCTCTGTTTTATGCCTATACCAATTCAATAATGTCGCACGCGCAGCGCTCATAGCATCCAGCGCCTGACATCTCGCACCAGCTGGAGGACTTCAGCCAGAGTGAGTGTGGTCCCCTGACGCGTCGTTTCAAGCAGGGTCTGGTCTGGGATACCCTGGTCATCCCACACCGACGTCGAGGCTGGGGTGAGGCGTGGCATGGTATACATGTCACCCTCCTCAGGGAGGTGGAGCTTGGCCATCTCTGCGCGCCCCAAGGCACTACTCAGGCCCTGCAGACAGACCCCTGCAGTCGGTTTGACACTCAGGCGGTAATGGTGCTGGCGCTCGCAGAGCACGACGAGATCAAAACCTGCGGCGGTATGGCGTGTATCCTCGTGGGCCCATGTAGCAAACAGCGTGCTCGTCGGGTCTTCCACGGCAATAGCCGTACTGTGTCGCATGCTGCCTGACAGCCCAGTCACCGGCAGCACGGCATCGAACGTATAGGCCCGTGCTACATCACGATTATAGGCCTCCAGGTCGCGGCGGACAAAGTCACGCTCACGCTCGAACGGCGGTTGCAGCAGTCCAGCCTCATCAAACAGTATGGCCTGGCCCGACGCTTTGGCAGACACAATATCGACCCCAGCCGCGAGACGTTCCATCAAGTAGCGCAAAAAATAAAATGTCCTCTGGACATCGTAGAGATCTTGCTGGGTCTGTGATAAAGCATGCTCTCGGCAATAGCGCCGATTACGCCCACGAATGCCCAACATGACGCCGTAAGGCGTATGCCACACGGCTGGGGTTGGCGGCAGGGTGCCGGTCTGCACGCGCTGGACATATTCCACCATCTGCCAGGCTTTGGCTGGCAAGCACCCCTTGTCAAGTAACTCCTGGACAAAATACGCTGCCACCAGCGTATCTACATCAGGACACCGCGGCAGTACGAGGGTCACCTTCGCCAGATGGGCATGATCCACATGGTGTAACACCAGATGTGGCTGGGTATATACTAGAGCCGTAGCAGAGTCTCGGTGTACCATGTCAGCCGTCCCGGTCTGTACAGAGCCGTCGGGGCATACTGCACTGCGAGGCGGCCGCCCAATGAGGCCAGGTCCGCAACGGGGGCCAAGCGCAATCGCCACGACACCTGGGTGCGGTGTCACCATGGCGTCAGGAGCGACAAATTCCACGGAAAATTTCAGCAAGGGCTGTGGGCCACACACCTGCCAGACGCGTTGTGCCTCCGCAAAGCCCTTCGGCACAAAATCTGACCCTGGGACCGCCTGGAAATATCCGCCCAGGAGCTGGTAGGTCTCATCGCTAATACAGACTGAATCCACTGCGGCATGCTGCTCCAGACGTGAGGCGAGAATGACTGCAGTACCAATGGCCGTATAGTCCATCTTGCCATAGCAACCGATATTCCCAATAATCGCAGGGCCCGAGTGCACACCGATACGGATATGGATGGCCTGTTGATGGTGTACCGCACGCCCTTTGTTAAAGTCCCGCAGGCATTCGAGCATCTCCAGGGCCGCGTAGACAGCGCGATTGGCGTGATGTCCTACGCCAGGCGCCTCACGAAAAATCGCCATCAGGCCGTCACCGACATATTTATCAACATGGCCATGATGACGCCCCACAATATCGGTCATCAAGGTAAAATAGTCATTCAGGGTCTGCGTGACCTCGTGCAGCTCAGTGTCCGCAACGTAGGTGGTAAAACTCACGATGTCAGACATGAGCACCGTGAGAAACTCGCGTTGCCCACCAAGGAGAAACGACCGTGATCCCATGTCGTAGCCATCGACCCGGCGGAAGACACGTTGCATCGCTTCTTTGGGGTCAAGGCGTTCGAGCATCGCGTCACTACTGCGGACCAAATGGGTATCGCCGAGCTTTTCCGCCAGGTCGAGGGCTGTATGCACAGCGGTCCTGGCGTCTTCTTCGCGACCGCTGTCGAGATAGAGCTGCGCCAGTTCCAACGTTACTGTCGCAAGCTCACGGGCACACAAACTGTCGCGATACAGGTAGGCCGCCTCATGGAGTGCTTCCATGGCCTCAGACCCCTGGCCCATGGCGTGTAAGAGCCCCCCTTCCTGTTGGCGTGCTATCGCAAGCCCTAGAGCGTCAAGGGTAGCCCGGCACCTCGGGATCGCCTGTTCACGCAATACTATAAGCGCTTGGGCGAGGTATCCTTGTTGGCGCAGGAGTCCTGCCTGGCCCACATAGGCATGCGCCAGTAGGTCTGGGAAGTCATGTTGTGAAGTCAGACGAATACACGTATCGAGTACCTGTGTTGCCCGGTTGTAATCCTGGAGGGCCATGTATGCCTGCGCCAAACTATTGGAGTTACGCGCCACCTCGCGGATGTTATCCGTCTGCATGCCCATGGCGATGGCTTGCTCCAGCTTGTCTACAGCCTCGGCATACTGCTCTTCGGCCACTAACAATCTCCCCAGATGCCCAGAGGTCACCGCCTGGCCACACACATCGCCTATGGCAGTTTTCTTCGCAATGGCCTGGGTATAGCAGGACCGCGCCAGATGGGGTTTCCCCAGGGACATGTAGTACGCACCCAGGTCATCCAGCACATTCGCGGCCTGCCCGGGGTGATGCTGCAAAAGATCGTAGGCGCGGGTGAAGTATTCGAAAGCGTGGGCTTTTTCCCCCAGACAGTCATACACCACAGCACGGTAATGGGCGATGGTCGCCGCTGCCGGCCCATTCGCTTCTTGCTGGCACGCCTCCGCTTCATCGAGCTGTTTCAGCGCTGTCTGGAGGGCATGCGTAACGCCACATTGGACCGCGCCCATCGCCTTCTCAGCAATGACGATCGCGACCATGTCCCATTGTGCCAGTTGCTCGTAGAGTGCGCGGGCACAATCGAAATAGCTCTCCGCTGTACGGTAGCCTTGCAGCCCCCCCTGCCTGAGCGCACACCGGCCCCCAGCCAGGGCCAATGCCGCTTGATCAAGGCGTGGTGGCTCACAGGTCAGGAGTGTCTGGACTGTATTGAGGGCCTGCGCGAAACGCCCCTGGCGTTCCAGGGTACTTACAGCGTCCAATAGGCTCGACATGGAATAGTTACCTTCTGGGTGCCCGGAAAAGACGAAAATTGACTACTCAATTTATCGGAGTGTCAGGAGCAAACTTGAGGCACAGGGGATGTTTTGGCACACCCTGGAGCAGAGTGGAGAGCAAACGGGCGGTGAGCGCCCATAGTGGCGCGATGCTGTGCTAGCCTGGCGGTAATCCTAAACCACGTGTCGCGATGATATTGCGCAGAATGGTCGAGGTTCCGCCCTGGATGGTATAGGCTGGTGCGTAGAGATAGGCACGCGCGATACGGCCATGCAAGCGCGCCCGGTGGGAGCCTGGTAGCAACTGCCCGTAACCACCCATAAGGTCACTGGCAGCCTGCGCCAGACGTTGCTCGAATTCGGTGCAGTAGGCTTTCGCGGCTGCAGACTCGGCGTTAGGGATAACTCCCTGCGTGAGCAACCAGGCGACCTTATAGACCAGGAAACGTCCCATGGTAAATTCGATGTGCAGTTGGGCCAGGCGGTGCCGTACTAACTCTCGGTGTATCTGACCAGTCTCCTGCACATAGCGTGTGATGGCCCCCAGAATAGGGTAATTGCTCATCAAGCGCTCGATGCCGCTGCGCTCGTAGTCGAGCTGGCTCGCAATCTGGTACCAACCACGATCCTTCTCGCCTACCAGACAATTTTTGGAGATACGCACTTGATCAAAAAAGACTTCATTAAAGTGATGCGCCCCGGTCATGTCCACAATGGGCTTGATGGTGATACCTG
>Ga0081455_10000972_pt1 | contig 36556 bp, 38 predicted proteins | sample TabmetS3T2R1_FD_70207 | JGI IMG/M metagenome (GOLD analysis project Ga0081455, IMG submission 70207) | Tabebuia heterophylla rhizosphere microbial communities from the University of Puerto Rico - S3T2R1 | ecosystem: Host-associated > Plants > Roots > Rhizosphere ...
TTCGTTCGCAGACCCATACGATCAAGGGACAAGAAAGCCGAATGGAAGCGCACGAGTACGCCATGGCGATATTGGATGCAATGGTTCGTGAGATCAGGAACACAGGATACTTCCCGACAGGCACTGCCTGTGGGAATGTCGCGAATACAGCAGGCGTCGCGGCTGCGACGACCTCAAGTTTTAGTCTTGTCTATGACAAGGACGGAAACGGTGTCTGCGGCGGCGATGACGAAGTTGTTACATTTGCTTATGATGGGACTAACAGGGAGGTTACACGCAATAGCCAGGCCCTCTCAGAGGGAAATGTCACGTCTGTTCAGTTTACCTATTACCCTCAACAGACTTCGAGCACGGCTCCAGCTCCTTATTGCTTCTCGACTGGAGTTCCCGCGGGCTGCAGCGGAAATCTCGCGTCCAGTTTGAGTTCGGTTCAGAAGATTACGGTTTCCATCACCGTACAGTCGAGAAGTCCTGACGCACAATTCGGTGGTCAGTCCACCATTACGATGTCTTCGAGCGCAGATCTCCGTAATCATGGCTTGCCCTCGTAGCCAACTCGCTCGTGTCTGTCATTTTCGGATGTGAGGTGGGAACATGAATTTCAAATTAAAAGACAACCAAGGGATCACATTAGTCGTGGTCCTAATGGTCATGGCGATCCTGCTTTCCGTGATTGGGGCCGGACTCCTCTTCAGCGGCATCAACACTAAGATCACCGCCAATTACCAATTAGGCACCAAGGCGTTCTACGCGGCGGACATGGGGATGAGTGATGCCGTAACCAGAATAGGCCCAGATCCAACCGTTGTTAGCATTCCTGTGACTGCTGTTCCCGGAGCTTCAGGCCTGACTTACCGAAGTGGACATCGGGCCGCTACGAGTCCCCAACCGTTTGTGTATCTACGCACGACACAACAAACAGGTTTTTCGCTCGGGTCGGGAACTGGATACAACACTTCGGGTTACGTTTTTAACGAATATCAGTTGAATGTTACGGGAAGTTACACCACGGCCTGGGGCACTGAATTGGCTGCCCGTGAGATCGAAGCCATTGCCGCTTATGGCCCCGTGGCGAGGTAGGAGAGCGAAAGATGAAGATTCGAAAAGCAATAGCCCTTTTTCAGATCGTCTCTATCGCTTTTTGTAACTTTTGGACTTTCCGGTTGGCGATAGCGGACGACAGCGATATTTTCGGTTACAACGTTAAGCCCAACGTGTTGCTGGCGCTCACCAGCTCAACTAACATGGATACTCTAATTAAATCTGAGCCTTACGTCCCGAGCACCACGTACAATACTCCGTTAACCTATGCGGCGACTACCGTTTATAAATATTTAAACTCCACGCCCGGTTGTAAACCGCAACCCAAGCCATGCTATGTGGTCTATGCAACCAGCATTGACACGGTATCAGACTCCGGCGCGCGAAACGCTCTGTCAACGGTAGGCTATTGGTCGGGAAGCATCGGCGGATCATCCGTTACCCTCTATTACGGAAATTACCTTAATTACAGTGTTTGTACCACCTGTGGAACGGACCAATCAAAGATCAGTATCGCGAAGACAGTTTTGACCAATCTGGTGAATAATACCGATGGATTGCGTTTCGGTGCGACAAAGTATGCGGCCGGTGGCGGTCTTGTCCTGGAAGAGATCAGAGATATGACTTCCACGAACAAACAGACATTAGTCAACTCCATTAACAACATGGATTTAAACGCCTCCGGCAACCCCCTCGGTCCGCAGTTGCAGCATGCCGGTGATTATTACGAGGGGCATCTGACAGGACTAAACAGTCCGATCCAATACGCCTGCCAACCGAATTTCGTAATCTCCATTACGGATGGTAAATCCACGGGGACCGATCCTCGCGGTGAGGCGGAAGCCCTGTACGCGCAAGATCATTCGAGCACGTTCCCCGGTATGCAAAACGCCATAGTACATGTGATCGCTTTTGCTTTGCCGCAAGCGGACAAGGATGCGGGGGCGCTTCAGGAGCTGAAAGAAACCGCGGCAAAAGGCGGTGGGAGCTTTTTCCAAGCTGACAACGCAGCGGAGCTAGAAAAAGCGCTGCAGGCGGCCGTCAGCAAAATCCTGGCCGCCACGTTTTCTTTTGCCACGCCGGTCGTGCCCACCACCGGCACGGCCGGCAACACGCGCGCCTATCTCGCGTCATTTCAGTCCAATCCATCGCGCCCTTTTTGGCGCGGCTATCTGAAAGCATACAATCGCGATGCGAATGGTTTGATTCCGGTGGATGCGAACGGCGTCCCTCTTGATTCGGCAATTGCGTGGGACGCCGGCCAACAGTTAGCTGGGAAGACGGCAAGCAGCCGGGCGATTTATACGGTCATCGCCGGCACCCGCCATGATTTCACGACCAGCAATTCGAGCATTACGAACGGTATGCTGAATGCCTCATCTGGCTCCGAAAAGGACAATATTATCAACTTCATCCGCGGCGTCGACACGTTTGACGAAGACGCTGACGCTGACTTCAGCGAACAACGGCAATGGAAACTCGGCGATATATTTCATTCTACGCCGGTCTTAATCCGACCACCCTTCCTCCTGATCAACGATTCGAGCTACAATACCTTCAAGAGCAGCAATGTGAGCCGCACAACAGTGTTGGTCGCGGGCGCCAACGATGGCACAGTCCACGCCTTTGGCGAGGCCGACGGGGTCGAACAATGGGCCTTCATTCCTCCAGATCTGTTGGACAACCTGAAGGACCTGACGGAGGCCATCGGATCTCACGAGTTCTACGTCGATGGAAGTCCCATCGCCGCCGACGTTAAGATCGGCGCGACACCGACCTGGAAAACAATAGTGGTCTTTGGCCAGCGGCGCGGCGGTCGAAACTATCACGCATTGGACATCACCGATACTACAAACCCACTGTACATGTGGAGCTTCACCGATTCCAAGATAGGCGAAACCTGGTCGGAACCGGCAATCGGCAAGATCAAAATGTCCGACGGCTCAAGTAGATATGTCGCATTCATGGGCGGCGGGTATGACACCGCGATGAACAACAACTCGGGCAAGGCATTTTACGTTATCGATGTCGCGGACGGCTCGAAACTTTGGGAATATTATAAGCCCGGTACGGTCTCCGATGACCGCCAGTACATGAACTTCAGCATAGCGGCTTCGCCGATGGCTGTTGATTTGAACAACGACGGCTATATTGACCGCGTCTACATCGGCGACGTGGGCGGGCAACTCTGGAAGTTTGACGTATCGACTCCGGCGACGATCTCCGGCGGAGCGATTACCAACTGGAATCCGGCCCAAACGGGCAAGCGCTTATTTGTCGCGGCGGCGTCACAGGCCAACCCTCCCGCGTCCGGCGAATACTATCCCGCGCAGGCTATTTATGCTCCGCCGGCGCTCGCTTTTGACAGCGGGAAAAATCTCTGGGTCTATTTTGGTACCGGCGACCGAAACCATCCAAACAATACCGGCTCGAACCGCTTTTATGGCATCAAAGATACCACCGAGCAAAGCGACGGCACGGCGAACATGACCAACGGCAGCGCCTTGACCGAAGCGTCGCTGACAAACGTAACGACCGGAAGCGGGACTGTCACTCAGGGATGGTACATTATTTTGAACAGCAATGAGAAAGTTTTGGCTGGGGCAGATGTCTTTAATAATACGGTCCTTTTCACCACGTTTACCCCCGCCAACACAGTTTCTTGCACAGGAGGCGGCGGCGATGCGAAGCTTTATTCGGTCAATATGACGACGGGCGATGCTGCGATCGATCTGACCGCAGGCGCAGTGCTAGCTGCAGGTCAGAGCGCCTTGGCGGCGGCGAAAACTATTGGAACCGGCATACCGTCTAAACCGATCGTGATCATGAGCCAGTCCGGCAATAGGGCCACTCCCTATGTCATTACCGGAACCACTAACCAGCAAATTTCGAACACCCAGATACCTCAGCTCGCGGTTCGAAGACTCGTCGGCTGGCGCGAGGTATTTTAGAAAGTGCAATCGCTCTGGAGTTACTCGTGCTCTCCAGTCTGCTACTTTTTCAGTTAAGGGTTCGGCCGCATCCGAAAAAGCGCTGGAGCGCAATAGTATTGGAGCAAGACTGCTAGAGCAAGGACAGATGAAGCCGCCATCGCCGAGTTTCAGCGGGCCTGCAGTTTGGATCCGAAGGATTTTCCCGCTCGTCTCAATCTGGCGTATGCTTATGAGCGCGCGGATAGGATTGAAGATGCGATGGCGATATACCGAGAAGCCATTAATCTGCAGCCGCGAAATTTCTTCGCTCGCAATAATCTGGGTGTGCTTACGATAGGAAAGGGCTATATGACGCGGCGATGCGCGAGTTTGAAGCTGCCCTCGCGATCGAACCCGGTAACGCGATGGCGTTGAAGAATCTTGAACCGCCAAAAAGAACCAAACAGTTGTGAAGGCGCGCGAAGCACAGATCCTCCAGGCAGAAAGAGCTGTGCAAGCCAAACCCAATGATCCGCAGGCTTCTTACAACTTGACTCGTGTCTATGCGTTCTATGGTAAAAAAGAAATGCCTATGAATGGCTCACCAAGCTCTCAAGCAAGGTTACAAGGACATCAACTAGCTTGGATCTAATCCAGCTCTCAATGGCAACCGGGAAGAAAGAGACTGTCAATTGTTATTGAGACCGTACAGTCCTTAGAACCCAAGGTCGCCCAAGCGGTCGCGATTTTCGCCTGCCATTCTCTTAGTTGCTAGTGTGATCCGCTGGGAAAGGTGTTCGCTTCCCAGAATGTGAATATGCCGAAGCATCGTCCTAAGAATTCCACTCTCGTTATGTCGCCACAGAACATGTCAAAAAGGTACAAAAATGATCTGTGGCGAAAACCGCGCTCTTTTGGATCCACCGCAATCTTGCGTCACATAGAAGAATCTTACCCTAAGTATTGACACGCCCCCCTGCCCACAAGTATTTTCCGCGGGCGCCGGAGGAGTGTCATGAACTCTAAAGCCAAGCACGGCTATTCTCTGATCGAGCTGATCGCTACGGTGGCGATGGCGGGCATTTTAGCTGCGATCGCCGTCCCGAGCTGGAACAGGCTGATACCTTCCTACCAGCTCGATAGCTCGGCACGTCAGATTCACTCTGAACTCTACACTATCAAAATGCGCGCGGCAGCGGAGAACGTGGGTTTTCAACTTGTTTATTCAGACGGCGCGGCGAGCTATTCAATCAAGAGAGAGTCAGCCGTCCTGATGACAAAGCCTTTGCCGGCGAGCGTGGTCGTTACAAACGCCGGTGCAATCTCTTTCTCTCCGAGAGGAACAGCGAGCGCCAACCGGATCCGTCTTCGGAGCTCAGATGGAATGTGCAAACAAATAGTGGTGAGTGCGACGGGCAGAGTTCGCATCTGTAAGCCGAGTGATTGCAATGACGATTGTTAGAGGATTTCTGAAGTTGCAGTTCGTTGGTTCGCGCCAAAAAGGATTCACCTTCAACGAAGTCCTAGTGGCAATCAATGTTATTGTTATTGCCGTATTGGGCTATTCGTTAAGTACGGTCGGAGTCATTCGCGGAAATCTAACAAACAATAACATTACTATCGCGATTAATTTGGCGCAAGACAAGATGGAGCAGCTAAAGGCACAAAAAAAGCTAGTTAATGATAACTGCTGTCCGAGCGCAGGTGATCGTGCAATTACAGCTGCGGGTACGCCCAACGGAATATTCGATCGTTGTTGGAGGATCTTTGATTCTCCTCTCGGGCCACAGCTGAAGCAAATCGATGTCATGATATCGTGGCGAGATCACCAGAAACGAGAAATTGTTGTCAGCACGCTTGTCTACTCGGAATGAAACTTCGGATGAAGCTCCGCTATAACAGCGCCGGCATTACGTTGATCGAACAACTCGTTGCGTTGTTGCTGGGAACGGTCATCATCGCTTCTCTATATGAGTTCTACCGCGCCGAGCTGTTCCGCACGATTTCTCAAGAGGCTAAAGTGTCGACACTGGAGGATGCACGGGGTGCGTTGGACATCATCGTTCGTGATCTAAGAAATGCCGGGTCGTGGGGTACAGGTAGCGCTCCGCCAGAGAGGGGGGGCACGGACGATCCCAATAACGATGCTGATACGGTTTGCAACCGCGTTTATGCTGCCTCCGGCGGCATGATTCATGTGCAAATGGATCTCAATGGCAATGGCAGCTGTGCAGATACGGAACCCCGCGAAAACGTGCGTTACGAACTCACAGGGCCAACTTCGACGTGCCCAGGTACGAACATTATTCGGCGCAACGGCGATTGTCTGGTTGCCAACGTTAAGATCGCAGCGGTCGGCAAACTCTTTACTTATTACGACGTCACGGGTGCCGATCTCGGTGACTCGCCGTCGCCGACAGCGATCAAACGGATCAGGATCGCGTTTGCAGTGCAAGTAAAGAACCCGGATCCGCAGGTGGGTGGGAATATGATGTCCACACTCTCGACCAGCATTGAGCTACGAAATTAAGCAGCTTATGACCGCTAAACGAAAACTCATCAATGATGAGAAGGGAATGATTCTGTTTTCCTCGCTCCTCCTCGTATCCGTTTTGATGGCGGCAGGGATGGGGACGTGGATTGCGATCCAAAATGATTACAAAATTACCAGCAATTTGAGACAGGCGACTGCGGTTTTCTATTTTGCCGACGCTGGAATTGAATGGGCGAAACAGCAAATTAGCCAAACAACTGTTCATCCCCCAACCCTCGCAGATCGCGTGCAGAGTTTCTCTTACGGAACATTTTCCGTTGTGTATCTTTCTTCGACCCGGGTGACGCCGTTGATGGCCAAAATCATCATTCGGTCGACTGGAGCATCGGGCATTTCTTCGCAAACGACCCAGGCGCAAATTACAAAGGCCTATGACCTTGCCGATGCCGCTATCGGGCTCCGAGGAGGAGAAGCGAATGTCAGTTTGAGCGGTAATTCATTCTTTGTCTCTGGCTTCGACTTCGATCCGGCGAACAATATGTTGATCGCTGGGGCTCAACCGCGTTCTGCAATTTCGACCTCAAGTGCCGTGTTACGTGCGCAAATCGAAGCGGCATTAACCACGCAGCAATCCGGTAACGTCATTGGCGGGGAGAACAATAACGCGATTTCCCGGAGTGGCCTTATTCCTGGCCCGATCATAACGCAACTCGGGGATGAGCTTTGCCGCGCCCCGCACGTTGTAACGACGGCCATACCGGTCGGCGAGACGCTAGTCCTCGCAGGAGAAACGTGGGGAAGCCGATCCATGCCCCAGCTTCATTGTATTGAAGGACTTCCCGGTATCGACGATTCGGTAACGGTTGGTGGAAACTTCAGTGGGGTTGGCATTCTGGTAGTGCGCAATGCCGAAATCATTGCTAACGGTGCCTTTCGTTGGGAAGGGTTAATTGTCGTAACTGGAACCGGCGTTGGCCTTCGGGTAGTGGGAGAGGAAAGTAAAGAAGTGTATGGCGCTGTAATGATCAATGAGACAAACTCGGTTGCGGCCACAATACCGACTATTCTGGCGATTCAAGGAGCGATCAAAGTGTTTTACAGCCGATCCGCACTTGACCGAATCACTGGCCTCATGCCATCGCAGACGTTGGAAAGCCTCTATGCATCGCTCCCCGCTACTATTAGGCAAGACTACTGGCGCAGTGTAAATCCTTGATTCAAAACGCGAGCTGTAGGTTCGCGATTCCAGGTTTACATCGTCAATGGAAGATGTTAAGCTCTCAACTCATAAGGCTTTTTTGGTAACGTGGTTGTGAAAATTTGGCCACGGGAGTTCCCGTTGCGGCCTCCATGTAGCTTGGCTGTTGGAAAGAACCCGATGGCCAAGGGCGTAAACGAAAAAGGCGGCGCTAGAGGGGGAAAGCATGGATAGTGATAGCAAGAAGACCATCATGGTGGTCGACGACAATCCCGATATTATTACGATCATTAAGACGATTTTGGAGGGCAAAGGGTATAACGTAATTAGTGCTCCTAGTGGCCAGGAGTTGTTAAATCTTTTGAAAAACCAAAAGCCGAACCTGATTATTTTAGACATTATGATGCCAGAAATGGATGGTCTCGAGGTTTTGACCAAACTTAAGGGTGTTACCGATACGACTAGCATTCCCGTAATTCTATTGACCGCCAAGGTTCAATACGAGGATGTCTTAGGGGGATACAAACTCGGAGCTGATTATTACATCACCAAGCCCTTCACGAGCACTCAATTGATCAATGGAATCAATCTGCTTTTGGGGGAGCGGAAAAGCTAACTCTGCCGTGTTTTTCGTTTGAAATTCCGACCAAAGCGTGCCGTTCTGGGTTGAAGTTATTCCGCCGAACCTGTTAGTTATTTCTTCTGATGGTTCGTTTCATCACTTTCGAGGGTGGTGACGGGAGCGGAAAAACCACTCAACTGAAAGTCCTTGAAAATTATTTAAGAGCGCGCGGTAGGCCCTGTCTATCGACCAGGGAGCCTGGGGGGACTTCATTAGGGCAGCTCATCCGGCAAGTTTTACTCGAAGCGGGCACACAATCGATCACGTCGCCAACGGAATTATTCCTTTACCTGGCAGACCGGGCGCAGCATATTCACGAAGTCGTCATTCCGGCCCTTAAACAAGGAAAGATCGTTCTTTGTGATCGGCACACGGATTCGACACTTGCTTATCAGGGCTACGGGCGTGGGATAGACCTTAGCTTATTACGAAGTCTTAATGATATCGCCAGCGAGGGAATCAAGCCGGATCTTACGCTCTTGTTTGACTGCCCGGCAGAGATCGGTTTGTCTAGAACTGTTCAACGTCAGCCGCAAACCGCTTCGGGACGAAACGAAGATCGATTCGAGCGGGAAAAAATCGAGTTTCACGAAAGAGTTCGGGCAGGGTTTCTCGAGTTAGCGCGGGCGGAGCCAAACAGATTTCGGATAGTCGATGCGGCGCGGTCCGCTGAAGAGGTTGGGCAAGAGGTAAAGAACATTATCGATGGAGAGCTGACATAGATGGGTTTTGCGCAAATCCTCGGCCATCAAAAGCAGGTACAAATCCTGCGCCAGGCGTTGAGCCATGGGCGGCTACATCATGCGTATCTTTTGTTAGGCACGGAGGGTGTGGGTAAGAAAACGATTGCTCTCGGCCTTGCCAAAGCGATTCATTGCTCGGCGGCGGCGGGAGATTTCTGCGACAAGTGCGTGGATTGCGCGCGCATTAAAGACGATAACCACACGGATGTCCGCATTATCGAGCCTCTAGTCGGGAAAAAGGAGATTAGCATTCAGCAGATTCGTGAGCTGGAAAAGGAACTGAATTTGCGATCCTTTTCGGGAAGGAAAAAAATCGCCATCTTGGATCCAGCCACCTTGATGAACCTATCCGCACAGAACGCGCTCTTAAAGACCCTGGAGGAGCCGCCTCCAGATTCGCTGTTGATATTGATTGCGGCCAACGGCGGCGCGTTGCTGCCGACTTTGCGATCGCGCTGCCTCCGAATTAGTTTTGGTCCGCTGGCCCGAGATCTCATTAGCGGCTTTTTGGTTTCCCGCAAGGGATTGGAGGCAGAGACGGCGGAATTCTTGGCAGCGATGAGCCTAGGGAGCTTGGGTGCGGTCGTTAACATTGACACGCAAGAGTTGCTCGGAAAACGGCGGGAATGGATACGGTTGATTTCCAGTCTAGGTGCCGGGGATTACCGCGCGGCCACCGATGCGGCAGAGATTTTAGCGGGGAGCAAGGATGATTCCTTGAGGTTTCTCGAATGGGTTGAAAGTTGGTTTCGCGATCTGTTGGTATATGGCGTCACGCAGAACCAGCAAACTGTCGTCAATTATGACATGTTAACCCAGATCCAGAGGCAATCGGCCAGTACCAGCGTCGAGCGACTTTTCTGTTGGATCAACGAAACGAAGGCAGCGATCGCAGGGCTACAAAGAAATCTGAACCGCCGCATGGTGATCGAGGGCTTGCTTTTAAACACGGTTGAGGCGAATTGATGAGTCGCATTTACATCACTACTCCGCTCTATTACGTCAACGCTGAACCTCACTTGGGCAGCGCCTACACCATGATCATCACCGATACGCTGGCGCGCCATTACAGGACGAATGGTTGGGAAGTTTTTTACCTCACCGGTACTGACGAGCACGGCGATAAAATCGCTCAAGCCGCCGCGCAGGCGGGCATGGATCCCAAGCCATTCACCGATCAGATCAGCGCGACCTTTCAGGCGGCCTGGGATAGTTGTGGATTTTCATACGATCACTTTATTCGTACCACCGACGCCTATCACGTGCGTTATGTGAAAGAGTTGCTGACGAAAGTTTACGAAGCGGGAGATATTTATTTTGACCGCTATGGCGGGCTTTACTGTTTCGGATGCGAGCGCTTTTACACGGAAAAGGAACTGGTGGACGGCAAGTGCCCAGATCACCGGACTGTGCTGGAGCTGATTGAGGAAGAGAATTATTTCTTTCGCATGAGCAAATATCAGGACCGGCTATTGCGTCATTTGGAAGATCATCCCGACTTCATCAGACCCGAGGGCTTCAAGAATGAAGTCGCTGCAATGCTCCGCGAACCGATCGGCGACCTATGCATCTCCCGTCCCAAGAGCCGTCTAACCTGGGGTATCGAAATTCCCTTCGATCAGCGTTACGTGACTTACGTCTGGTTTGACGCGCTGATCAACTACGTGAGTGGGTTGAAACATAGAGGAGAAGAGTTCTTCGAGAAGTATTGGCCCCAAGCCGAGCATTTCATCGGTAAAGACATCCTCAAGCCCCACGGTATCTTTTGGCCGACGATGCTAATGGCAGCAGGTTTACCGCTGTACAAACATTTGAACGTGCACGGGTTCTGGACCAGCGAGGGTCAGAAAATGTCCAAGAGCTTGGGCAATACGGTCTCTCCGTTGGAGATGAAGGAAAGGATCGGCATGGATGCTTTCCGTTACTTCGTGTTGCGCGAGAGCGTGTTTGGACAAGACGCAGACTTTAGGGAGGATGCCCTGACGGCGCGTTACAATGCCGACCTGGCCAACAATCTTGGAAATCTGGTCAGCCGGGTGCTCGCGATGCAGAACAAGTACTTTTCTGGCATCGTCCAACCACTGAGCGGCGACTGGGCAAAAGAAGATCACGCGCTCAAGGAGAAATTCGTTCAAGCGGAGACGGAGCTTCATCGTCACATGGAGGAGCTGCAGTTTCATCGTGCTCTGGAGTCGGTCTGGGCGGCCATCGATCATGCCAACCGATATATTGTGCACACCGCACCGTTTACACTATTCAAGGATCCTGCACAACGGACGCGGGTCGGTGCCGTTCTTCATCATCTGCTGGAAGGGATTCGTCAGCTCTCTCGGTTGCTTGCGCCTTTCATGCCGGACACCTCAAAGGAGTTACAGCGTCTCCTTGGGCTCAAAGAGGCCGACGGAGCACATCGCGTTCCGTGGGGCCAATGTTTCTCGCCAGGTCACAGGATTGGCGGTTCAACCGTTCTTTTCCCGCGCATCGAACCGCCAAGCGAAGCATAGGCGGTTTGCTCGTGGCTCAGCAAAATAGCATGGGGCTGATCGATAGCCACGCACACATACAGGGCAAGGAATATCTGGGTGAAACCGCAGCGGTTATTCAGCGAGCGGCTGAGGCCGGAGTAGAGCAAATTGTAGTCGTCGGTGGTGCGGGTGACATGTCGAGCAACACCGCTGCGGTTGCCCTCTCTGAGTCTTGGACTAATCTTTATGCCACCGTAGGGATGCATCCTCACGATGCGAAAGACGTAGGCGCAGAAGAACTCCAGGCACTAAAAAAACTCACGGCTCACCCGAAGGTGGTCGCTCTAGGTGAAACCGGTCTGGACTATTATTACAACCACTCGCCACGCGAAGTTCAGCGCAGAGTTTTCGCACAATTCATTTGCCTCGCGGGAGAGATTGGACTGCCCTTGGTGGTTCATGAGCGAGACGCTGCAAGGGAATCCGTCGAGCTATTGCGCAATGAGGGCGCTGGCAAAATCCGTGGCGTGATCCACTGCTTCACGGGCGATTATGATGCTGCTCGAGACTACCTAGATTTGGGATTCTATCTTTCCTTCACCGGTATCATCACATTTAAAAACGCCGAACCACTGCGCGAAGTTGTTCGTAAAGTGCCGCTCGATCGAATCTTCGTAGAGACCGATTCCCCCTACCTTACGCCGGTTCCTCATCGAGGAAGGCGCAACGAACCAGCTTACGTAAGGTTCGTTGCTGAAATGGTTGCGAGCGTAAAAGGGATAACCTTGGAGGAAGTTGCTCATACGACGACCCGCAATGTCCAACAGCTTTTTCGAATATCTAAAAGGCATCAACTTTAAAGACCGCACAGGCGCGAAGGCGACGGGGCTTTTTGTGGCTGAATGTGTTCCATTTAGAAGAGGATTGGCCATTTGCAATTTGTGCCGCCAGGAAGCTGCTAAATTTGTTGCGCCAAATTTTGAAGAGTATCTGAGGGCAAACAGGTATCGCAAAAAGACAGGGCGCGCCTCGGTGAGGCATCCGATGACTGTGCCCTTATCCTCACACGCTACTTTCAGAGAGGTCGCGATAGTAGGGAGGGAATTCTAGACATCATGTTTTGGCTCCGACAAAATTAGCGGAGCCCGCCTCCGGCGTGCGCCAGAGAACGGGCTCCTATCCCGCAACCCTTCGCGAGGAGGCGCTTAGGAGAGAGGAATGGTTAAAATTGCTGTATGGTCTTCGGAGCGATCGCTTCAATCTGGTCGGCGACCTCTCGAAGTTCACGCGCTAATCCCTTGAAACCGTCGTTGATGACTGCCGTTGAGGCCGTTTCGTAGTGAACATGGATCACTGCCCCCGGATTTAGAGTCACTTCCCACTTTTTTCCCGAATAACCGTCGTTCATGATTTTGCTCCTTCTTTTAGCGTTCTCTCTCCATCCAATCTTGACCTCATCGTTTTGATAAACCTCGAACTCGAAATCGTCGATGAAGTCACCGATCTTTTGTCCAATAGTATCATTGCTATTTGCTCTTTCTTTTCTTTACTGATCTTTGTTGGTTTATTCTTCTTGTCAAACGGCCGGTGATTCCGGCCCTGATCGGCGCTGACAGCCCTCCACCAGTGCAGAGCGGGAGCGATATGTTTCTCGATGCCCTAGGGTTTAGTCCGATACTCGCTTCTGATCGCCAGCATCAAGTAATGCAAAGCGATCATCGCCGCGATCTTGCCGTTCGGGGCGTCTCGGTACTTTTCTTCCATCCACAAAGTAGCGTTGAGAATGACCTCCACGCTACCGTGAGCGGTCTTTTCACCCGATTCGCATGCTTGATGCATTAAAGAGTCCATATTTCAACAACCTTTCGTCTTTGTTTGTCCATTCGGAAAATCAAAAAAAGCCCGCGCTTCGCCATGTGTGTTGGCGAAACCACGGCCTCTGGATTAATCACCTCTGGCCGCTGGATTATTCAATCGACGCGAGTCAACTTATGATTCTTGTAACCCTCCTTTCATTTCTTACTGCGCCACCACTATACCGATTCCTTAAGTTTTAACGTTTATCGGACCACTCCTGCACGTACGACTGCGCGAACGAGAATGAGTTTTCCCTACTTCACCCCTGACCCGGCCGATATCCACATTTCATAGAGCGGAATAAAAATCATCCCCAGATAGCCAATCCACAAACCGACCCACGACGCCATTAAGAGATAAGTAAACACCGGCGATTGAATCCGAATTAACCAAACGCTTCCCATGTCGAATACATGGGAAAAAAAGGTCGTGAGGATGAAGAACAGCTTTGTTTTCCTGCCCACCGACGTGGCAAGAAAAAGATGGCAGAGAATCAAAAATACGACGCTCATCATGAAAGTGTGGGAATGAGTTTCCTCGAGCAGGGCGTTGAGGTTCTTTGGGAAGAATATTTGTCCTTCGATTTCACCGCCCAGATAATAGGCAACGATCCGTTCGTAGCGGAAGCCGATGCGCTGGAATTGAAAGGCCCAAGTGGTCGCCAACCCTCCTAAGATGAAGGCAAGAAAGAGAGTATACACAAGTCTGATCTCAAAGGAGGCGTCGCGCAGCCGAAAAGATGAGGAGGCAAAGTTCTTCACGACGCTGGAACCTCTCGCCACAACGATTTGGAGCGGAACTCGCGGGAAAAAAACATCGGGCCATGTTCAGGGATAACGACGGCTTCGGTTTGAGGAAGCTCCTTAGTCATCGATAGGGCGCTGTTGCCGAGAATCACTAGGGGTTTCGTTAAAGCCTCGGCGGCCGTAGCGGTCGGCGTAATTACCGTCGCCACGCGTACTTGAGTCATCGGCATTCCGTTCTTGGGGTTGATCAGATGGCCATACCGCTTGCCGCCGACCCTCCACGAGTGTCCCATGCTACCGGAGGTGGACAATGCCATGTCGCGGAGGTAAGTCAACCCGCGCAGTTTTCCATCCGTTCCCTGAAGCCCAATTTCCCAACCTTGTTGTCCGGGCGGCGATCCGATCGCGTAAATGCTGCTGCCGCCAAAATTTATTAATCCCGAGATCACGCCCGCCGCTTTGAGGAGATCGGCGACTCGATCCACGGCATAACCCTTGCCGATCCCACCGAGGTCGATCTTCATCTCTGGGGCGAGCAGTTCGGCCGCTCCGCTGTCGTCGAGTTTCAGTTTCTCGTGGCCGACAAGGCGGCGGGTTTTTGCCAAAGCCTCTCGGCTCGGCAAAAGACCTATCGATAAGGATTCCTTCCATAGTTGCACCAAGGGTCCAACGGTGACGTCAAAGTAGCCGGCAGTTTTGGTGCTGAACTCAAGAGCGATCTTCAGGAGATCGTAGAGTTCCGATGGAATGAGGATCTTGCCGGTGCCTGCCCGTTGATTAAAGCGTGATACAGCGCTCTCGGGATCAAAGTTCGACAAGATCTCTTCAAGATGATGCACTTTTCCGACAGCCTGCCGAATGAGCTGCTTTGCCTGATCATCCTCCGACTGCCACAAAGTAATTTCCAGGAATGTCCCCATCTGGTAGTGGACTTCGCGCACTTCGTGAAGCGAGGCGTACGTTGGTGCAGGTAAAAGGCAAAAAAGAATCAAGAGGCCTGTCAGGATTCTCATTTTCGTTCAGCGTCTTCAAAATAGATCAGGTCAACTAACGCGAGAGCCTTTTTACTTCCGCGGCCAATCGCCTCCACAGAGAGAGTCGCGCCACTGATGTTCTGAATGTCACGATAGGGAAGGAGCGGATCTTTGGATTCTTTTCCCTTGTATTGTTGGAGGAATCGACGATCTCGAACCTCCCCGCCGTAAGCCTCGCGATAAACCATTAGCGCGGCGTCTTTGATCTTGCGATCGTTGCCCACGCCCACGACGAAGGTGATGGGGCGGTGCTTGCCGATCTCCTCGACGATGACCGCATAGCCCAAAATCGTATCGCCCTTCTTGGCGGTGAAGGTCACATACGAATCTTCCCAAATAGATGTCTTCGTCTTACCCATCCGTTGCCGTATCTTCTCTTTTAGTTCCTCGGTTGACCGAATCACCTTCCGGTCAAATGATGTGCCTTCAGGAAAAACCGCCTTGGGAGCTTCCTTTTCGCTGAGGAAGATCCCCTCTTGGGCCGACGCCGGAAGCGGAACTCCCAGCAAGGAAATGAGGCAGACCAGCCAAAACCATTTTCCAGTCATGTTCATTCTTAGAATCCGAAGGCTAGCCCCATGAGGAATGCGTTCTGGAAATACTCTCCGGCTGTAGCGGGGAGAAAGTTCGTCACCGTGGAAAGGCTCTTGCCCTTGTTGGTTCGAGTATACTCGTAGGCGAGCTGCAGGGCGACAAGGGGAACTGGCCGATAGGTGAGCCCCACGGTATAACGGTTAAGGAGCCGTTGTTGTGTCTTGAACTGAGTTAGCGATCCATCTGTGAACGCTATTTGCTGTAAGAGACCGCTGAACCAAACCTGTTCCGCGCGGAACGTGGCGATCAGCTGGGGATTGGAAAATTGGCTCCCGAGTATCGTCTTGTTTAAGAAATCAGGCCAGAAGCGGTAGCGAAAATCCAACCAATATCCCTGCTTGCGACTTGCCAGATTGGCCAATTCAAACTCGACTTCCGTCTCAACATCGCCGACCTCGCCTTCGCTGGAGCTGGTCACGGCACTTTGTGCCAAACCTCGGGCGACGCTATGCACCCCGTTCCACTGAGTATTCACATATTGTCCCTCGATCTCAAACGGCCCCCAAGTCTTTTTGCCGTCAAAGGCAAAGGAAATTACGGGCTTATTCGGCAGGAAATCGGGAGTGTAACGTCCCCAGTAAAGAGACACGCCGATTTCATCGCCGAGTCCCGGACTGTAGGCCCATCGGGTGCCAATAGATTTGCCTGCTTTGACGTCATCGGAGAATGTTCCACGGGTCGGTTGGAGCTTGACCTCATAGGCCAATTTCGTCGTATCCCCGGTCCGAGTCTGGCCAATCTGTTCGATTTCAGAGTTTAACGCGACGCCGTTCATGACGTACCACTGGTAGTTTAGCTTTCCCGTGTTGCCGATGGGAATATCTCCGAGAAAGCCTGCGCCCAACTCGGGCCATGCGGATGTCGCAGGAAGCACCGGAACGCCGCGATCGACGAGGCTGCGTCGCGGTAGATCCCAGCGGTTATCGTCGTGATTGATGTTGAATCGTCCCAACGGAACCAAAACGGCGCCGCCACGGAACTTGAGCCAATCGTTGATGTCGTACTGCATCCATGCCTGCTCCAAGGAAATTTCCGACTTATTGTTGCCTTCAATCGCTTGTTCACTCGTCAGCCCACCTCCGGACGTTGGCGTCAGGGTTTTTTCAAGTTCAAGGTTGGTGAATCTTTCAAACTCGAGCTCCATGTTGGCCTTCAGTCGCTCGGCGATGGGAGAATCCACCGTTAGTACGAAACGCCTGAAGGTAAACGTATTGTGCAGATCATCCAAGTTGGAGGTGCCGTAACGCATCGAACCGTAAGCGCCGACCTTTGTTTGCTCGATTATTTTTCCGAATAAGCTTTGCCCTTTTGTGGCAACCTCGGAGATCACGTCTTTCTTGACCTGCTCCGCGATGGCGGCCTTCTCGGCCTCGGCTCTTTTCGCCTTTTGGGCCTCGTCCTCGGCCAATTTTTTCTCCAAGCGCTCCAACTTTTCACGTAATTCCCTGATCTCCGCTCTTGTATCGCTCTCCTGGGCCGACGTAGTGGCCGAAGTGAAAATGAGTAGCAGCGATGTGAAAATCAACTTCTGCATGGGGTTTCCCTCCTTTGTTTCTGTCCACGAGTAGAAATAAAAACAGCCCGATACTCCGCGTGTTTCGACGGGATATCGGGCTCTGGATTAATCACCTCTGGCCGCTGGACTATTTTTGATCGACGCGAGCCAACTTATGTTTCTTGTTAAACCCCCTTTCCTTTATTATTGCGCCACCGCCGTACCGACCCCTTGAGTGCTAACGTTTCTCGGACCATGCCTGCCCATCCCGTTGCACGAACGAGAGTGATGTAATGTGGCGGGTGCGATCGAACTTGTCATTGTCGGAACCACCCGGTTTCGCTTCGAAATGAGTAACTTCCAAAACGTATCGGCCAGACCAGGGAGTGGGCGTGGCGATGCGACCTTGCTCGTCGGTCGTTAAATGCTTTTCCCACTTCGGCGGACCGATCACTGTAACTTCCGTTTTGGCGAGGGGCACGCCGTAGAAGAGAAGAATAAGGGTGTTGCCTTCGGCGGCGGTTGGGACCAATTCCAAGTCCAGTTTGGCCGCAGTCTCCGAACGCCCGGCTTTAGCATAATAGATAGTTTTGGTCCTGCCGCCCTTCTCAGCGTCGTCGCGTGGCGCCATGCTGTTCTCGACTAGACGAAGATCGCCTTGCCCCTTGACGACAATCTCGAGCTTGTCTTCATGTCGTTTTATGGGTAGAGAAGTAGTGCTTTCGCCAAGAAACGCTCGGGGTGCCTTGATTCGATCGAGCAGACCGCCCGCTTTCTCACGGATGTCGTCGATCCATTCGCCAAAATAGGCATAGGCGGGTCCTTCGCCCTCCCGTTCCAACCATACGTAGTGAGCCTGGGCGGTATTGATAAGCGACAATATCAGGATCGCGATAGATGTAAGTTGGAATATCAACATCGCGTCACTCCTTCCGTCATTATGCCGCTGCGGAAGCACCATGGTTCCGCTGCAAACTCGCGAGCAGCCCCTCCGTCCAACGTTTGGCCGGCACGTCATAGTCCACGTCGCAATCGACACGCGGGTAAAGGCGCATCGCGCCGCGGCGCTCCAATGCCGCATCGAGATCACGGCCGCACTTGCAGAAGTGATCATAGGTGGAATTGCCCAACGCTAGGACAGAAAATTTTACCCCCCTTAAATCCAGCCCGTCTTTTTGCACGACCCCTTCCCAAAAGGGCGCGGCATCATCGGGTGGCTCACCGTTGCCATAGGTGCTGGTGATGAAAACGACGCACTTTTCCCGGGACAATGCATCGACGGTGTAATGGGCCATGTCTTTCACGCGCACATTAAAACCCCGCCGAGCGATAACCTCCGCGGTGCGTTGCGCCAGCGATTGGGCGTTGCCGGTCACGGTGCCGAAGAGGATCAGCACAGAATTCTGCTCTGCATAGGCTTCCACGAACTTAATCTTGTGGGCGTTTGCTCCGTTCTTGTCCGTTGCATGACCTAGCTGAGAAGATTTCGCAGGTAAGATATCGACGTTCATAGGTGATTTTTCTCCTTCGAGTTGTAAGCTTTGTGATATTTCGATCGATCCTGAAGTGTTGGACATAGCCGGTTGGATAATCGACGGTTCTTCCACTTTTCGACCCCAGGAACGGAAGCGCCGCCATGCCATGGCCAAACCGGTCCAGACCAGGAAGCAACCGCCTAAAGAAGCCAGACCGGCGATGGTCTGGCCGAAAAATCCAAAGGCCTCACCAGTATGAAGACCCCTAAACCAACTCCTGAGTTTTCTCCCCGTGCTGTTTTCCGAATAGGGCTCCCACTTCACCACTTCCGCTGTGGCGCGATTAAGGGTCAACTGCGAGCGGGCAAAATTGTGTGGCGCGGTGGGCTCGGAAGTCAAAACGGAGACCGGACCGTCCGGACGGGGTGGAAAACGCATCACAAGCATAGTCCAACCTGGTACTTGTCGTTCCGCAGTAGCCAAAAGAGCTTCGAGAGTCGTTATCGGCTTGGCGATTCTTTGTTCTTCTGTGTTACCCGAGCCTCGACGGACCCGTTGGGGCGGGCTCACGGGTCCCTGAGCTCTAGGCGGTGGTTCGGCTCCCGTCAGAGTGTAAAGCAGATCGTTGGCCCACTGATAAGACATGACCGCTGCAGTCAAGGTAAGAACTACCAACACGCTCGATGACCAGAACCCGATGACATTGTGCCAGTTCCAGTCCCGGGCTTTTCCGCTCAAGCGGCGCTGGAATACCAGGCTTGTTTTTAAACCGCGCCATTTCCAACTACGGGGCCACCAGAGATAGACGCCGGTGACGGCCAGCCAGAAAAACGCCAGGTTACACGCGCCGGTGATGGCCTTGCCGATGGCGCGTTGCTCATCTTCCATGCCCAGCCAACGGTGCCAATCGACGATTTCATGGAGCCAGTTGTGCGTGGCCGACAAACCGCCCAGCAGTTCGCCGGTGTAAGGATTGATGAAAACCGTATTCTCACGACCGAGATTGACAGTGACTGACGCGGCGGGGTCCGACTTCAGCATGATGAATGCCGGGCGGGCGTCGGGATTGGCTTCGCGCACTTTGGCCACGAGATCATCCAGGCTGAGGCGCGTGGCTAGCGGAGCGACCCAGCGGGCGTTGCGTTCCGAATACTCGGAGATCTGGGGTTCATACATCAGCACCACGCCGGTGAACGACATGATGAAAATCACCAGACCGGCAATGACGCCAGCGATGAGGTGGGTCCAAAAAATGATCTTGTGGAAAAGTTTCATACAAGAACGTCCTCAGAAAAGGCAACTCATTGTTCAGCCCTTTAGCTTGCCAAACTCTGCGCGGAACCAGTGACGCAAAAGATCTTTTTCGTAGCGCAGGTAATCATCCATCGGGTAAAAAGTCCGCAACTGATAATTGAGGTCGGAGAGATCCCGTTTGCCGCTCTGAATCACCTGACCCCGCGCGTCGATGAGTCTGAACTCGAGGGCAAACCGCGGCGGATAAAGCTGATTGGTTATCCGGACTTGGTCGGATTGCGGCCCGCGCCACGGCTCGAAATTGCCGGCGAGATCAACGTCTGTGACTCTGATGTCCAGATTCATGTCCGGCGGCAGAGTCTCCTCTCCCATTTCTTGCATGAACTTTGCGATGGCATCGAGGATGGCGTCAGAGTTGGGCTTGAAATCGGCACGTCTTGCATCGGTGAACTTTCCCGGCTCCACGAAAACGACGGAAATTCGCGAGACTGGTTCGGGGTCCGCAGAGGCCGCCGCGTGAGCCAAACTGTACAGAGTAGTTAAGAGCAGAGCTTGGCAAAGAATCCCGCAAGAGTGTCGGTTCATAACGACTACACTTCCGCAAAGCAACGCAGTAAGTTGTGATAACAATTCGTTAGCCCCACCACCCCTGGGTGGTTCGGTAAAGCCTGGTTGACCTGGTTGATTGCCATGTCGAGATCGAAAAGGAGCGTTCTTTGACCGTCGTCGCGTACCATGCTTTGCACCCAGAAGAACGCCGCCAACCGCACGCCCCGTGTCACCGGATTAACGTGATGCAAGCTGGTGCCGGGGTAGACGACCATATCGCCCGCCGGTAGCTTAGCCGAATGGGCGCCGTAGACGTCGTCGATGACCAGCTCGCCGCCGTCGTAGTCGTCGGGATTACTGAGAAACAAGGTGGCGGAAACGTCGGTGCGAATCCGGTAAGGAGTCCCGGGTATTTGCCGGATGGAGTTATCCAGGTGCGCGCCGAAGGTTTCGCCTCCTTCGTATCTATTGAAGAGCGGCGGAAAGATCCGCAGAGGCAACGCCGCAGTGATAAAAAGCGGATTGCGCTCCAGGGCTGCAACGATAATGTCGCCCAGTTCACGCGCCTCTGGACTAATCTCGGCAAGCTGACGATTGTGCTTAACGACGCTGGATTGGTAGCCAGCCGTTACTCGCCCATCCACCCAGGTCGCGCGATTCATCACCTCCCGACAATGGGCGACTTGTTCCTGGCTGAGAACGTTGGGAATGTGGACAATCATAGCTTCTCTAAAATTAGAATCTAAAGAACGTGCTGGCGATAAAAGTTCTCCCTGCGCCTGGCACGACGTGGGAGGGATGCACGCTTTCGATGTAGTGCTTATTGGTAAAGTTCTGGGCGTTCAAACGGCATTGAATTCTCTCCGTGAAATTGTAAGCCAACGTCGCATCCCAGCGAACGTAACCTGGGACCTCATTGGCATTTGAATTGTTCGCGAAGCGGCTGCCGACATAAGTCGGCCCACCGCCGATTTGCCACTTGTCCAAAAAGTCGTAAGTGGTCCACAGGGTCGCGCTATATTTCGGCACGTTCTGCGGTACTTTGCCCTGGAGGGAATAAGTCACTCCTTCGACAACCTGGGTGTCGTTGGACTTAGTAATCTTCGCGTCGAGGTAGGTGAAACCGGTGAAAACGTTCCAGCCGGGAAGAATCCGTCCGGCGGCGCTCAACTCCACTCCTCGGGAACGTTGCTTGCCGTCGAGGACTTGAGTACCGGTGATCGGGTCGTTGGTGCGAGCATTGGTTTTCTCGATTTGGAACAGCGCTCCTTGGAGAGTAAGCTGGCCGCCCATCAAGAGAAATTTGCTGCCAATTTCAAAGATTTCGTTTTTCTCCGGTGGCGTCGCCTGGTTGTTTTCTGCCAGCACTAGCCCCTCGGCCGAGGGGTTGAACGCGGTGGCGTAGGAAAAGTAGTAGCTCTGTTGCGGCGTTGGATGAAAAACCAGACCGCCACGGTAGCTCAACATCTTGTCCGTTGCGTCGAAACTCACTCCTCCCGGAATCCTGTTTTCTTGATCGCCGCTGAAGTAGTCCCAGCGCAAGCCGCCGATGAGATCGAACCATTCATGCAACGCGATCTGGTCCGCGGCATAGATACCGAAGCTGGGTGCATTGGTGAGCGTGTCGACATTGAGAGTCTTGGGATTCGAGGACTGACCATTATTGGGATTATTTAGGGTGGTGGCTGGGCCGGTGCTGGCATAGCGCACAGTATCCAGGCGTTCCCAAGCCAGCTCGATGCCGCTGCTGAGAGTGTGTCCGAAACCCCACGTGTTGAATCTGGCGGTGAGGTCGGTCTGGCTGTCCCAGATACTTTCCGCCGTGTTCCGTTGCGGCCGGCTTCGGTTGACGCCGGTGATGATCGCTCCGGGACCGCAATCGGCGGGAGCAACGCATATCGTTTGGGGGATACTCGGGTCCGTGTGGCGCCGGACGTTGCTGAAACGAAAAGCACTACGAAGATTCAGATCGTCGCTGAAGCGGTGGTTGAGGCTGATAGTGCCAATGTTCGTCATGGTGCGCTCATAGTCGTCGTCGGTCAACCCATACCAGGTATCGCGGGCAAGCCGGACAGGTTTGCCGTGGAAAAAAGGAAAACCGTTGTCCGGAATGTTGTCTTCGTGCTGGAAAAAATAACTGAAGTTCATCTGGGTCGGTGTGCCAAGGCCGAGGGTGAGGGTTGGGGCGAAGCCCTGACGGGTTACTTTGACATGATCGCGGTTAACGATATCGGCATGGTGAGCCATCGCGTTCACCCGCAAAGCCATCGTAGGAGAGAGTGGCTGGTTGATGTCCGCGGTGCCGCGGAAGTAAGGGCCGCTGCCGCCACTGGCCGTCCCGTCGTAGAAGCCCTCGAGACGAGGTGCTTTGCTGACCTGGTTGATGATACCGCCGGTGGAACCGCGACCGAAGTAAATGGAAGCGGGACCCTTGAGCACTTCGACGCTCTCGATGTTAAAAGTGTCTCTGAAATAAGTGCCCTGATCGCGAACGCCATCCAGGTACATGTCGTTGCGCGCGTTAAAGCCGCGTATGGTGAAGTTGTCTCCCTGAGCGCCGCCCCCTTCGCCCGCCGCGATGCCGATGCCGGTGACGTTGCGTAGCGCGTCGCGCAGAGTGCTGGCTGCCTGTTCCTGAATGATCTGCTGCGGCACGATGGTGATGGACTGGGGAATGTTCTGAACCGGTTCGGGCAGGCGTTGCAACCCTAGGTTCGGGACTATATAAGGATTGCCTTTGTCGGTGACGGTAACCTGGGGTAGTGTGAATGTTTCTTCCTTTTTTGGTTCCGGATCCGCCGCAAACGCGTTAGTCGCCAAAGCGAACGTAAATGCCACTGCGCGTCCGACCCCTTCACCTGCGGCGAGGGCAATCTTGTGGAGGATTTTGTTCCTCCGTCTTTCGTTGGCCCGTTTTTCTTGTCGACTCATGGTTTCCTCCAAAGTGTGAACTTTTATCGCTGGCTGGCATGAGTCGCCCCATACACTGGCTGGCTGGTCTCTATTGAGGTTACTTGGTCAAAATTAGTTTACCGTTTCGAGTGATGCGCAAGCTGTACTCCTTCGTTTGATGGACGATCACGACCTCCCGCTCGCCCTGAAACAGATGAGCGCTTTCGATCCTGGGCTTTTTATCCGGCGGCGTGATTTGCCTAACCGCGGAGGTGCCGGATCTTTCAGGATCGAAAATCGTTCGTTTCTGTTCCATCTTCCTTCTAATGGAGCTCAAACTTCACGGGCAACAGCACCCATACCTGCACGGGTTCTTTACCTCGCCGTGCCGGTTCGAAGAGCCACTTTTTCACTGCCTCAGCAGCAGAGGAATCAAGCTCACTGAAACCGGCGGATTTTTCGATTAGTACTTCACCCACACGCCCGCTTTCGAGCACTCTAACTCTTAATAAGGTAACGCCTTGCGCACCGATCTTGCGTGCCGATTCGGGATAACGTGGTTTAACCTGATAACCGCCGAGGGGCCGGGCCGTTGCTGCGAGTCCATCGCCGTTGCCGCCGCCACCAAAACCGTCTCCCTTGTCGCCTCTGCCTAATCCGGCGACTGCGGTGCCACCACCGCCTCCGCCCATACCGCTGCCCCCTGCGACACCCACGTCGCCACCACCAAACAGACCACCGACACCCGCCTCGCCTCCCGCCGCCTCGCCGGCTGGCGCTTTGCTCGCGACGCTGCCTTTCTCTGGACCTGAGGCGGTTAGCTCCGGAGGTGGAAGCTGTTCGAGTTTCGGAGGTGGGTCCTTGGTTTCCACCCGAGCGAGATCGGTTTTTTTAACCAACTTGGGTGCTGTAATTTTCTCGACTTTTTTGGGTTCAGGTTTTGGCTCGGGCGTTAGCTCCGGTTGATTCGCTTTTGGGATGTCAGTCAGAGAAACCTCTATGCGCTCGGTCGGCATCGTCGGCCTGGTGCCGGCGATGAGGAGCGAAGCAGTAGGGATCAGGGCGGCGTGGATCAACGAGGAGATAGCGAAACCGGAAAACAGCGAGTCCTTCATCACTTGGTCTCCTTGGGCTTGACCGCAATGGACAATTTGGTGGTACCGGTCTGGCGGGCTTGGTCCATTATTTCGACGACTCTGCCGTGTTGGACTCCGTCGTCGGCGTTGATAACCACGAGCAATTCGGGATTCTTTGCCAATTCCGTGCGCAATGATTGCCGCAGCGACTCCGCTGGCAGTTGTGTTTTGTTGAAGAAGAGCTGGTCATCTTTGGTGAGGGAGATGACGACGGTTTCAGTCGGTGGCTGGCTCCCCGACGCGGCCTTGGGTAGATTCACTTGCACGCCGGTGAAACGCGACATGGAGAGTGTTGAGATCATAAAGAAGACCAGCAGAAAAAAGATCGTATCGATCATCGGGATGATTTCGATCCGGGCCTTCTTTAGGGTTCCCTTTTTTTGCAGCCGCATCAGTGAGCCTCCTGTTGGCCGAGCAGGGCGAGCTCCAAGCGCGAGGCGAAGTATTCGATGTCTTCCATTTCTTTTTCCGCGCGGGAAGTAAAATAGTTGTAGGGAATCAGAGTGAGAATGGCGATGAGCAATCCCGTTGCCGTCGCGATCAGTGCCTCGGCAACGCCGCCGGTTACCGCGTGGGGTTGACCGAGTCCGGTGTCGGACATGATACCGAAGGAGCTGATCATACCGGTGATTGTACCGAGAAGACCCAGTAGAGGTGCCAAAGTAATGATGGTATCGAGAATCACCAGACGGCGCTTGAGAATCGGCATCTCACCCTGCGCGGCCACTTCCATGGCTTTGGAGTAGGAAGGATTGCGGTGCGCCAGGCCGGCGGCGAGAACCCGGGCGGCTGGCAATGGTGACTCCTGACCGTCGGAGAGTGCTTCTTTCAGGTTTCCTCGTTCAACCGCCGCGAGCATCCGCTCCACCGGCTGCTTCGAGCTGATTCCGCGCCAATAAAGCAGGCGCTCTATGGTGACTGCGAGCGAAACGACCGAGCACAAAACCAGGGGGATCATGACCAGCCCCCCTTTGACGATAATGGCAATGATCTCAGACATGGCTACTGCAAGAGTCCTTTCTTGTTTTGAGTTTCGTTTTCCTGGGATGCGATATTCAATCGATTGGCCAGTTGTTGAACCTCCACCGCCAAATCAACAAAATCGTCCCTGAGAATTTGCAGAGAACCGGTACCGTAGTGCAGGTGGACGTTTCCTCTGTCGCATAGAGCGATTTCCCATCTTCGGTTTTTTTTCATCCTTGTCCTCCAGAAAAAGAGCCCGATAGACCGCCGTGTTTGACGGGATATCGGGCTCTGGGCGTTTAAACCTCTGGCCGCTCATGATCCGAAATGAAGCAGTGTAGCTAAACTTCGTTGATTACTTTCGCAGGCCTATTCCTTTCCAGTGGTACGATGACTTGCCGCTTGCATCGCCGGCATTTTAGCTCCACTCCTCCGGGCACCAGGCGCGCCAGCATGCTGCCGCACAGGCAGCGAAAGGGCTTGGTTCCCGGATGATCGTGACCGGCTTTGCCTTGACCGTTTTGCTTAAACATAGCTTTCTTTATCTCGCAGGGCTTTATGGTTTTCTCTGGCCATCCAGACAGACGTGGCTACAAATGCCAGCAGCATCAGCGCTTGAGCTGCCAGCGTTTCCACCGTCGGGTATATTCCCAAGAGCGGGACCTGCAGCGGAAAACTCACGGGCGTCGTCGGAATCCATCCAGCGGCTTGCAGTTCCATGATCCCGTTGCCGGCAAAGATGAAGGCCATAATATAAAGCAGGGTCCCGGTGGCGCCGAAAAAGTACTTCAGGGGGATGCGCAAGCCAAGCTTGAGGATCGCGAAGATCACCGCGAACAGAGCTCCAAGACCTGCTACGAAGCCCCAGATCACCGCCCCACGGCTGTTTTCATTCTGTAGCCAGAGCGCTTGGTAAAACAGCACCACTTCGAACGCCTCTCGATACACGGCGAAGAAAGAAATGCCGACGAGGCCGAGAATTTTCTTGCCGGAAAGAACGTGCTTGACCTTGTTTTGAATAAAAGCTTGCCACCGTTTGGCCTCGGTGCGCGTATGAAGCCAGTAGCCGACGTAAAATAATGCCACGGCCGCGAACAGCGAGATGAATCCTTCCATGCTTTCTCGGTGCCGGCCGCTGAAAGTCAGAACCGTTTCGGTGGCGAGCCATGTCACGCCTCCCGCAACCAGCGCCAAAATCCAACCCATGTGGATATAACGGACGGCGTCAGTTGCTCCGGTGACCTTGAGCATGGCCACAATCGCCGCCAAAATCAGAGCTGCTTCAAGACCTTCCCGGAGAATAATGAGCGCTGAGTTCAAGAAGGAATAGTATGCGGAGAAGCTATCCTCACGGGTCAACAGCTGGCTCGCTTCGTCGAGCTTGGCTGTTAGGTCCAGCTGACGCTGCTGGATCTCGGCAGCAGGAACCCCTTGCCGGATCGCGTTGCGGAACTCCGTAAACTGGCTTTCGAGCCCGCGGCCGAAAGAGGCATCTTTGGCGAACAACGTTGGCTCGGCCAGTTCAAAGCCGTCGAGATAGGCTTCGATCGCCTTTTGATACGCGCTCTCCTTTTCTCCTTTGGCATAAAGCTCCGAAGCTTCACGCAGACGGGTTCTCGCGATGAGCAGCGGATCAGTAGGCGTCGCTTCCAGCACCCCGCGTCTAAGGTAAGCGAGAACGTTGTTGGCTTGCGGCTCTTGCTCGGCATAGGGCTTTAGCTTCTCCAATAGTTCTTCGTCAGCGCTAGTCGCCAAGGTAGCAACCGTGGTTATTTCTGCTGGAACATTCTTCGATTGAAGCAGAGCGGCGCCCGCCTGTGCCGATTCAGGGGAAAAGCGCAGAGACAATACGTAAAAGGCGACTTGCCAGCGCTGCTCTTCCGAGAGCGCGGCAAAAGAAGCCATGGCGGTATTCTCCACCCCAAAGCTGATAGCGTTGTACGCCTTGAAAGGAGAGAGGCCAGCCATAAAGTCCGCATCGGTAAAATTGGCCGGCACGGGAGTCTTAGGATTCATGGTCGTGCGACTTGGACCGTCGCCCTTGCCAGTCTCGCCGTGGCACTGTGCGCAGTTCTCCAGGTAGATCGCTTTGCCGCCTGCCAGAGACGGCAGCTGTTTCGGATGGGGAACTATATTATAGGTGGCCATCAGTTTCTGCTTTGCGCCAGTGGCAAGCTCCGCCACTGCTTTCGGGTCGGCTTTGTTTTCGATTTGATCGGCGAGAGATTTGAGACTCGGTTCAACGCCGGCCTTATCGGCCTTGTCGGTCTCCTTGATTTTCGCGAGGAGTTCCAGGGTTCGCTTGGAAAATTCCTGCATCTCCGTGAACTCATCCTGGTTGACGATTTTCCCGTCTTGGACGGCGTTCTTGTAATCGCTACCTAGATAATCGAGCAAGGCCACGAGTCGTCTTGCCTCGCCTTCGGCCCAAGCCGTGGAGGCCGCGAACAAAAGGGTCAGGAAAACCACTATCACCGATTTATACGCTGCCCCCGGCTCACATAGACGCATCCAACGTCGAGATCTAGTTCGATTCACGGACAGTCGTTTGCCAAATGATCGCATAAGACTAAGCCTGGGCCGTCAGCAGAAATCGTTTCCTAATCCATGCACTGAGGCCGTCCATGGCCAGAACCACCACCAGGATCAACAACAAGACGCTGGCCAAACGCCGGTACTCAAGCGTTTGCAGATAGACTTGCATTACAAAACCAAGCCCACCCGCGCCGACGAAGCCCAGTATCGAAGAAGCGCGGATGTTATATTCGAGCATGAAGAGCAGCTGGGTCAGAATCGCATTGGCGCCTTCCGGGAAAAAAACGAAGCGGACGAGTTGGAGCTTAGAGGCGCCGGTGCTGCTCACTGCCTCTAGAACTTCAGGATCTGTGCCTTCGAAGAGGTCGGAATAAATCTTCGCCAGGTAACCTATTGTATAGGCGGCGATGCCAAACGTCCCCGCCAACGGACCGAGGCCGAACAGAATGACAAATATGATCGCCCATAGAAGCACCGGTATGGTTCGAACCCCAGCGGCAACGAAGCGGGCAAGGCTCGATAGAACAGTCGGAAAAAGATTCCGGGTTCCTAAGATACTCAACGGGAGAGAAGCGAGGAAGCCAAGCATGGTGCCGGCGAAGGACATAAGCAGGGTTTCCCACAGGGCCCACCCCGCCACCGGAAGAACGGAAAAATCGGGTGGCACCATATCCGACGTAAGAATGCCGAGATTGCGCAGGCCACGGATCAATTTTCCGCTGTCAAAGAACCCTAGCTCATTCAGGACGATACCCAAAAGCAGGGTGAGGAGCGCAGTGATAAGGAGATTCGTCTTCATTGCACCATCTCGACGGCGGCCGATCCCTGCGTCAGCACCGGAATGAACCCGGGCGCGACCTGACCCTCCCGAAGCGTTACGACGTTCTCGGCGAACTCGCGGACGAGCCCCTGCCTATGCATGCTCATGACAAACGTGATCTGCTCTTGTGCCGCGGCACGACGGATGCGACTCAAGATTTCCAATGCCAACGCCATGTCCAAGTCTGAGACGAACTCATCCGCTACAACCACCCTCGGGTGTTGTAACAGGGTGCGGGCGATGGCCACGCGCTGGCGCTCACCGCCACTCAATCGAAAGACCTTTTCGTTGGCCTTATGCGCGATACCCATGAGATCGAGGGCGGCTTCTGCTTTTTTGACTTCCTCCCTCGGAAAAAGTCCAAACAATGCACTACCGCTGCCGCAACGCCCCAAGGCGCCCATGAGGACGTTCTCCAAAGCGGTCAAGTTACGTACAAGCCCTAGTTGTTGGGGGATGTAGCCGATGAGTGACGCGAGGGATCGTTGCGAGTGGTTGGTGATATCTTGATTGAGTACTTCCACGTGGCCGCGGGAGGGGGTAAGAATGCCGGCCAGAATCTTGAGCAGGGTCGTTTTACCGGTGCCCGACGGTCCCATGATAATCGTGATTTGACCATTAGGTATGGAGAGACAAACATCTTTGAGAATCCAGTCGGTCTCTCGATAGGCAAACCATAGCCCTTCTGCACGGAGGGCTATGGTTTGGCTGCTCCCGTAGCTCACAGACGCTCCGTGTACTTGAGCCCGGCAAGCTTCAGATAACGCTGCAAAGAGCCTAGGTGCTCGGCCGCTGTGGTTGGCTTGAAGCCGACGAAGATGCTCGAGATAAACGAACGCATGAGATCCCGATGCTCGGGCGCGCTTAATTTCATGATCGTCTGAATCGTTTGTGAGCGAAGCGGTTCCTTCAGTTCTTTGCTGAGAACCACCGCGTGAGACGGTATCGGACCTTGCTCTTCGATAGTGCGTGTGGTTGAGAGGACCTCGTTGTAGAGCTTCACTGGTACGTCGCCTGCGATGACCGTGACGTCGACCTGGCCTTGCTTTAGAGCCTGGGCACATTGACCGTAGCCTCCGCCGAACACCACGTCCTTAAAGAAAGCCTTGGGGTCGCCTTCTTTTCCCTCTGGCGTCGGGATCAGATTCAACTCCACGAGACGACCCATGGGCGCTACATAGCCTGAGGTCGATATGGGGCTGGGAAAACAGACCGTCTTTCCCTTCAACGCTTGAAGGTTTTGATAAGGCGCCTCCTTCTGGACAACCCAGTAAGAAAAGTAATAAGGCTCTTCGACTTTTTTCGTACCGTGAAGAACTTCGCGGACTTCAGCGAGGGCGACTTCCGCGCCGCCCAGTTGAACCGCAAGCTGAGCTGGCCAAGCGGACATGAAAGCGACTTGAGCATGGCCAAAACGCAAGGACTCTACGACCGCGGCAAAACTGCTGGGGACATAGACTTGAACATCGGTTTTTCCACCCAAGCCATCGCGCAGGAATTTTTCCAGGGGTTGTGCTTTCTTGAGCATTTCATCGCTGGAGACCGAGGGTTGAATAGCGACGACTAATTTGCCCTGGGCGAGTACGTTCTGGACGACCCCTAGCTTGGCCAGCGCAAGTACCGTCAACGCAATAGCGATCGGCAACTTGAGTCGTACTTTCTGTCGCGCTATTTTCATATCTCGTTCTCCTTTGGTGCTTGAACTTCACTGCCGCCAGGGCTATATGCGGAGAAGGTCAAGGCACACTTGACAATTGGTTTGAAAAAGTTAGTCTCATCTAACTTGCAAAGTTCCTATATTGCAATAAATTTACTTTGTCAACCCCATGTCGACTTCTAAGATAACCCAAGCTATTGAGGACTATCTGCGGACTATCTACGCCCTTGAAGAAGAGGTGCAGCCGGTGATCGCTGCCCGGGTCGCGGAAGAAGTCGGCGTTACACCGTCAACGATGGTGAGCACGCTTCGCCGGTTGGAAGGAGAAGGCTACCTAAAGGTCCTGCGCCGTAAAGAAATTCATTTGACCGCTGAGGGCAAACAGGTTGCGGAAAGGATTCTGCGCCGCCATTTTCTTCTCGAGCGTTTCCTGACGGATCTGTTGGGATTGGATTGGGTCAAAGCGCACCAAGAGGCCCACCGGCTTGAACATGCGCTATCTCAGGAAGTAGAGGATCGACTGGCCAAACTGCTTGGCTATCCGACGACCTGCCCGCACGGTAATCCGATTCCGAGCAAGGATGCAGAGCGATCGCCGAGAAGCAAAGGAACTCCCTTGCACAAAATCTCAGCCGGCGAAGAGGTGGAGTTGGATCACATCACCGAGGGCGGGGAGCGAGATGCGCGACTTTTGAGTTTTTTGCAAGAACACCATCTTGTGCCCGGCACCAAAGTTCGCGTGCTGGATGTGGCCCCGTCACTGGGACTGATGAGCCTAAAAGTCGGCCAAGACGAATTCTCCCTTGGCATCGAAGCCGCAAAGAAGATTCGCGTCCATTAAACCCGGGATTCCGCAGTTGAAGGCGAAGCACAGGAGAAGGCGCAAGCCTTCCGTAGCGAACGCAACGGGCCTGTGCCTCTGAGCGCAGTTGCGGGCATCGGTGCGATGAGCGGCGTCCTCAACGCCGCGAACGAAGTGCCAAGTAACTAAAAAAACTTTGAAACATTACGGGTCTATGCGTTCGCTGCTCCAGGCTCACGCCTCGCTCCAGCACAAGTCCTACAATTGAACTGCAGAATCCGGGTTAAATAATAAGCCGGCCAAGCAGTGGTCCGACGGCGGTTAAGCCTTGGTGGGATTGTCAGGATTTCGATCAGGGTGAGACTTTTTCACTGTGACCGTGAGCCAACTCAGTCGATAGAAAATCGATCTGATCAGTTATCGGTGCATCCCGGTCGATCAGGATTAGCTCCTGCCCGTTAACCCGGCAGCGCCCGCTTCGGGCCCGATAACCAACTTCCCGCAGCAATTTTTCCGTGCGCACCTCAATGTTCATTTGTCTAGCGGCGCTAATCAACTCGTTCAGACGCGACTCATGCTTTTGTCTCATTGCTCGGCCTCAAGAGGTCGTCCTAGTATCTCTCATCAAGGCGTGTTTGTAAATCGACCCGGCGCATTTGGCTTGCAAAATCATCGCATGCTGCTATCGTAGCTGCGGCTGCACAAAGGCTTGAAGTGAGGACAATCGTGTCAGGAGGGGACGATGATCAAAAATATCTTGATTCCTCTCGACGGTTCGCAGCACTCCACAGCCGCGTTCGATTACGGCTTGTGGATGGCGGAAAAGTTTAACGGAACACTTTTCGGGCAGCATGTCATCGACACCATCTCGATAGAGGGCACTTTTTTTCACGATATTTCCGGCTCTCTCGGATTCGAACCTTACCTCGACTTTTCCACGAAAATGCGGGAAGTCTTGGAGGAACGAGGCAAAATTATCCTGGAAGATTTTTCCGAGCGATGCCGTAATCGGGGGATCAAACATCAGACTTTCCTAGACATGGGCCTGATTGCCAACGAAATCTGCGAGCGCTCCAAAGTTGCCGATCTCGTCATTATTGGCCATCGTGGAATCAACGAAGAGTTTTCCACCGGCCTTCTCGGCACAACTGCAGAAAGCATAACGCGGAAGTGTCCCCGCCCCGTCTTTGTCTCGACGAAGAAGTTCAAAGCTATCGAGCGGCCAGTGCTTGCATATGATGGCAGCCAACGAGCGAGTTCGGCCATGGAATCGGCGGCTGAATTTTGTACGGTGCTGGGCCTTCCCTTAACGGTGCTCACCGTCGCCAAAGAAGAACAGATGGCAAACAATATACTGCAGCAAGCCAAGTCCTATCTGAGCTCTTACGCCATCGAAACCCGCTATGAGATTGACCGCGGCTATCCGGAGCAGAAGATCATCGATTATCTGACCAAGTTTGACTACGATCTCTTGTTCATCGGCGCGTATGGGCACCGGCGCATCATCGAAATGGTTATAGGCAGCACCACCGAATACGTGCTGAGGAAAAGCCCCTGCCCGGTTTTCCTGAATCGGTAGGGCATCCGGGAACGAGGCGATGAAATTTCTGGCTGCTGCCGTGCAAATGCTGGCCTCCAGTGACAAGGCGGCAAACTTGGATGAAGCCAGGCGTTGGATTCGTGCCGCCGCTTCCAAGGGCGCTCGTGTGGTCGCCCTTCCCGAGGTTTTCATTTGGCGTGGTAGTAAGGGCGAAGAGATAAAGTCGGCAGAACCGATTCCCGGACCAACTTCTCAGGAACTGGCCAATCTGGCCCGCGAGCTTGGCATCTATCTACTCGGCGGCTCTATTCTGGAGGAGGTTTCCGGGAGCGAAAAGGCTTACAACACGAGTCTTTTGTTTGGACCTCAGGGAAATCTACTAGCCAGCTACCGAAAGATTCACCTGTTCGACGTCGATCTCGAGCAAGGCGTTTCGGTCCGCGAATCGGATACGCGAGCGTTTGGCGATACCATCGTCGTTGCCGCAACCGAATTATGCCCGATGGGCTTAACTATATGTTACGACATCCGATTTCCTGAACTTTACCGTGGGCTTGCAACTCAAGGTGCGCAGTTGATTTTCGTTCCGTCCGCCTTTACCGCCTATACGGGCAAAGCGCATTGGGAGCCGCTGCTGCGCGCGCGAGCGATCGAAAATCAAGTTTACGTCATCGCGCCGGGTCAATTCGGGAAGAGCACGAAGAGTTTTGAGACCCACGGGCATTCGATGATCGTCGATCCCTGGGGAAAAATTCTCAGCGAGCTTCCGGACGGTCCCGGTATAGTTATGGCCGAGATCGATCTCGATTATCTCGCTAAGATTCGTGCCGAACTGCCTGCGCTAAAGCACCTTAGGCTGGTCTGAAGTTTTGCTTTTCACAACTGTTTTCTTTCTAATCCCTTGACGCTTAACTCGTCTTTCACGTAACGTCGGCGCCAGCGCTTGCTCGCGCCGTCATGAACCTCAAGAGCATTCGCAATTTTTTCTCGAGGATCTTTTACGGTTGGCGCATGATCGGGTTGGTCTCGGCGATTCGAATCGTCGGCGGCGGACTGCACCAGTTTGGCTTCACCGTTTTTTTTCTTCCGATCAGCCAGGATCTAGGAGTTGGCCGGGCGGCAACCTCACTCGCGTTTTCGCTCTCCCGTGCGCAGGGTGCCATAGAAGCGCCTCTCGTCGGTTATCTCATCGATCGCTACGGCCCGCGGCCAATCCTTGTCGCCGCAGTTTTTCTTGCCGGCGTGGGTTACATCCTGTTGTCCTGGGTGAATAGCTATACGAGCTTCATGATCGTCTATCTGGGTGTGATCTGTCTTGCGTTCGTGGCCGGATTTGTCCACTCGCCGATGGTCGTCGCCAACAGTTGGTTCATTCGCCAGCGTGCCCGTGCCATGACCGTCGTGAGCGCCGCCGTGCCCGTGGGCGGCGCGTTGATCTCTCCGTTGCTGGCAATCGGCGTCACTTCCATGGGCTGGCGTTGGGCAGCTTTTGTCTCGGGCTGCATCTTTCTACTGGTGTGCCTGCCTTTGAGTTTTCGGTTGAAGCGCTCTCCGGAAAGCATAGGCTTGCTCCCCGATGGTGATATCTCGTCGGTGGATGGCGCGATTTCCTCGGCAGATACAAAGAACAAAAGCATTAACGCCGAGTTCACGAGCCGCCAAGCGATGAAGACATGGGTTTTCTGGGTGCTTGTTCTTTCGATGACCGCTCGGGTCACGTGTTATAGCGCCGCAACGGTGCACTTTGTTCCGGTCATGGTGTGGAAGGGATTGTCAGAAGGCGCAGCCGCATCTCTTCTGGGTGCTTTTGCTCTTGCCAATTTGGTGGCGCACTTTGTCCTCGGGTGGATCGCCGACCGAGTAAACAAGCCCAAACTCCTAGCTATATGTAACCTGCTACCGGCGTTATCTGTCCCGCCGCTCTTGTGGGACGCGGGCAATTGGCAACTTTGGTTTTTCACCATCCTGTTCACTCTGTTGGATGCCTCGTTCCCCATCGTCTGGGCGACCGTGGGAGATTTTTTCGGCCGGCGTCATTTCGCCACGGTCAGAGGATCGATGAGTTTCTTTTATATGTGGGGAAGCTTCGCCGGTCCCGTACTCGCTGGCGCGATTTACGACCGGACTCAGAGTTATATGACCGTCCTGTGGATTTGGTTCAATCTGCTTGGTTTCGCAACGCTACTGATCTTGCTTTTGATCCGGCCCTGGACAAATCGAATGAAGGAACAATCGTCCGGCCACGATGAGTAAGAGACAATGCTCGATAAACTTGGCCTCAGGATTTGTTTTATCGGTTGCTCTTAGCTGGGGATTTGGGGTACATCTCGGCGGCGTATGAGCACTGAGCCGGACTTAATCACGAATCGGCTTGCCGAGATTTTTTTCCCATAGGAGATCAGGATGGATACCGTGAAGCATCGCTACAGCGCGGAGATCCAGCGGACGAGGGGACTTTTGGAGGTAGCCGCCGCCCTTTACGACACCTCTCTCTCCTTTCAAACCACGCGTGCGGCCGAGCAGGCAATTCAGACGGAATCACGCGTTGGTTATTCGCTGACCCTGGCGCTTGCGGCTACGCGGGAAAAAGGGGTTTCTCTCTCGTTTGCGGCGGATGGATTTCGGGAACTCCAGGCGGTCAGCCGAAGCAAGCTTTCGCTGGCATGGATCAATCCTTCGGTCGCCGCAACCATGGCCTTTAGGGGAAAAGGATTGTTCTCGAAACGGCAGCCGATCAGGACTATCGCGGTGTTTCCGTCGTACGACGTTATGGGCTTTGCCGTTCATGAGTCTATCGGGATCACCTCGCTGGCGCAGATCAAGGAGGAACGGGTGCCGCTCCGGCTCTCCACCGGAACCGCCTCCAAGGCGTGGATCAAGTATAGCCCGACGATGTTTACGGTGAGCGCAGTAATGAAAGCCGCGGGATTCAGCTTTGCGAATCTGCGGCAGTGGGGCGGGAAGATTCAGTCGGTTACGCGGCCGAGCCACCCCGACCGGCGCGAGGCCCTCGAGAAAGGAACCATCAATGCGGTCTTCGATGAAGGGATCAAGAGCTGGGGGCAGACCGCGATCGACGCGGGGTTTCGCTACCTGCCGGTGGAAGGAAAAATTCTAACCAAGTTGACCGCGATCGGTTATCGGCAATCGTTTTTGCCCAAGTCGCGCTTTCCCGCGCTCCCTGCGGACGTGCCGACGGTGGATTTCAGCGGCTGGCCTATGATAGTCCGCGCCGACATGCCGGAGGAGGTCGCCTATGCCCTTTGCGAGGCGATTGAGGCGCGCAAGGCGATCATGCCAACGGATAACTTCAAGCCGCTTGATATGGCGCAACTTTGCGCCAACGATCATGAGGCACCGTACGACGTGCCCCTCCATCCGGGAGCGAAACGGTTCTACAAGGAAAAGGGCTATCTAAAATGAAGCTGAAACCGATTGCCACGGGCAACGGCCGATGTGGAGAATGACGACAGGAATTTTCGATTGTAACTCTCTCGATCAGGATCGAATTTTATATCTGCGTTCGGTCTCTTCCACGTAGCCACTCTGGACTATTTTTTGAAGGATGCGCTGGTCGAGTAGATCCTCAACATTAAATTTTGCTATTTTGGGATCACGCAGCGCGATGATCTCCTGGACAGTTTTCAAGCCCTTTATGGTAATAAAAGTATAAGGCGTCAAATCCTCCAAAAGATTTTTGTATCCAATCTCCGCGAGCTGCATGTCGGTTTT
>Ga0081455_10000973_pt1 | contig 36553 bp, 38 predicted proteins | sample TabmetS3T2R1_FD_70207 | JGI IMG/M metagenome (GOLD analysis project Ga0081455, IMG submission 70207) | Tabebuia heterophylla rhizosphere microbial communities from the University of Puerto Rico - S3T2R1 | ecosystem: Host-associated > Plants > Roots > Rhizosphere ...
ACGATTGTGTCAAAAGGGCTTTCGAAACCGATTTTTGGCGCAATCGTTGTCCAAATCGTCAGACTTCATGATTTGCGTGCCTTTTGCAAATCATAGGGTCTAGACTGCCCCACAGGCTTCTGCCTTGGCGTCACCCGACCGTGTCAGGAAGCCGACGTCAGGGAAGCAGATGTCTGTCCCGTCCAGCCGGGGTGGCACAGCGCCGCGCAGGGCGTGGAAGCGGCCGGTGGACCTATGCGCCCTGCCCCTGGCCACAGCGCGCGCGGCCGTCTGTGAAAATCGGGGGTCGGACTGGCATATCACTCTTGGGCAAGGTCGAGTATCAGTTTTACTCTAACTCTCTCCGCTCAGTGAGTCGCTCCTCAAGATACGTTATGTACAGATCACGTTGGGCAATCCGCTCTCGCAATGCCTTATTCTCCGCAAGCGCCTGTTCCAGTCGTGCCTCTAATAGGGCTGCCAAATAACGTCTTTGTCGGTGTATTATTAACGCTGGACGGTTCAAACGCAGCGCTATAATGTGAAAACGCCCCGTTGCAGTAAGCCCCTCCACTCGTCCGGTCCTCTCGTCTTCTCGTATATGCGCGGCAAGGTCATCCCACAAGGGATGCAAGAGACGCCGTTCATTCGCGACATCTGTCGCTTCTGGGCGCAGTGCCCCTTTGTACTGGTTACATCGCACACATGCATACACGAGATTCTCATCGCTGTCGTCTCCACCCGCTGACACCGGGCAGAAATGATCTACTGTCAACTCCCCGCCGACATCCGCCTCGGAAACGCCGCAGTACCCACAACAAAAAGCGTAGCGCTCTCGAACTGTCGGCAGTCTGGGATGCGCCATGCGGCTCAGTTTCCAATACCGAGGAGTTGACGCGTCCGTGTGTCCAGGCGGGCTTCCAGGGCGGTGATACGAGCGTCGAGTTCCGCTCCGTGTGCTCGCAAGCGTTGCTGTTCCGCTTCCGCCGCAGCGATTTGTGCACGCAATTCCCGCAAGCGCTCCAAGTTACCGTCTAGCCGCTCCTCGGCGTCCAACTCCTCGCATCCAGCCTCATACACCGCCTGTTCTGCTGCATTTAACGTCTCACCCATTACCACGCGTTGGTGTAAACCCTGCCAATACTGATACGCCTGCTCGTCCATGACACCTGCTCCTTCTCTCGGCACACATCTCCTCTCTTACAAGAATATCATAGAAACGAAGGAAAATTTTTCAGGAATGAAAGGCATGAGCGGATGAGATCTACCACGAGCACAGGCAGCGGCCAGAAGCCGCCCTAGCAGTCAGGAGGCAACCCACAGCCGGCATCGTCCACTGCGTTGCCTCCTGACCTGCCTCTGGCCCTACGGCACGAGGACCGCACGCGTAATCTCCGTCTGCCGTTGGTTCCACTCGGCTTTCTCACACGCCTCATTCACCTGCGCTAGAGGAAATTTGTGGGAAATGAGCGTGTGGAAGGGGAGCTTATAGCGGTTCCGAACCAGATAGTCTAACAGTTTAGGCAGGAGTGAAGGGCGATACATCAAGGAGCCGAGGATCGACTTGCCAGCCAGCAATTTCGACGGATCGATAGACACCTCACGTCCCCGGACGATATCGCCAATCTCGACAAAACTGCCCCCATTGCTGAGCATGTCGATACCCTCAGCTAAGAGTTCTGCCTTGCCCACCAGCTCCATCACGATATTGGCCCCGCGCCCCTGCGTAAGTTCGCGCACCCGTTGCACGCGAGCCGCTGGCTCGGCATACTCTTCGACATTGATGGTGGCATCGGCCCCGAACTCCTCAGCCAGCCGCAGCCGGTTGTCCAGTCGATCCAGCACAATGACCTGGTGCGCGCCCATATCCTTGGCCATCGCGGTAGCGTGTAGCCCCAGGCCCCCAGCCCCCATAATGACGACCGTATCACCTTCGCCCGCACCAGCCCTGAGCAAGCCGGTAGTGACTGTGCCCATAGCACAATTGACAGGGCCGAGCAACTCATCGGGGAGTTCGTCGGGAACACGGAAGAAAGGATGACGCGGTGGGAGATAGAGATAGTCAGCGTAGGTGCCCGTAAAGTAGGGGTACACGCCGGCCGCGGGATAGGTCCGATTCACGCACCAGTTGGTGTCACCCCGCAGACAGAGGTGACAGTGGTAGCAGGGGAAGATCGCGGAGTAGACTACTCGGTCTCCCTCCTTGATAGGCGTCCCCAGAGTATCCGTCGTGATGCCCTGGCCCAGTTGTGCTACCACGCCTGTCCCCTCGTGCCCCATGACTCGCCCTGTAGCAGGCAAAGGCACATTCACCTGATCGCCCCGCCACACGTGCAGGTCGGAGCCACAGATCCCTGCCTGGGTCATGCGCAGCAGCACGGCCCCCGGCTCTGGTGTTGGGACGTCGTATTCTTCAATCTCGAAGGGTTTCCCATATTCTTTGCAGACGACAATACGTCCTTTCATCGCTACTCCCCTCTCCTGGTCACTTTCAGGACAACAGCCTCGATGCACAGGCCATAAGCCTGGCCATAGCTTACTTCCCGTACCATACCATATGCCGGGAGGGCTGGGTAGTCGCCGTCTGTGTCAGGCGCTTGCAAAGTGGGTATAAAACGCCTACCCTCTCCGGTACACTCTGCACACCCTGTAGTCGGAGTATCATGCAGGCAGTGATTTTATGAATCCGTATACGTTCAGCCTGGCTCTCGGTGCGACCGGCCTCGTAGTCATGGCCCTGGGAGGGCTGGGACACCATACGGGGCACGCCGGTCATACGCACCATGCACCCGGACCTGGCAGTACGCTCAGCGGCCATGGCCATCACGGTGCGCCCCTCCCCAGCCATGGTCAAGGACACGCGCACCAAAGTCACGACGCACCACATGTGACGCCTCAGGGGAAACTCTGGGCGCTCCTCTCCCCCAGAGTCCTGTTCAGTTTTCTCGTCGGCGTCGGGGCCTCTGGTCTATTGCTCTCACCCTGGTTGTTTGAGCCTCTGGTAGCGGTCGGAGCGCTCGCTGGTGGAGTGCTCTTTGAACGCTATGTAGTTACGCCGATCTGGAACGGCCTGTTGCACTTTGCCTCAGAGCCAGCGCAGACGCTGGAGCGAGCAGTTTTTGAGGTGGCGCAGGCGGTGACAGACTTCGACGCGCAGGGGCATGGCCTGATCGCGGTAGAACTTGATGGCCAGCTCATCCAGGTCTTAGGCATCCTGCGGCCCGAGGAGCGCTCTATCGGCGTGCGGGTGCGCCGTGGTGGACGCGTCCGCATTGAAGAAGTCGATGCGGTGCGGAACCGGTGCCTCGTGTCGTCTCTGACCCCCTAATCTCACAGGAGTGTTAGCTATGCAAGAAATTCTGATTATCGGGGGTGTTGTGGCGGGGGTGTTAGGGCTCCTGCCTGTGATTGTGTCGTTGTTCCTGCGCGATGTCGAAGCCGGCACGATCCGGCTGGTGAGCTGGCTCCAAGGCACTACGGTCATCTATCGCGGGCCAGGCAAGTCGAAGGAGATCCCATTGCTGACGACCGGGACCACGATCTCTAGCAAGGTACTCAATGTCGACCTCGATATCACTGACCAGACTGCCGACCTCGACGAGCAAGGTTTTCCCCAGCCCATTAAAGTGCGGGTACTGGCGAGTGCCATTGTCTCCGTGGGCGACAGCGATGCCATGATCAAAACCGCCGCTAATCGCTTCTTTGCCAAGCCTGAATCTGACCAGATTTCCACCCTCACCGATCTGCTCTCCAGTTCGGGGCGGCGGGCTATCAACCTGCTCACGCACGACCAGCTCTTCTCGGCAAAAACTACCCCGCGTATGCCGCGCCCCACGCTCCCAGCCGTGACGGGTGGGAGTGGTACAGAGGTACAGGTGGTATCAGGCTTCGCGGCAGAGGATGACGACGATCCTCTCGCCATTATCATCCGCAAAGCCTGCTCACGCGAGCTAACCGATTTGGGACTCGGTTTCAATTCACTGAATATCAAGGTGGTACAGTCAGAAGTGGCTGAGGCACGGCGGCGCCAATCCGCGGCAGAGGCCCAGGCCAATGCCGACATCGTGGCGGCGCAGCAGAGTCGCCGTGCGAAAGAAGCGCAGTTAGAAGCAGAACGAGTGATTTCAGATCGGCAGCGGGAGCTGGAGCAGACCAAGGCCTCGAATGCTGCGTTGATTGCCCAGGCAGAGGCCAAGCGCCAGGAGTCAATGGCAGTACAGCGCGTGGCCGAACTCGATGCCACACTGATTGCGCAGGCTAAAGCTGAGGCTGAGAAAGTTAAAATCGACGCGCAGGCAGGGGCGGAGGCCGAGGCGATCCGTATTCGCACGGTGGCTGAGGCTACCGCGGAGAGCATACGCCAGGTGAACGCTGCCATCTGCGAAGGCGGTGAGAGCTATCTGCGCTACCGGCAAGTGGAGATGTTGCCAGACCTCACCCCAGTCCTGGCGGAGGCACTGGCCAAGGCCAAGATGGTAACGATTGCCAGTGGTGCTGGAGGAGGCGCCGCAGAGAGCACGATGAGCAATATCTCGTCAGTAATCCAGACCGTGCTGGCAGCGCAGCTTGTGACCAAGGGCGGATTGCTCAGCGGGACTGAGGACAGCAAGCCATAGTCACCGGTGAGCTGGGCCGCACACGGTGCTTCTGCTAGACCTCGCTGATGCGTTCCTGCAGCTCGAGGAAGGGTTTCAGGAGGTCCAGAGGTACCGGGAAGACCACCGTAGAATTGTGATCTACCGCGATCTCAGTGAGTGTCTGCAGGTAGCGCAATTGCAACGTCATCGGATGCTTCCCCATAATGTCCGCCGCTTCAGCGAGCCGTGTGGAGGCTTGATACTCCCCTTCTGCGGCAATGATTTTCGAGCGTCGCTCGCGCTCGGCTTCTGCCTGTTTGGCCATCGCACGCTGCATTTCCTGTGGCAGATCTAAGTGTTTAATCTCGACGGAGTCGACTTTAATCCCCCACTGGTCAGTTTCCGCGTCCAGGATCGATTGCAAGCGATGGTTGATACTGTCGCGCTCTGCCAGGAGCTCGTCCAGCTCAAATTGCCCCAGCACATTACGCAGCACCGTTTGCGCTTTTTGATACGTTGCCGAGTACCAATCTTCCACATTGATAATCGTTTCCTTAGGGCTAAAGATGTGGAAGAACACCACCGCATTCACCTTCAGCGTGACATTATCTTTCGTGATGATGTCCTGGGGCGGCACATCGACCGTGATGACGCGGGTGTTCACCCTGTGCATGCGTTCGATGCCTGGGATGACTACGATCAGCCCCGGCCCGCGTACTGCCTGAAATTTCCCCAGACGCAGGATCACCCCCCGTTCCCATTCGCGCAAGAGCTTAATAGTGTTGGTAATCACCAGCACAACCACCATCAACACAAAGAGTGGGCCTAGACCTTGCATAACTACCTCTCCTCTGTGACTTTCTCCACCGTCAACTTCAGCCCCTCTACGCGCACCACGCGCACCGTCGCACCGGCCTCAATAGGCAGAGTGCTCCGGGCACTCCACAGGGTACCCTGAACAAACACAGTACCGTTAGGGTCGAGGCGTCCCTTCGCTGTACCAATGGCGCCGAGCATGCCTTCCTGTCCGCTCACGGGTTTGCGTCCCACACTGCGTACCGCGGCACCGACCACAAACAGGAAGAGTCCCGCCGTGGTACCGACCACTAACGCAATGGTGGAGAAGGGAATGCGCAGATACTCCTCCGGAGAGTCGATCAACATCAAGGCGCCCAGAGACATGGCGACAACGCCACCCAGGAAGAGCATACCAAAACTCGTCACCTTGATTTCCAGGATGAACATCACCATACCCAAGCCGATCAGTAACAGTCCAGTATAGTTAATCGGGAGGGTTTGCAGGGAATAAAAGGCGAGTAAGAGTGCCAGCGCCCCAACGACGCCTGGGAAAATGAGCCCTGGATTATACAGCTCAACCAACAGGCCAATGGAACCCAGACTGAGCAGCATCAGCGCGATCTGCGGATGGGACAAGGCCGCAAGGAGACGTTGGCGCCAGGTCATCTGCTGCACACGTACCGTGGTGCCAGCCGTATGCAGCGTCACCGCGCCCTGGGCCAGGATCACCTGCCGCCCGTCCAACTGCTTCACGAGGTCTGGGATATCCTCGGCAATCACGTCGATGACACGCTGCTCACGCGCCTCGACCTCGGTGACTGCGACACTTTCACGCACCGCCTTCTCGGCCCACTCCGCGTTACGCCGGCGTTTTTCGGCGATCGAGCGCGCAAAAGCGGCCAGATCGTTTTCGGCCTTCTGACGCATGTCTCCCTCAATGTCCTTGCCCTCGCCAGATACCGGGTGTGCCGCACCAATATTCGTCCCCGGCGCCATGGCCGCGATATGCGCAGCCATGGTAATGAAGGTGCCAGCGGAGGCCGCCCGAGCGCCACTGGGAGCGACATACACGACTGTTGGCACATTGGCATTGAGCAGGGCTTTGACAATTTCGCGCGTGGAGTCGACGAGCCCGCCGGGCGTATCGAGTTGGAAAATCACCGCCACGTCTTTGGCTTCCTCCGCCCGCCGAATACTGTCGGTCATATATTCCACGACCACCGGATTAATGACCCCTTCAACCTGGTGCACATTGATCACTGTGTCCGCCCCGATCGTCACAGGCACACACCACAACCATAACCCACAGAGCACTAGACACAGCGACAAGATACGCACGGCCATATGGCTACCTATAGTCTCTGAGACCACTACACATCGCGCGGCTTACTCGTTCCAATACCAGCAGTGTACTGACCAGAGATGCGGGAAGCAATAGCTGCTTTGTCTCCAGCTGCACCAGCCATACGGAAGATCTGGAGGAAGACGGCGGTTAGAGCCAGGCGAAGTAGCCGGTTCAGGTCTTTGAGTGCACTGCTTTGGTGCTATGGTGATTAGGCCCGAGATCTGTGGTATACCCTATCTCTGGATGAGACGGTCCACAAGCCTATCTGCGCCGCCTGTATCAACGGTTTCGCATGCCTTATAGTGAGGAGGGATACGAGGAACTTCAGGGGCACCAGATTTGATCGCAACTTTCACTTGCGCAGCAACTGCCGAGCCTTGTCCTGGGTACGTCGGTCTGCGTGCACGCGCGCAGGGCGCACGGGCATCTGCAAAATCTCTGTCAGCAGTCGCTGGCTCGCCTCGCGCTGACCTGCCTCAATATATGCCTTAGCCAGAGCGAGCTTTAGTCCCATGTTCTGGGGTGCTACACGGAGCCCCTGTTCGAAGTATGCAATCGCACGCTTCAGATTACCACCGAGCACTCCCGGCAACTGGCGGGCGATCTCTCCCAGGGCGCGGTAGGCGCTCCCGTCCTCATAGTCCGGCTGCAGGCGTAGTGCTGTCTCCATCTCTGTGCGCACATGCTTGACCATCTGGAAGGCCTGCCATATGCCTTGTATTGCACTCAAGCCACCGTAATTTGCAGCGAGCCAAAAATGTCCTTCAACACCAGCCGGCTGCTGGGCTACAGCGCGCTGTCCCATCTCGATACCGCGTTCAAAATAGCGCTGCTTCTCTCTGTCGCTGGTGTCATCACCAACCTGGTAATACGCCCGCGCGGCACGCCAGAGTACCTGGTAATTGTGCGCGTCTGTTACCAGGGCACGGGTGAGTATTGCCAGGGCCTGCAGGTCGCGCGCCGTATCTTCACCATAAGAGAAGAGGGCATCGGCCTCAACGACAGGGTCTATACTTGTGGATGGGATAGGTATGGGACTGTGCCCGTCAACAGCAGAGGACGCAGCCTGCACCAAGAGGGGGAACAAAACGAGGGCAGTTATCATCGTGCATATCATGAGTGTGGGCATGGCCTAACGCTACCAATGTGATCCCATTTGTACACCTATATTGCCTCATTCAGACGAAATTTTTTTTGATACAGCCGGTAGCGTTTGTAGACAAACGCGCCCAGCTCTTCGAGGGCGCGGACCATGAGGTGATTATCTTCCAGAACCCAGCCGCAATCCGGCCCACGGTCTCCTTGCCTTGCTGGGCCAGGAAGAGTTGCACCTGCGCATGCTGGAAAAACGGGTTTTTGCGCGGATTGAGAAAGGCCTTGCGTTCAAGGAGAAGTGGGGGGACCCAGAGGTGATCACCCCGATACACCCGCCACGGGAAGGTAATAAAGGTTCTCGTAGCGTGTGGGGCTAAGGGGAGAATGGTGACAGACGATGCAGTGCACGGCGGCATCGATTCCTCCACGCCATCGCCTGGAAGCACAACTCAGCCGGGTCACGAAATAACGCCCAGGGCGCGTCCAACCTCCTCAAAGGCCTCAAGCACGCGGTCAATCTGCGCTGCCGTGTGCGTGGCAATGACACTCGTGCGGAGGAGCGAGCACCCTGGAGCGACAGCCTGGCGTACTGCCGCATTCGTGAAGATACCACGGTCAAACAGCCCACGCCAGAAGCGAAACGTTAAGGTGTCCTCTCCTAAAATGACCGGAATGATCGGCGTCGCACTACGGCCCGTGTTAAAGCCGAGTTCCTGCAGGCCAGTACGGAGGTGCGTGGCATTACGCCAGAGCTGCTCGCGGCGCTCCGGTTCTTGCTCGATAATGTCCAGGGCCGCAATGACGGCGGCGATCGTGGCTGGTGCCATACTCGCACTAAAGATCAGCGGGCGGGAATGGTGTTTAATGTACTCGATGATCTCGAAGCTCGTCGCGATAAACCCCCCCATGGAGGCAAACGATTTGCTGAAGGTGCCCATGCTGATGTGGATGGCGTGCTCCAGGCCAAAATGCTCACCAGTCCCCCGACCATTTTCGCCGAGCACACCGATCGAATGCGCGTCGTCCACCATCAATACTGCATGGTACGTCTGGCAGAGTTTGGTGATCTCCGGCAGGTTGGCAATGCTGCCCTCCATGCTGAACACGCCATCGACCACCACCATCTTGCCTGTCTCCGGCCCCAGGCGCTGCAAGATGCGTTCGAGATCCGCCATGTCATCGTGGCGAAATTTGAGCGTTTTGCCAAAGGACTGCCGACACCCATCGAGAATACTGGCATGGTCAAGCCGATCGGTAATGACAAAATCCCCCTTACCAACTAGGGCCGAAATAGTGCCCACATTGGTCTGATAGCCCGTACTGAAGAGCAATGCCGCTTCGCACCCCATGAACTTCGCGAGCCGCTCTTCGGCTTCGACGTGGAGTGACAGTGTACCATTGAGGTACCGCGAGCCCGTACAGCCCGTGCCATAGCGTTTCACGGCATTGATCACCGCCTCTTTGACCTTGAGGTGATTGGTCAAGCCGAGATAGTTATTTGAGCCGATCATGATCATCCTGCAGCCATCAACGATTGCTTCTGCCCCTTGTTCCGATTCAACCACTTTGAAATAGGGATACCATCCCATCTCACGGATGGCCGCTGCCTCAGTGAACTTTCGGCATTTCTCAAGGAGTTTCATGTATGCTCCGAGTGCAAGTGCGACGTCTTACCCCTCCCAGGCCACCAGGCAGCCCTCACCTTCCCCTGACGTCCTGCCACGTGTGGGTGCAGGCGCAAGCGGTCTATACTGGTATCCGCCGTCCGTACATTGCCGGGAGGTATGATAGGCATTAGGATTTCTCTTGTCAACGTCTTATTAACACGCTGAGATACAAGGCACAAGACAGCGTGCCGCGCTGGCACACAGCACGTCTTAAGGTGGGGTATCCTTCGTGCTGCTTTTGCGTCTCTCCCAGTAGAGGCGGCAAAGCCAACCCAGGAGCGCCAATACCAGGAGTGTCCCGAGAGTGCGCTCGGTATTCCGGAACCACGTGGCAATCATATCTACCTGATCCGCAAAGATATACCCGACAAGGCAGAGCGCCGGCACAAAGATGAAGCTCGCCAAAGTGTCAATGCTCACAAAACGCCACAACGACATCTGCATAGTCCCGGCAATGAGAAACGTCGGGGCACGCAAGCCAGGGATAAAGCGGGCCAGAAAGACAGTCGTATCCCCATAGCGCGCAAAGAATGGCCGGCCGCGCGCCAGCTTGTGGGCAAACCAGTGTGTAAAGCGTGGCGAGCGACTGAGACGGCCACTCACGCCGCGTCCTAGACCAAATAAAAACACATCGCCAATCAGGACACCAAGAAGATTGACGAGGAACATGAGGAGTGGATGCAGGACGCCAGAAGCCACGAGAGCACCCCCGGCGAGAAGCACCAATTCCTCAGCCATGGGAAACCCCAGTCCACACAGGAGCAGGAGTAGAAAGAGGAAGGCATAGATCAGGTGGGCTGAATAGCTATTGAGAAACTCAAGCATGCGTGTGATCCATGCGTAGCGTTGTCGTTGCGCCTCAGGTCAGGACACGGGTTGCAAAGAGCTTGAGCACGCGCGGGGTATCGACTTCCAACGCCACCTCAAGCCGTGGCATGTCACTCCGCCAGTATGCTGAGGGGCGCCGATCGGCAACCGTCATGCCAATCGTGTGCGGTCCACGGGTTTCCGTACAGAGCGGGAGAACCGTACATGTCACGAGCGACGGATCGATGGCGACGGCAACAGCGAGCGGATCGTGCATGGCCATACCCTCGCCGTGGCCTTGCAGTGACTGCTGCGTCAGGTCATGAACCGCTGATCTGAGAGGCGTCATAGCCCCCTTGCCGGTCTGCTGCAGAAAGTCGCGTGTCAAACGCACCTGAGTCGTCACATCTAGTGGTACCAGAGTGATTGGCAGACCGGCCCGGAACACCACGTCGGCCGCATGCGGATCGACAAAGATATTAAACTCGGCAACCGGACTGACATTGCCTGGCACACCAATCGCTCCACCCATGATCACGAGACGACCAAGCTGCTGCATAGTCGCAGGAGCCAACTGGATGGCACGTGCGATATTCGTGAGCGGTCCCAGGGCAATCACGGTCAGGTCGCGACCATAGCACTGCACCACCCGCAGTAGACGCTGCACCGCCTGCCGGTGCGCTGTTGGCTGCGCCGGGACAGGATAACACGGGCTGCCGTCCGGATGGCGCAGGTGCGTCACCCCACCCAGACCATCATGACTATGAAAGGCTGTGGCAGTGTATAGGGGACGGCGCAATGGGCGGCCAAGACCTTGTGCCATTGCCGGCCAGACTGATAGCGCCAGCAAAGCCAGCACACGACGGGCGTTGGCTGTCGCCATGGGTACCGAGACATTGCCGGCCACAGTGGTAATCAGTTCGACACGCAGTTCCGGTGAGCGGAAAGCAAGCATCAACGCCAGCGCATCATCGATGCCTGGGTCAGTATCGATAACCACTGGGCGTGGTCGGGCGGCCGCCGTCATGCGCAATGCTCTCCAGTGTCCGTCTTAGGTATCATCGCTGGCTGCAGCCTGATAGGAAGCATCAAGAAGCTCGATGGGATGCACCACTGGGATGTGTAGATGCGTCTGTTGCACGCCGGTGCGCAGTTGCAGCATACAGCCAGGGTTGCCAGTGGCAATAACATCCGGCTGCGCCGCCACTATGTGCTCCATTTTGCGTGCCAGGATCTGCATCGACACTTCGTGGTGGGTGATGTTATAGATCCCCGCAGCCCCACAGCAAAAATCCGCATCAGTCACCGGCACCAGTTGCAGTTCTGGGATGCGCTGCAAGAGTTCCCGCGGTTGCTGCCGAATACGCTGGGCGTGTAACAGATGACAGGGATCGTCATAGGCAACGCGTTGCGGCACAGAACCAAGTGGCCCGCGCAGCGGTTCTTGTGCCAGACACTCGGCGATGTCCTGCACCTTGGCGCTAAAGCGCTGCGCACGTTCGGCAAACACGGGGTCCTCTGCCAGTAACTCACCATAGCTCTTTAATTGCGCCCCACATCCAGCCGCGTTATTCACGATGGCATCGACAGGCTGCTGCTCAAAAGCGACAATGTTGCGCCGGGCCAATTGCCTGGCCTGCTCACGCTCGCCCGCATGCATATGCAGTGCGCCACAGCACGCCTGCTGTGGCGGTATCCAGAGTGTGCAGCCGTTCGTTTGCAGCACCCGGGCACTGGCGTGATGCACCTCGGTGAACAGCAGATTCATAACGCAGCCGGTGAAAAATCCGACCTGCCGTGTCACTGGCGGCTTGCCCGGCAAGATAGCCGGAACGCTGCGGGTAAATGGCTGAGGCAGGACCTCGGGTAAGGTCGCCTCCAGGCGCTTGAGCAAACTGGGAAACAGCTCCAGAATGTCGAGTTGCCGCACCAGGTGCTGCAGACCCAGGCGCTGATACCAGTGTAAGACGTGCCAGAGGAACTCCAGACGTCGAGGATGCGGAAACAGTTCCTGAAAGACCAGACGTCGCAGGAGACGCTCAGGCCAGGGACGTGGGAGATGACGCTCAATCTGTCCGCGCGCCTTTTCCATCAGGTCGCCAAATTGCACGTGCGAGGGGCACGCCGTCTCACACGCCCGGCAGTCGAGGCAGAGATACATGTGCTCGACGAAGTTGGGCGTCATTGCCAGGCGTCCGTCATCCACTGCTTTGATGAGGTAGATGCGCCCACGTGGCGAGTCCATCTCGGTGCCCAGGGTGCGATAGGTGGGACATTTATCGAGACACAAGCCGCAATGGATACACGCAGTAATTTTGTCTCGCGGCGGCCGCTCACTCTGATCGAAACTGGGCAGAGGCGTTGACGCTGTCACGAGTTATAATCCTCCTAGAAAACGCCCCGGATTGAGCCTGTGCTGCGGATCAAAGGACGCCTTGATCGCACGCATTAACGCGAAATCGTCGCCGGGAGGTCCCCATACCTGGCACTGTTGCTTCACAGCGACTGGGGCCCGTTCAACGACGCGACGACCCTGGCAGCGGGCCACACACCCTTCAAGGGCCTGGAGATACGCCAGGAGCCGCTCCACGTCAGGTGCCTCAGGATTGGGCACTGGGATGCACACATAGGCGATCCCACTACTAGCATGGGCGATCAGGGCCCAGGGAGTATCAAAGTGGGCAGCAGTCTCTTGCACGTCCTGGCAGAAGGCCGGCAGAGCCGACATCAGCAGGCTGACTTTCACGACCATACAGTCAGAAGCAGCGTCCGGGCCGGAGGCCCCACGTGTCAACTCCCCCAGGGTGGACCATACGCGCTCCTGCTCCACTGCACTCCAGGCGTGGACACTGGCCGGACGCGTCAGGGGCAAGTGACGAAGTGCCCCTGTCAGGCGTTGGGCCTGACTCTGGGTCACTGCGGGGGTCCCTTCAACCCGTGCTATGAGCATATACCCTGTCTCTGCCAGGGAAAAGTCTGCGTGGGTGGCAAGCGTCTCACAGGCTGCAGCATTCAGCAGCTCAAGGCTGTTGAGACGCAAAGGGAGTTGCAGAATCGTTTGCAACATAGGAGCGAGATCAGCCTGATCCGCACAACCAATGCCCAGCGTGAGTTCCCCTGGTGGCAAGGGGTGGAGCTTGCAGGTCAGTTCAACAATGATGGCCAGCGTCCCCAAGGAGCCGACATACAATTTATTCAAGTCGTAGCCGGTGACGTTTTTGACGACGCGCCCGCCGGCCTTGGTGCGCTTGCCATCGATAGTCATGACTGCCACGCCCAGGAGCACGTCACGTGCCGTACCATACAGTAAACGCCGCGGCCCACTCACATTCGTTGCCACTACACCGCCAAGCGTCGTCGTGGCGGTGACCGGGGGATCAAGAGCCAGGAACTGCCCATTATCTCGCAGCGTGCCCTGCAGCTCGGCGAAACGCACCCCAGCCTGCACGGTTGTTGTCAGATCAGCCGGTTCATAGGCCAACTGCCGTTGCAAACGTTGCATGCTGAGCACCAGATCCACCCGAGATGGGGTCTGCCCCATAAACGTCTGACTACCACCGCCACGCGGGAAGACCGTTGCCTGATATTCCGACGCTAGACGCAGCACCTCCGCGATCTGGGCTTCGGCGGTAGGCAACACCACCATGGCGGGGAGTACCCCGTCGATCGCATACTCCGCCACTGCAGCGTTGGTCAGGAGGTCGGCGCTCCCGACGACGGATTCCAGTGCGGTCGCGAGCCCTTCAAGCGCGGACATGAGCGCCTTCCAGGGCTGCCGCAACAGCTTCCTGTACGGCTGGGGTGAGCGTATCCTCTGCCGTCACTGCCCCACAGCGACACCGCCCACGCAGCGGAATGACTTTACCGGGATTACAGAGCTGCTGGGGATTGAAGATCTGCCGGAGGCGATACATGATCTCCAGATCATCGTCGGTGAACAGCCAGGGCATGCAGTTTTTCTTTTCCAGGCCAATACCGTGCTCACCGCTCAGGACACCACCGAGATCAACGCAGGTACGGAGGATTGCTTCCCCTGCTTGCAACACACGCTTGACCTCCTCAGTATCCCGCTCGTCGTACAACACCAGTGGGTGCAAATTGCCATCGCCAGCGTGGAAGACATTGGCAATACGCAAACCGTAGGTGGTACTGATGTGTTGGAGCCGGCGCAGGGCTTCGGGCAGGCGCGTACGCGGAATCACGCCGTCATGCGTATAGTAATTTGGACTCAGGCGTCCCACCGCCCCGAACGCTTCCTTGCGCCCCTTCCAGAGCAGAGCCCGCTCCGCCTCGTCCTGGGCAACGCGGACCCCTTGACAGCCATGCTGCTGACAGATAGACGCGATACGCGCCGCGTCCTCTTCCATACCGTCAGCAATCCCATCGAGTTCAATCAACACCAGGGCCCCAGCGTCCAGGGGCAGACCCGCCTGAATGGCCCCTTCCACCGCCTGGATGGCCAGATTGTCCATCATTTCCAGGGCTCCAGGGATAATACCAGCGCCGATGATGCCACTCACGGCGCTACTGGCGGCATCGACCGAGGGAAAGAACGCCAGGACGGTCTTCCAGGCCTGTGGCTTGCGGAGCAAGCGCACAGTCACTTTGGTCACAATGCCAAACGTGCCTTCTGATCCTACGAAAAGCCCCGTGAGGTCATAGCCCGGGGTATCGAGGGTTGAGCCACCCAAATGGACCACCGCACCGTCGGGAAGGACCACCTCTAGACCCAGGACGTGATTGGTGGTGACCCCGTACTTCAGGGTATGCGGCCCACCCGAGTTTTCAGCGACATTGCCGCCAATCGTGCATGAGCCCTGGCTGGAGGGGTCTGGGGCATAGTAATAGCCCGCGTCAGCCACTGCGAGAGACAGGTGGAGATTCACCAAGCCAGGTTGCACAACCGCACGCTGGTTCACATAGTCAATCTCCAGGATCTTATTCATACGGCACATTTCGATAACAAGGCCACCGTCGAGGGCGAGGGCGCCCCCGCTCAAACCTGTGCCAGCGCCACGGGCCACAAAGGGAAGACCGTATTTGTTGGCCAGTTTGATGATGGCCACAACCTGCTCTGTGGTGCTCGGGAAGACCACCGCACTGGGTGGGGCCTTGTCAAGCGTATGCCCATCGCATTCATAGACCAGCATCTCTTCAGGCGCTGACAGGACTGGCACAGGGGCAACAATGGCTGCCAGTTCTTGTAGAATGTGTTTCTCCATAGGCTTTTACCTGCCTCTGCTCCCCGGGGGAGAGGGGAAAGAATACCTCTATCAACACAGACGTGATGGTCGCACGTAGCCTGCATCAATGGCGGTGATTATCGCCGAGGGATGGCACACGGTCAAGGGGCAGCAGCCCCATACCAGTGCGGCACCGTCTCCCTGGTGTACCTCTCAAGCCGTTCCAAGCATATGATAGAGGATCACACGCGGGGAGCGGCCGTACATCGCTGCAGCCATTTCAACCAGCATGTCAGGTACCAGAATCGGTAACAAAAAGGTGTTTTTCTCTTGCGGGACTGTCAGTCCATGGCTACAATATCGCAAATATTTACGCACCGTGAAGAGTAGACCGGTGCCCATGACTGACTCAAGGTGTGAGAGAAACGATGGAACCAGGCGACCCTGGTCGATCATGTCGGCAACATCATGTGATAGGTGAGCAGGGTAGAGGCTCGAGGAGAGTAACTGCACGCCGCAGGAAGGCCTGCGGACACATAGTATCACGCCGGCATCACGCTTCGTTATGTTGGGGGAACCAGGAGGTGGAGCGCATCTAGCTTCCCACCTTACGAGGGTCGAGTACGACCGCACGTCTTCCCCGGTACAGCGGGGGGCGATGCGGTTTTTTTATGGCTGAAGGAGTAAACTTATGGCCCTCGAAACGGTTGGGAGAACCCTCAAATTTACTGGCAGGAATCGCCTGGAGGCGAAGAGGAAAGCGCTGCATTTCTGGTATACCCATCAGGAAATGCTGCATGAAAGCATGCGGGACTTTGTGAAACATTGTACACTCAGCCCTGATCAAAAGGTGATTACCTACCGACGTCACGCAGCGTCGTAGTGCCCTGTCTCTCGTCGTATCTTACGCTATGCCCAAATAGTTATGACGCCTTCTCCAGCTTCCTTTCCATTCGTGCGCGCACTCCAGCAACGGGGTGCGCGTGTGTATACGGTTGGCGGCACGGTGCGGGATGAACTGCTGGGGCATCCCCGCAAAGACCTGGACCTCCTGGTCACTGGTTTGCCTCAACCAGACTTGCTACGTTGTTTACGGCCGTATGGGCGTGTGCAGCTCACCGGGCGGGCGTTTGGGGTCATCAAACTCTTGCCCCATGGCTGGGATGGCCCGCCCATTGACGTGGCGCTCCCACGCACAGAAATCTCGACAGGGCTAGGACATCGTGACTTTGAGGTCACCTTTGATCATACACTGCCCGTAGAGACCGATCTCGGGCGGCGTGATTTCACCATCAACGCCATGGCCCTTGACCTGGCCGATGGCCATCTCCTTGATCCCTTTGGGGGGTATGAGGATCTGCAGCAGCGCCGGTTACGCCAGGTAAGCATTACCGCTTTTCCTGAGGATCCTCTGCGGATGTTGCGGGGGATACAGCTCGCTGCCCGCTTCGCCCTCCAGATTGAGCCAGCCACACGCGAGAGCATGCAGACATACGCGGCAGCCATTTCTACCGTCGCCCCAGAGCGTATTGCGGAGGAGCTGCGCAAATTGTTACAGGCGTGGGCGCCCTCACAGGGCTTTGTGGTGATGCAGGAAGTGGCCTTGCTGACGTATATTTTGCCCGAACTCGCTTGCCTCACTGACGGTGCAGCGTTTACCCGGACGATGCGACGCCTGGATGCTGTACAACAGTGTGAGAGGCTGAGCTATCGAGGTGATCTCGACTTGTTGCTCGCGGCGCTGCTGTGTGACAGTGGACTATCCTCGGTCGCACAGACAGGCACGAGCTGGACGCGCCAAGACCTGGCGCGGGCTTCGACACGCCTGGCGCGCCAACGTCTGGAAGCTCTCAAAATCACTACGATTGGCGCTACGCCTGCCCTCATCAGCGCGTTGATCACCCACAGCGCTTTTGAGGTCAACGCGTTGGCAACGCCAGCCGCCTTGCGCCGCTTTGCCCATGCTGTTGGATGCACGGAAGCCTTGATGCTCTTTGAGCTACGCCTGGCTGACCGTCTTGGCAATGCGCCTGAGCAGCCAGTCGACGACCTGCTAGACCTGCGCCAACGCTTGCGTATGGTAATCGACCAGAAAACGCCCCTCAGTCTCAAAGAACTGGCTGTCAATGGCGATGATTTGCAGCACCTGGGCATCCCTGCTGGCCCGCGTCTGGGACAGATTTTACAAACGCTCCTGGGCCATGTGCTTGATGATCCGGCGCAGAACTCGCGAGCGCATTTGCTGGCTCTAGCACAGGCTGAGCGGGATCTACCCCAACCCAGGGCGACGGACTAGACGGGCATAATGATACGAAAGGTCGACCCCTGGCCTACGGTGCTATCTACCGTGAGCTGATACCCCAGGAGTTGGCACAGCGCACGCGAAATCGCTAGACCCAGCCCCGTTCCCCCGTATTTCCACGCCAGACTATTATCAGCCTGTTGGAAATGCTCGAAAATGGCCTCACGTCGCTCTGGAGCGATACCAATGCCCGTATCTATCACATCAATAGATATGGGACAATGGGTAGTTGGCTCTACCTCAACCCGCACAGTCACAGTGCCCTCAGGCGTAAACTTAAGTGCATTCCCTACCAGATTGATCAGGATCTGCTTGAGTTTATTGGCGTCGGTCAGGACAGGAGCAAGCACCGGAGGCAGGGCAGCGCGCAAAGGCACCCGCGGGTACGGCTTCGAGCCCTCCAATTGTTCCAGCACTTCTGGGATCAGGGTGTTAAGAGCGATCTGACTCATCTGGAGGTCGGTCTGCCCCGCTTCGATCTTGGAGAGATCGAGCATAGCGTTGATCAGGCTGAGGAGATGGGTACTGTTCGCCTGAATACGTTCAAGATAGACTAAATCCTGCGCCTGCAAATTGTGATGTTTATTTTTCCTGAGGAGGTTGGCAAAGCCGATAATAGAGCCCAGGGGGGTTCGCAACTCATGGCTCATGTTCGCCAGAAAAGTGCTTTTCGCACAGTTCGCCTGCTCAGCCGCCTCTTTGGCAAGCAGCAATTCCTTGGTACGTGCCGCCACTGCAGCTTCGAGGGTAGCGGCATACTGGCGCAGATGCTCATGCATAGCGCGATGCACGTGCCCAAGCAATTCCTGGGGATCTCCAAGCTTTTCCACGTAAGCAAAGGCCCCAAGATTGAGTAGTTCCTTGGCAGACTCAAACGAGCTATAGGCCGTATGCATGATGACGCGCGCCGTGCAGTTCATTTCCCGTATGCAGCGCACCAAGCGGACGCCGTCAAGGTCTGGGAGGCGCAAATCGATGATCGCCACACCCACATCGTGGTGCTGAAGATAGTCCAAAGCTGCGGTCGCGGTTTGACAGCCAAACACCTCAAAGCCCTCGGCCTGCATGATCCTGGTGAGGGTACGTAATTGTGCTGCTTCATCCTCCACGATCAGCAGACATGAGAAGCGTGGATGATCCAGGCCACTGCTCCCCGTGGGAGAGGGCTGGAATGACTCAACAGCTCTTGTTGGGTGCACTGGACTATGCCTCCTTGCTATCCGCACTCTGCCGCGGCAAGGTGATACGAAAGGCTGCACCACGGGTGCTCTCCATTAGGGTGAGCGTACCCCTGTGCTTTTCGAGGATCTGACGACAGATCGTCAGCCCCAGGCCCGTGCCCTTCGTTTTCGTCGAAAAGAGTGGCTCGAACAAGCAATCTCGCACGTCAGGAGGAACCCCTGGCCCATTGTCTTGAACTATGATGATATCCTCCCTCTCGTCCCGTTGACCTCTAATAACAATCTCACCAGTACCTTCGAGAGCCTGGATGGCATTGATCAGCAAATTGGTCAGCACTTGACGTAATTGCGCTGCGTCAGCGTAGCACAGAAAAGGCTCGGGATGCACGACACAGCGACAACGGACGTTGTCGCGCTGCGGCAGATGCTGCCATATATCCTCGGCGATATCAGCCAGATTGACGGTCTCAAAGGTTGGCTGCTTCGCCCTGGTCATCTCTAACAGATTGCTGATGATCTGATCTGAGGTGTGCACTTCAGTGTCAACGATCCGCAGAAATTCGGCGAGTTCAGCATTGTCTTTGACAACATAGCGTTGCAGGTAGTAGACGGCATTACGCACAGCACCCAGGGGATTCCGTAACTCATGGGCAATCATACCGGCTACCTGTCCAAGCGTGGCCAGACGCGTCTGATTCACAAGCTGGCGACGCACTTTCTCAAGTTCGGCTTCGACCAAGGCCCGCTCGCGCTGTTGTTGGGCTCGTAGCGCGTCGCTGGCCTGGTGGAGTTGGGCAGTACGCTCTGCGACCAGGAGGGTAATACGGGCATTACGGGTAATATTGGCATGCAGATAGACTATCAGCATGGCGGTCAAAGTCAGCACAGACACCAGAGCCAGCCAGGGATACCAACTCTGCTTGGCTATGAGGTACGCGCGTGTCGGCTCAGCGACGAGGAGCCACTGTCGTCCACCCATGTCGAAGGTCACTGTTGAATGCAAGCCAGTACGTTGTGCTGTTACAGGCCCTCTCCCGAGGCCGAAGCCCGCTTGAGATGTTCCGGCCTCATGACGGTATAAGAACTGCTGCCCAATCGGTGCAGAGGCGTCATAGATGGTTAGCATAATGCCCTGTGGTGTCAACTGCGCCAGGGCCTCAGCCACGACGACGCCAATACGTAACACCACAAGCGCAAAACCTGCCAAATTATGACGCCGCTCCTGTACGGTGGCGGCAGCAGCACCTGCCTGGTATACAGGGCGAAAGACCAGTGTGCTATAGCGCTCTCCCTGCGTCTCTTCCACGAGAATAACGCGGGCGGTGGCCGCTATGTGGCCCGTGTCGCGCGCCTGGCGCAGGGCTTCCAGACGCTCTGGATTGCTCCCGAGATCAAAGCCAAGGGCAATGCCACCTTCCACGATCGGCTCTTGATAGTACACTGGATAATACTCTGCACGCTCGCTGGCCCTGACCATTACACCCTGCTGGAAGCGTTCAGTAAACTGAAAATCCGCAAAGTCAAAACCGGGCAACTTGTCCTTCCGGGCTGCTTCCTCATACGCCTCCCGCTGCGCCTGGGAGACGCGCGGAATCCACTCGAGCGAGTTGATCGCCGGGCGGCGCACTAGCAGTGGGGTCACAAATATCCGATAGGCCTGGCGGTCAAAGCGGTCTGTAGCCGCATGGAACGCGGCAATCGCATCGAGTGGTTCAATATAGCTCGCCAGAGTCGTGCGCACGGCGACAATATGGTCTTCGGCAGCGCGGGAGAACTCGGCTTGCAGCCGGCGTGTTTCCAGGGACCACACCAGCATATAGGCCAGGCAGGCGAGGCTGAGGCCGACGCCTAGGGTCAGCCACAGGGGTCGAAAACGCCGCCAGGACGACGGTTGCAACGTCTGTTCCATACCTCACCTGTCTCTGAGATCATACAGGCATAAAGATCACACTAAAGGTTGAGCCCTTGTCCATCTCACTGTGCACCGTGAGCTGATAGCCGAGCAACTGACACAACGAGCGCGAAATGGTCAGCCCCAGGCCCGTCCCCCCATAGTGCCTGGTAAGACTGTTGTCGGCCTGCTGAAAGCACTCAAAAATGTCTTCCAGCTGCTCCGCCGGGATGCCAATCCCCGTGTCGATGACATCGATACATCTGGGCTGCTGGGTTACGGGGTCGCTCTCGACCTGGATCGTCACAGTACCCCGAGGCGTAAATTTCAGAGCATTGCCCACGAGATTGAGAAGTATCTGTTTCAGCCTACTGGCATCGGTGTAGAGCGGGGCAAGCCGCGGTGGCATTGCGGTTAGGAGCTGGACCTTCGCGCCGCGGCTTGTCCCGGCAAACTGTGCCACCACTTCCTGGATGAGGGCAGGGAGCCAGATAGGGGTACGCTCTAGTTCCACACGGCCCGCTTCAATCTTTGAGAGATCCAGTATGTCATTGATGAGGTCCAACAGGTGTAGACCGTTGGCGCGAATACGCTCCAGATAGAGGAGTTCTTGGGGCCGGAGATTCTTGCCCTTGTTTTTCACGAGAAGATTCGCAAAACCGATGATCGAGCCAAGAGGCGTACGCAATTCATGACTCATGGTGGCGAGAAAGGTGCTCTTGGCACGGCTGGCCTCTTCCGCAGCGTCTTTCGCGAGGCGGAGGGCCTCAGCTGCCTGCTGGCGTTCGGCGATGCCCCGTTGCAGTTCCGCGTTGGCCAGTGCCAGTGCCTCGGCCTGTTGCCGCAATACCTCTTCAGCCCGCTTGCGCTCGGTGATGTCAAAGATCGTCACCTGGAGGGCCCTCTCGCCCTCCCAGATTATCTCGCGTATCTTGGCATCGAGCCAGATGAGTGTGCCATCTTTGCGCAAAACCTGGTGCTCTTGTTGCCTCGAGACGCTTCTGCCCTCCTGGCGTGCCTGCACGTAGCCCACCAGCCGTACACGTTCAGCCGGCGGAAAGATCGGCAGTAAGGAGCCCATCTTGAGAATGTCATCCGGGCTCTTATACCCCAGAATCGTGGCATACGCCTGATTGGCAAAGAGGGGGGTAAAATTGCGGTGAATGACGACCCCCTGAATAGAACCCTCGATGAGGTCGCGGAAGCGAGCGTCACTCTCCCGCTCGGCGCGCTGCTGGTCAGCAAGAGCAGCAGCTATGGCAGCATGCTGCTGGCGCAGAGCAGCCAGTTCAGCCAGAAGCGGTTCTGGAGCACTATCCGCATCATACATGGTCAGCCTCTCGACGCCTCACCAGTTTGCAATGTGCTGGGCTCAGGCAAGGAAGCGCGCAATAGTATCAAGGAGGATATGCTCGTCAATAATAGGCTTAGTAATATACTCGTCAAAGCCCGCTGCCAGAAAGGCTTCACGATCGCCGGCCATGGCATGGGCCGTCAGAGCGATGACGGGAATACCCCGTAGGACTGGATCAGTCTCAATGCGCCGCAAGACTTCTGTCCCATCCATCTCAGGAAGTGAGATGTCGAGGAGGATGAGGTCTGGTTTGTCGTCTTGAAATCCTCGCAGTGCCTCAAGACCCGTTTCATAGGTCGTGACCTCATAGAGGTCTTCGAGCATAGCCCTGAAGAGCAAGAGATTGTCCGGATTATCTTCGACGATAGCGATCTTCCTCATGTGTCCAACTCACTCCAATACTTTTCAAGTATGGGGACTACGCGTGCAAAGGCTGCCTCGAGGTCGTGCAGCGGTCCTAAGATAGCCTCACGCTGTTTTGCCATCGCCAGCCGTTCAATATTTTCAGCCAGTTCTTGCATCGTCACAAGGCGGAGATGCCCAGAGGTCGACTTCAGTGAGTGTACAGCCCGCCCGACCGACTCAAAGTCACCCTCCTGCAGACCTACTCGCACTGCTTCGAGCTGTTTTGGAGTGTGTTCGAGAAAGAGGGCGAGCATACGCTGGGCTAGTTGTACACCACCTAGCCTCTGGAGACGTGCAAGGACAGTCTCGTCAAAGTCTTGTCCTGCGGTCATAGCCCCCCCTCTCCGCACGCGGCGCGCTTCTTGCTGTCCCATCCAGATGGGCAAAGCGTATGCCAAAGGCATCACATCTAGAGCCATGCTATTTTTCGAAGTGTGCAATGCCTTTCAAGGAAAAGGATACAAAATGGACGAAATATCAACAAGGGCGACCCGCCAATGCCAAGTAGACGTGCTGCCATGGTGCAGTTGCCACATGCCGGCTGGAGTGCCGCGCGTGGGAAAGCAGAGCGTGGTCTCCTCTTGGCCCACGAGCGTGTTGAAGCGTCGCTTAGGTATCTGCATTGACCATACGGGCGACCCGCGAAATGGGGTGCCCCTTGGCGTCGAGCTGGAGAGTGTTAAACCATCCAAAGGGCGTCCGATACGCCTGGAGACCAGCCGCGCTGAGCGCCTGCTGGGTACGGCTGAGCACATCAATGGCGATTTCGGGAGCGCTGAGTTCGGCAAACAGGTGGGCAAAGGGGTGGAGAATCACTGTGGGGACTTTTAGTTGGGCCGCAAGCTTGACAATCTCAGCACTGGCACGGCTGGCAACGCGTTCCGGAGCACGTTCATCACCCCGTTCGACGCTGCTCAGCACCAGCAGCGCTTCGTCCACCCGCGTCACGGGATCAGTGTATTCCTCATAGATATGCGAGCGGCCCTTTGTCGTGATCGTACAGGAGAAGCTGTTGACGTGGAGCATCAAAAAGCGCATGCCGGGCTCCAATACTCCATCTCTCGTTAATTCCCAGCCACCGTCATCTCACTGATTTTCAGTGTTGGCGCCGTGACCCGGCGGCGCATGTCGAGATCATTGCCGATCATCTCAATGTTCGCCAGCATCTGACGCAGATTCCCGGCAATGGTGATTTCTTCTACAGGATAGGCCAGCGCACCATGCTCGATCCATAATCCCGCCGCACCACGCGAGTAATCGCCCGTGACCTGATTCACACCAAAACCAATGAGCGACGTAACGTAGAGACCGCACGGCACCGACGCAATAATCTCTTCTGGCGTGTATGCCCCTGGGGCCAGATAAAAATTCGTCGGACTGACACTGGGAGACTCGCCGGCACTCCGCGCCGCGTTGCCTGTAGAGCGCTGACCCAGCTTGCGGGCGGTGTAGGTGTCCAGCAGGTAACTGCGCAGCATACCCTGTTCCACCACCGTGGTACGACGGGTAAGTATGCCTTCACCATCAAAAGGCTTGGAGCCGAGGGCCCCGGGCAGTGTGCCGTCGTCGTAAATCGTTACCGTCTCAGGGGCGATGCGCGTGTCCAGACCATTAAGCAGGAACGACGCCCCACGGTACAGAGCCGAACCTGACACTGCCGAACACACATGTCCCAGCAGACTGGCAGCCGTGGGCGGGTCGAAGACCACGGGCACTTTCTGCGTCGCCACTTTCCGGGCGCCCAGGCGCCGCAGCGCCCGCCGTGCCGCCTCCTGGCCAATGACGGCTGGCGCCTGGAGCTGGCTCAATTTACGCCCGGCGGCAAACCAGTAATCGCTCTGCATGCCGCCAGCCTCGGAGGCAATCGGCGACACCGACAGGCCCACCGTACCGGCCTGATAGTGCCCGACAAAACCATGGCTGTTGACGTAGAGCACGTGTGACTGCGAGCTACTGTACTCCCCGCCTTCCGAATTGGTGATGCGGCTGTCGTAATCCAGGGCGGCACGTTCCGCCTCACGGGCCATAGCCGTGCGCTCTTCTACCGGGAGCTGGGCGATAGCATCGTCCCATAGGACCAAATCAGGAATGGTCGTAATCGTCTCCTCAGGGTCTGGGAGGCCAGCCTGCGGGTCGGCGGCCATGGCCTGGGCGAGAGCGCACGTATCATCTAGCAGTTGCCGCAGCGATGCCTCCGAGAGGTCAGACGTTGAGGTGGTAGCGGAGCGTTGGCCAAAGAACAGCCGTAATCCCAAGCGCTTCTGGTGCGACTGTTGCACTTTTTCCACCTCCCCCAGTCGCACCTGCACCTCAAAAGATGCATTGTCCACCAGCAGCGCATCGCCAGCGGTGGCTCCGCGCTGGCGGGCTGTACGTAATAGGTCTTGCACCAATTGCGGATCGAGTGCCATAACGTTCCCTTCCCGGCATCGGCAAGTCAGCAGCGTGCGCCGCTATGACCGTGTGCCCCCTACTGTGAGGCCGTTAATACGGATGGTCGGCAAGCCCACCCCCACGGGCACCGACTGCCCGTTCTTGCCACACGTGCCCACACCGGTGTCGAGGGCGAGGTCGCTCCCTACCATAGTAATGCGGGTGAGGACGTCAGGACCATTACCAATGAGACTGGCGCCTTTGACTGGGCGCGTGAGTTTGCCATCTTCGATGAGATAGGCTTCACTCGCAGAAAAGACGAACTTGCCGTTGGTGATGTCCACCTGACCACCGCCAAACGACACGGCATACAGGCCGGAGTCAACCGACGCAATAATTTCTTGGGGGTCTGACTCTCCTCCCAACATAAAGGTGTTGGTCATACGCGGCATTGGCATATGCGCATAACTCTCGCGGCGGCCATTGCCAGTAGGGGCCACGCCCATCAGGCGAGCATTCAGGCGGTCCTGCAGGTAGCCGCGCAGGATGCCGTTTTCAACCAGCACCGTACGCCCTGTGGGCGTCCCCTCGTCATCCACATTGAGCGAACCGCGTCGACCTGGAATCGTCCCGTCATCGACCACTGTGCACAGCTCCGAGGCCACCTGCTGTCCAATGCGACCACTGAATGCCGAGACCCCCTTGCGGTTAAAATCACCTTCCAGCCCATGTCCAATGGCTTCATGGAGCAAGATGCCAGGCCAGCCGGGTCCGAGGACAACGTCCATGGCACCCGCCGGGGCCTCAACGGCATCGAGATTCAGAATCGCCCGGCGCGCTGCCTCGCGGGCATACTCAAGATACTGGTCATGTTCGAGAAACACCTCGTACTCCATGCGACCGCCACCGCCAGCACTGCCACTCTGGCGGTTGTTCCCGTCCTCAGCGATGCACAGGACATTGAGGCGCATCAAGGGTTGCACATCACCGACCACCAGCCCTTCCGAGGTGGCAACGAGCACCAGCTTGTGGACACTGCTGAACGAGGTCTGCACCTTGGTAATGCGCCGGTCATAGGCACGGCAGAACGTGTCGATCTTCTGCAACAGATCAAGCTTACGTGCGATAGGAATATCCGGGCCTGGGGTCTGCACAGGGTAGAGATTGGCGGCAGGTGCCTGGACTCCGCGTATGGCCACGCTGGCTGTCTCCGCGCCACTGCTGGCAATCTGCCGAGCCGTATGAGCAGCGATTTCTAGACTGGAGACGGTGATCTCATCGGAAAACGCGTACCCCGTTTTCTCCCCAGCCACCGCCCGGACACCCACGCCCTGGTTGACGTGTTTGGAGGCCTGTTTCACCAGCCCTTCTTCCAACGACACCGCATCGCTCACTTCGTACTGAAAGTAGAGATCAGCATAGTCGATCTGCTTCCCCAATGTCTTGCCGAGGACGCGTTGCAGACTGGTAGTGTCCATGCCATATTTGTCGTCAAAGAATTCTGCTGGCCTGGCAAGGGCTTGCGTCATAGCGACTCCTTTATGGAAACGTGGCAGCAGGCGCCGCATGACCCCTGCTATCATCCAATACAACAGCAATGATACGCATACACGCGGGTGCAAGTACACATCTACTTATGACACTACCACATTTTCACCCTTCTGTCCCTCGCCCTCTGGGAGAGAGTTGGAACGGGGGGTGAGGCAACTCCCACTCTGTAAGCATAAGGACGCATACACCTGTGATTCAGCAAGCATTGGCGGCCGCTAAAGAGGCAGCCCACCGGGCTGGTGAGGTTATCCTATCATACTATAACACCTCCTACGAAGTGCAGAGCAAGGGCGCAGACAATCCGGTCACCACTGCCGACCTGGCAGCGAACCGTGTCTTACGCGAGATATTACTGGCAGCTTTCCCTGAGGCCGGCTGGCTCTCTGAAGAATCGGCTGACGATGCTGCCCGCCTGCGGCACGGCTACGTCTGGATCATCGATCCCATCGACGGCACCAAAGAGTTTATTCAAGGCATTGATGAGTTCGTGGTGGTAGTGGCATTCGTTGTGCAGCAACAGGTAACAGTGGCTGTGACCTACAATCCTGTGCGTCGAGAATTATTACATGCCTGTCGTGGTCAAGGGGCGTTTTGTAATGATCAACCTATCCACGTCAGTGCAACGTCGCACCTGCCAGGAGCCCTGGTCCTGGCGAGCCGCAGCGAAACGAGTCGCGGCCAATGGGAGCGCTTCCGGGACCTTTTAACTGTGCGCCCGATGGGTAGCATCGCCTATAAGCTGGCGCAGGTCGCCCAGGGGAAGTGTGACATGACGTTCAGCCTGGTCCCCAAGAACGAGTGGGATATCTGCGCCGGGACACTGTTAGTGACGGAAGCCGGAGGGCAAGTGACGGATCTGCAAGGGCAGCCTTTTCGCTTCAATCAACCTGAGACGCTGCGCGCCGGTCTCATTGCTACAAATGGGCACTTACACGACCAGGTATTGCGCCTTACCCAGGAACCTGCGCCCTGATCTCTCCCCTTGCACCTCATGTCTGCCAGAGCGGCACGTAGCGCTGCAAGAGCCTGGCGAGCGGCTGCAAGACGTCATAGCGCCGTAGCAGTGGCCAGAGGTAGGTCAGCGTTGGAGGAATATACGGCAGATACTGCGGACGGTGCCGCACCACAGCCATGGCGGCAAATGTGCCAGTTGCCTTCAGGCAGCGTTGGATTGCGGCATAGTCGAAGAGCTGGTCAAAGGCGCCTCGGTCAGTGTGTCGGCCTGTCTCAGCTTCCATGCACTGGATGTAGTAATCCAGCAACGCTGTCATCAAAACCTTGCCAAGCAGGTCCGGCGTGCCACGGTCCGTCAAGAGTGAGGCGAGGTCGTACGGCTGCGGGCCCATACGCGCATCTTGAAAGTCCAGAACGCCCACAGCCCCATCGCAAGCCATGATGTTCCAGCCGTGGTAGTCACGATGGCAGAAGTAGCGTGGTGTCGACGTCAGCACAGCGCAGAGCGTCTCGAAAGCCGCGTCGAGGTCGTCGCACGCCATAGAGGTGAGCGTGCATTGCCACAGTCCTTCTAGCGCATGTTCCCGAAAAAATTGCAGCTCGCTCAGCAGTTTGGGGACGTCAAAGGCCAGCTTGAATGCCGGGCAGGCAGGGTCGTAGTGTTGTGTGCCGCGGGTGTGCATTTTCACGAGTTCATCGATGGCGCGTTGCCCCCACATCAGTCGTTCTGCAGGGTTACTCATCTGCCATTGCGCCGCCAGGGTACAATCGCCATAGTCCTCCAGGCACATCAGCCCCTGGTGTGGGGAGACACCATAGACCTCCGGTACGCGCACACCATGCGCGCGCAAGTGCCGTCCCACGGCGAGAAAGTCGGGGATATCCTGGGGCTGCCAGGGTTCACACACCATCATGACGCACGAGGCTGGACGGCCGGCAGCGGGCTCATCCCAGTATATCCGGAAGTAGCGTCGGGTTGACGCATCGGCTGCGAGTAGGGCAATACGAGGGACCTGTGCTGCTTTGGGGAAGAGCTGCTGCAGAAGCGTTTGCACGGCGTCCATGGTCAGAATAGTGTCGGTATGCATATGGAAGCATTCCTCTCATACGGTCTACGCGGAGAGAGCTAGCAAACTGATGGGGTGACATACCTTGTGGCCATGATTGTTCTCAAGCTCATCGTCTGTCACGTGCTCCACGATAAGGGGTGATGCCCTTGGGCATCCCTTCCTCTCTCGGCCTCTAAGACATCATCGCCAGTCTCTCCAAAGGAGAGGCATAATACCCAGAAGCTCCCCTATGGACAAGTCTGGATGCATAACTCAGGCGCTTCACGCGCTCAGTACCGCCTGTACCAGGGTACTCGCGGCCGGCACCTGGACCCCTGTGGCCAGGGCACAGCCGCGCACCTGAGCACCCGCTCCCACCTGTACGCCCTGCCATAGGACGCTGTCGCGGACCACGGCTCCAGAGGCCAGCCGACACCCTGCACTAAGCACAGCATAGGGCCCCAGGCACACATCCGGGGCAAGTGCGACATCAGGTCCTATCACTACAGGTGGGACGAAAGTAACCCCTGACGCTACCGGTGGCATGTCGTCCGGGTGCAGCACAGCATGACTGCCCGCCGGCAGACGCTGGCTCCACGCGTCTCCGAGCGCCCCATCCAGCATATCCCAATGCGCCTGGAGATAACGCTCTGGCGCGCCAATATCCATCCAGTAACCAGTGTAGCGGTAGCCATACACCGCTGCATGGCGTTCTATCAATGCCGGATACACGTCAGATGTCGTCATGCTGAAGCCGTTGGACGGGATGTGCTCCAGCACCTGAGGATCCACCACCTGCACGCAGGCAAACATCATCTCCTCACCTGTTACCGGCACGTGTGTCGATGGACGACCATTGATGAGGCGCACGCGGTCGTCGGCATCGACTATCACAGCACCATAGGAGCGCGCCGCAGGATCGGGCCGGAGCACCATGGTCAGCAGCGCCGGGCGCTCACAGTGCCAGTGCCACAAGGCCTGCAGATCCATGTCAATCAAGACGTCCGCGTTGAGTACGAAAAAAGGCGCGTCTCGCAACAATGGCTCCACCCGCTTCAAGGCCCCAGCAGTGCCGAGAATTTCTGGTTCAAACGACAACGTCAGATGCACACCCCAGCGGCTACCATCGCCGAGCCATCGGACGAGTTGATCAGCGTGGTGATGCAGGTTAATGATGACATCGTGTATACCGTGTCGTAGTAGCTGCGCCAGGATATGGTCAAGCATCGGTTGCAACAGCAGAGGCAGCAGAGGTTTGGGACAGTGGTTGGTGAGCGGTCGCATTCTCGTACCCAGACCAGCGGCAAGAATCATTGCTTTCATGGCTCGTGTATCTCATGCTGGGGTGTGTTGCTGACGGAGAAACGGCGCGTTATACTAGCGCTAGCAGTGCTTCCCATAGGCATCGTCAGGAGGATTTATGGATGTAGGTCTCGTCTATCATACCGATTATCTGAGGCACGATCCAGGGATGCACCACCCAGAGCGTGCTGGCCGTCTGGCGGCAATTATGCACGCCCTTGAGGCGAGTGGCCGTGCCCGACAGCTGGTCCATCTCACCTGGGATCACGACCCACGAGAGTGGGTCGCGAAAGTGCACCATCCTGAGCTGTTACAACTGGTCCAGATCGCGAGCCAGCGTGCCCCCGCGGCACTTGATCCTGATACAGTCGTCAGCAGCGATTCGTTTCACGCCGCCCTGAAAGCGGTGGCGGGCACCCTGGCTGCCGCTGATGCCGTGATGAGCCGCCAGCTTTCCCAGGTCTTCTGTGCCGTACGTCCGCCAGGGCATCATGCGGAGTCCCACCGCTCCATGGGCTTTTGCTTGTTCAATAATGTTGCGATTCTGGCGCGCTACCTCCAGCAGCACCACGGGCTCGACAATATTTTAATTATTGACTGGGATGTCCACCACGGGAATGGGACGCAGCACATCTTTGAAGACGATCCCAGCGTCTTCTATTTCAGCACCCATCAATATCCCTTCTATCCCGGTACCGGCGCCGCTACGGAAACGGGCTCCGGACGTGGCAAGGGCTATACCATGAACGTCCCGCTACCCGCTGGCACAGACGATGCGACCTACATTGACGTCTTTGAGCAGCAACTCTTACCGCGTGCCCTGGCCTACCGCCCAGACTGCGTTCTCATTTCCGCCGGCTTCGATGCCCACTATGCTGATCCGCTGGCGCATATGCAAGTCACGGAAGCAGGATATCGGCGCATGACGCAAGTCGTCAAGGAAATTGCTGCGACCTGCTGTGAGCAACGGCTCATTGCGGTGCTCGAAGGGGGGTATAACCTGGACGCTCTGGGTCGCAGTGTGGAGGCACATGTAGAGGAGTTGCAAAGGGACGTCTGAAGCGGTATCGAGCAGCACACATGGCTCATCTCCGATTTGATATTCCTAAGGGGTACGTCACTTTTTATGCGTCAGGTTTATCTCGATCATAATGCCACCACACCAGTCTTGCCGGAAGTGTTGGAGGCCCTGCTGCGCTACTATCGCGAGGATTTTGGTAACCCATCGAGCGTGCACCGCTACGGCCGGCGAACGCGTGTGGCCATTGATGACACGCGTGATTGTGTGGCCGACATATTGGGTGCGCCAGCGTCGGCCGTTTTTTTTAGCAGTGGGGGCACGGAGGCCAATAATACGATCCTCCAGGGCGTGGCGGCAGCGCTCAAAGGACATGGGCGCCACCTGGTGACATCGCAGATCGAACATCCCGCTGTGCTGGATACCTGTGCTTACCTCACTCAGCAGGGTTACACAGTGACCTGTGTGCCCGTGGATGCGCACGGCGTCGTTGATCCAGAGGCCATACGGGAAGCCCTAACGGACGAGACCATTTTAGTCTCCATCATGTATGCCAATAACGAAACGGGCGTGCTCCAGCCCATTGCCGACATTGCCCGCCTGGTACGCCAACGCGGCATCCTGATGCACACAGACGCCGTGCAGGCGTTCGGCAAGATGCCCCTCAGGGTGGAGGAGCTGGGCGTGGATTTTCTGTCATTCTCGGGGCACAAGCTCTATGCGCCCAAGGGCATAGGCGGGTGGTATGCCCGCCCTGGAGCACCTCTGCACGCCTTACTGCACGGCGGACATCAGGAGCGCGGTATGCGTGCCGGCACCGAACATGTGGCCGGTATTGTCGCCCTGGGCAAGGCATGTGCTATTGCCATAAGTGACATGCATCAGGAGTGGGAGCGGCAGCAGCAGTTGCAGCAGCGCCTCGAACATGGCATTCGGGAGCATATTCCTGAGGTGCGCATCCAGGGCGCTGAGGTGCCGCGACTGCCCAATACGACCAATGTTGCCTTTGCTGGGGTTGAGGGTGAATCCCTGATGATGAGCCTCGATCTGCAAGGCGTCGCGCTGTCCACGGGCTCAGCCTGCAGCTCCGGTTCCCTCGAACCATCACACGTGTTGCGTGCCATGAGTGTGCCAGCCCCTTATCTGCACGGGGCCTTGCGCTGCAGTCTCGGGCGCGGGACCACCCTGGCTGACATCGAGTATGTCCTGGAGATCCTGCCTGGCATCGTGCAGCAGACCCGCGCCCTTTCACCCTCGTTTGTACCGTAGCAGACTTGGACACGGGAGAGAAGCCGTGCAATATTCTGATATCGTTCAGGAACATTTTGAGCACCCGCGGAATGTCGGGACCATCGAGCCAGCCGACGCTGAAGCCCTGGTCTCGAACCCGGCCTGCGGGGACGTCATGCATCTCTATTTGCGCATCGAAAATGATCGTATTACAGACGCCAAATTCAAAACCATGGGCTGCCCGGCCGCTATCGCCGCTGGCTCTATCACAACGGAACTGCTCATCGGACGTGCTGTGGAGGAAGCGCTAGCCCTCTCACGCACTGAGGTGAATACAGCATTAGGCGGGCTGAGTCCGCAGAAGGTACACACGTCAGTGCTCGCCGAGGACGCGGTACGCGCGGCCCTGAAAAAGTATCGCCAGCGGTAGAGGAGAGGGTACAGGCGTGTCAAAGCACCTCGGTGCACTGGCGGCACAGCCGCAGAGACGACATGGTCGCGATGTTCGACTTATTACGGGTAGATCCGGCGATACACCCCAGGCGACCCAGTGGCATGCGTCATGACCTCACGCATGCGGCCGGAGTTGGGCGAAGCCGTCTCGCCATGTTTTGATCATTTCGACCTCTTACAAACCGCGATAAATTGAGCGGTGCTCAGCCTCGTCGAGCCCCCAGAAGGTCTCGGCCACTGAGCAGCTCACTTCCCTGCCACCTCGCGGAGAAAATCGTCAATCGCCTGCATGTAGGGGCGACCACCTGTCATCGCCACATCGTTATGATCTGCTCCAGCTACCGCGTAGAAGCGTTTTGGCTCGTTGGCACGATCGAAGAGCGTCTGGCCCATGGCGAACGGGATGACGGTATCCTGCGTCCCATGGATGATCAACAGGGGGCCATGATAGTGGCCGATCTTCTCGATGGAGGCAAAGCGGTTCCGCATGATCCACCGCACAGGCAGCCACGGAAACGCGCGCTGGCCGACCTCCACGGCGGACGTAAACGGGCTTTCGAGGATCAGCGCCCGGGGCGGCACTTCGAGCGCGAGCTGGAGCACGACAGCAGTGCCAAGCGACTCGCCGAAGAACACCACGTCGTCCGGGGCGATGCCTTGGTCTGTAGTCAACCAACGGTAGGCCGCCCGGGCGTCATTGTACACGCCCCGCTCGTTTGGCTTCCCAGCACTCCGTCCATACCCGCGATAGTCGAACACGAACACCGACACGTTGAGACTGCGCTGCCACGCCATGATACGGTCCACGCGGTGCGTGATGTTGCCGGCGTTGCCATGTGCCATCAGGAAGACGCCGCGGGGATGCAGCACCGGGCAATACCACCCGTGGAGGCGCACGCCATCCTCCGTCGCAAACGCTACGTCCTCGCATTGGACACCCAACGGGTGCCAATTGCCGCTGGGATAGCGAGAGGGGACAAAGATGAGGCACTCTTCGAAGACCATGGGGCACCCGACGAGCAGCAGAGACGCTATCACAAGGCCACCGGCGATCCGCAACAGGTGCCGTGGTCTGGAGGAAGGTGGAGTGCCTGGCGTGCGTATCGGATGTCCCCCTCTCACCCGAGAACATGGTTGTCATGCTGGCCATCCGCTCCTGCCCACGGGGGGCGTCAGCACGGCGCCAGAGACACCCAACCTCCAGAGCATGATGGAGGGGTTGTAACACGCAGTGCGCAGCAAAGCAAGCGCCTTCAGACTGCCCAAGAGGGATAAGGTTCAGGTGGAGATTGGCAGCAGCTCCTGCATCACTCGCTCCGCCACCGAGTGTAGCCCAATCGAGGGGTTAGACGACTAGGGTAGAAGAAATGTTGCATCCAATATGCCAGCAGGTGTCGACATCCCACTCGCCCATATCAACGTACCACCTGCGGTGCATAAGGAAGCAGTCTACGCAGCGACAGGGTCGACATGCACCACCTGGGTCATACTGCGGTCGCCTCGGTCCCAATAAAAACGCCTGGTGAGGTCTCCCACCAGGCGTATCTGCAAGACCTTGCACTCTACTAACTCTACCGATCAACCTCTCCTAGCACAATGTCCAGGCTGCCCACTATGGCGACGGCATCAGCCACGAGCGCACCCTGGCTGATTGCGCTTAAGGCGCTAATGGCCGTAAAGCAGGGTGAGCGCCCTTTGCAGCGGAAGGGTTTCTCAGAGCCATCACTGACAATATAAAAACCAATTTCCCCGCGCGGAGACTCGGTGCGCATGTAGGCATCGCCTTCTGGCGGACGTACCCGCCTGGGCATCGCTTCATTGGGATCGCCGCTGGGCATCTGGTCAATCACCTGCCGCACAATCTTGAGTGACTCCAGCATCTCCCGCACGCGCACCATATAACGGTCCCACGCCGATCCCACTGGCCCGAACTCCCCAGTGCCCACCGGCACATCGAAATCGAGGCGGTCATAGGTGCAGTACGGCTCTTCCTTGCGCAGGTCCCAGCGCACGCCGCTGCCACGCAGATTTGGCCCACCGACGCCATAGCTAATGGCTACCTCGGGTGGCATGACGCCAATATGAGCAGTGCGCTCGATGAAGATCTTGTTCAACGACAGCAAGTCGTTTAGCTCTTTCACACGGGGCGTAAAATATTCGACAAGCTCGCGGACCTTGTCGAGATAGCCAGCCGGCAGGTCATGTGCTACACCGCCGATCCACAGGTAGTTGTACAGCAGCCGGGCACCACTGACCCACTCAAACAAATCGAGAATTTTCTCGCGGTCGCGGAAGCACCACAGGAAGGGCGTGATGGCCCCAACGTCCAGGCCATACGTGCCAACGGCGAGCAAATGGCTGGCAATGCGTTGCAGCTCTGCCATGAGCACGCGGATATAGTGCAAACGTGCCGGGAGATCGGTGAGTCCCATGAGCTTTTCCACGGCCAGTACATAGCCCAGTTCCTGACACATAGCGCCGACATAGTCCATGCGGTCAGCATAGGGAATCACCTGGGGATAGGTCATCGCTTCAGCGTGTTTTTCGAAGCAGCGATGCAGATACCCAATATGCGGTCTGACATGCTTCACCAGTTCCCCGTCTAGCGTGAGCTCCAGCCGCAACACGCCGTGGGTACTGGGATGCTGTGGTCCCATCTGCAAGATGAGGTCATCACCCTGCCGTTCGTAACTAATACGGTATTCATTGCCGGTCACTGGCGGTGACGCTACCATAGCAGTCCCTATACTGGCTTATACAGCCGCAGCGGCTCTCGCTGGCCGCCCGGCCGCTTTCCTGGCTTCCTCTGCCTCATCAAACTTGCGGGCCTTCTCCTCCAGCTCCGCAGCCCGTTCTGGGGTCATTTGTGCAAAGCGGTACACCAGGCCATAGCGGTCTGGCGCCGAGTCTTCAAAACTCGGCGTCATGTAGATGCACTCAGTTGGGCAGGGGAAGGTGCACAAATCGCAGTAGCAGCACTTGGCCATATCAATATCGAACTTCGAGACATGCAAGCGCTTTTTGTGGCCAGTGCTCGCCTCCTCGACATCCTCAGGCACAGCCTTGATCGTCTCGATGGTGATGCACTGCACCGGGCAGGCCCGTTCGCACTGTATACAGCCGATACAGTCGTCCATGTTCACAAACAGTTGCATGCGGGAATTCGGGGGCAGCTCCCAGCGCTCCTCAGGATACTGCAGCGTGACCGCTGGTACAAACAGCCTTTTCCATGTCAACCGCATGCCAATCAGCGGCGTTTTAACACTTTCCCAGATATTCACCAGATATCGCCACATACCGCACAATCCCTCGTTTATGGTTCGCTATCTTGGTAACGGTAGACGTCCATGCCAATGCTCGGGGGGTCCCCGACGTACGGGACCTTGATACCGTGATAAAATTCCTGCACCTGATAGTCTTTCAGCAACGGATGGCCTTCCCAATCGTCCGGCAGCAGAATACGTCGATGATCCGGATGGTTCTCGAAGCGCATGCCGAATAAATCATAGGCCTCCCGCTCATGCCACTCGGCAGTGTGCCAGATATCAGACACGGTGGGGACGACGCCATCGTGACGTGGTATCTCGACTTTGAGAGTAATTTTATGGCGTAAAGTCGTCGAGTGCAGGTTATAGACCACGCCGAGCGATTTCTCTGGCCCATAATCGACACCGCTCAGACACATGAGTGAGTCAAATTGCATGTCACGGTCATGTCGGAGATAGGTACCCACGGCATGGATGGCTGACGCCTCAACAACGATATACGGATCAACGGCTGTGGCGCTGCACGACACTATGCCCTCCCCAAAACGCTCGTGCAGCGTGTTGTAAATCTCCTCAGGCGTCATGAACCTGCATCCTTTCTCTGAGCGCTACGCTTCCTTGCTGCTGACCGGCTTCCCCGCCTTGGCCCGCATAGCCCGTGAGCGCGCTCGCGAGACGATGATACGCTCTTCCTTCGTCAGATCTTTGAACGGCTTGGCCAGCAGCTCAGGCGGCACTTCTGCCATGGGGTCGGCCGTCTCACCATTGGTCGT
>Ga0081455_10000735_pt1 | contig 36543 bp, 30 predicted proteins | sample TabmetS3T2R1_FD_70207 | JGI IMG/M metagenome (GOLD analysis project Ga0081455, IMG submission 70207) | Tabebuia heterophylla rhizosphere microbial communities from the University of Puerto Rico - S3T2R1 | ecosystem: Host-associated > Plants > Roots > Rhizosphere ...
GCTTGCCGTAAGCCTCCAGCGCTCCAGTAAGGTCGAGGAGGGTGCCGATTTTGACTGGCTCCGCAGCACGGGCCAGGCGTGGTACACCAATGGAGGAGACGACGGTGGAGAGCCCGAGAGCACGGACAAACTGCCGCCGCGTCAGCAGAGCAAGCGGTGGAGAAGCAGGTGGTATGCGGCTCATAATGTCCCCTTCTATATGATGTTGAACGCTGTCGGAGGACAGTGATAAGCGTCGGTGTCCGGCGGTGCCGGCGTGGGGAGGACTGCCTGGAGGGTCGCGACCAGGAAGCACATCAAACTCCCCGAGCAGAGCACATCAGACAGAAAATGCCCTCCCTGGATAATGCGGGTCATGCCTAACAGGCTGCCATAGGCAAGTGCACCTCCCAGCACGAGCCCACGGAGCCATGCAGAACGACGCTGGGAGACGAGACAGGTCCCAAGCACCAAGACATAGCCCATAGCAGCATGCCCCGAGGGAAAGCTTCTGCCACCGCCAATAGGGCCTGGGTGCCACCAGTCCTGATAGGGCTGGGAACCGCCAAACAGATCCGCCTGCGCCGGCCGTGGACGTCCCCACAACGGCTTGAGCACACCATTGACGAGTAACCCGGGGCCAAGCATGACGGCCAAGACGATCAGGGCGCAGGCGCGCCGGTAACATACCCATGAGCGACGGTAGAGACTCCCGCCCCATACCAGCGCAGCTCCAATGGCCAGTCCCAAGGTAGGCAGTTCACCGTAACGGTACAGCCAGATCCAGGGCACAGTCGTTTTCAAAAACCACTCCTGTGCTGCTGTCGGATCATAGAAGTAATCTGAGAGATACAGGTCTATATCCATGAAGGTTGTCAGCAATGCCGCCAGGAGGAAACCAAACCCGATTATCCATAACCTATGTTTCCAAAACCACCCGGGCTCTTCTGCCACCTCAGGGTCTCCTTGTGCCAGCATCGCTCCTGTCCTCAGGCTTCATAGGACGCTGGCGCACTACTCCAGGCATCCAGCCCCAGGGCGTCACGCTGACGGTAGATGATAGGCAGGAGGAGGACGAGCATAATCAGGTCACGAATGAGCACCTGCAACGGCGTTTCGGGGAGTCCCAGGTTCCCAAAACAGCCGCAGTCCTCAATGGGAATACCAGCGGCCCACACTATGCTCATGAGTGCACTAAAGCTCAAGAGTTGCACACCTATCAGCAAGGCCGCCGGCGTCGTACAAAAGCCTACGAGCAAGGCGGTGCCGCTGCCGACCTCGATCCATGGCAAGAACGTCGCCGTGATGGACACGAGCCAGCCAGGCAGCACCTGATACTGCTGGATATGGGCGACGACCTCAGCATGCGGCAAGAGGAGCTTGCTAAAGCCAGCAAAGACAAACACCCCTCCGAGCACCACTCGCAGCAGCACCACCACCCATGGGAGAGTGCACACGTGCCACCACCGCCACAGATACCCGGACCCACTACTGGCCTTGAGGCTGGACACGGTTCAATTCCTGACGGATAAGGCGCACGAGTTCACCTTCTGATTGCGTACCGACGATACGGTAGTCATTGATAAACATCGTCGGTGTACTGCTCACCTGCAGTTGCTGCCCATACGCCTTATCGGCCTTCATACGGTCCTGCATCCGACCGCTCTCCACGCAGCTCTTGAGCGCCGTGGTATCGAGGTTCAGGTCTTTGGCAAAATCGTTCAAACGTTCCTGTGGCGCGGCTAAGCGATTCCATAACTCCTGGCGTCTATAGAGCATATAGTGAAACTCCCAGAACTTGCCCTGTTCGCCAGCACACCAGGCAGCTTGTGTCGCCACCTCACTCGTCGGGTTCAAGGCAAACGGATAGAGCACGAGTTGCACCTGCCCCTCAAAGCGTTGAATCGCACGCTCCAATGGCTCCTGGAGCGTCTTGCAATGTGGTCAGGTATAGTCGCTGAACTCCTTAATGACCACTGGAGCGCCAGCAGTTCCAAGGGTATAGTGCTTATCCCCAGTCCCTTGCAAGTGTGGGGAGAGATCGCGTTGTTGCAGAAAGCGCACGAGACCACCCACGCCTAGGGCTACGGCCAGGACTGCACCGCCTATCACGAGTTTGAGGCGCCAGCGCCGTGGCGTGAGGGGTTTCTGGGGAGACTGTTGCCGTGGAGACAACGTTTGTGCACGCGCTTTGGATTTCTTAGCCATGCCCATCTCCTCGCTGAGTCACTGTCGCATGCTACTACCCCCAACACTATACGTCATTTCGCAGCGCGTGCAATGGGCCATACCGCACCACAAGCGCAGGAGGCCTGCCCACTATACCGGGTTGTGGACCACGTCTTCAAGCAAGGCGATCAGATTCCGTGCAGATTGCGGCAAGTAGCGGTTACGCCGCCACACCACCCCGACCTCGCGACGCAGCCGCGGTTCGACAATATCGACCATGATTGGACCATCGACACGGGTATGATGCGCAATAATACGCGGTAGCGGGGTGATGCCAACCCCAGCCGCGACAAGTCCCAGGATGGTCTCACGATCCTCGCTTTCAAAGGCGACTTGGGGTTCGAATCCCACTTGACGACAGGCTTCCATAATTAGCTCACGTCCGCCAGCCCCTCTGGGAAAGAGGATGAAGCGTTCTGCGGCGAGCTCGGCTAATTTAACGATACGCCGAGCTGCGAAGTCGTGGTCTTTGGGGACGACCAGCACAAAGTCATCGTGCAGCAGGGACGCACTTTGTAAGTGCGGATCGTGCACTGGCAGTGCTACAATACTGAAATCCACCGTGCCCTGTTGGACCCATTCCAGGAGTTGCAGCTGCAGAGCCTCCATGAGCTGCACCTCCACTCCCGGATAGCGGCGCTGGAAGGTCGCCAGGGCTCGGGGCAGGAGATAGGCAGCGATCGTTGGCAGGGAAGCCAGGCGACATCGGCCGCGTGCCCCACCAGCCATTTCAGCCATCTCGACCCGGGCGTTTTCTACTTGCGCTAAAATACGCTCCACGTGGGACAGAAACACTTGCCCAGCATTGGTCAAGCGTACGAGGCGCCCAGAACGATCAAAGAGCGTGACATTGCACTCATCCTCCAGCGCTTTGATTTGTTGGCTGACGGCCGATTGCGTAAGATGCAGATGGGTCGCTGCCGCGGTAAAACTTGCGTGGGTAGCCACTTCTTTAAAGGCGATAAGTTGGCGTAGCTCCATAGTCACCCCTTTCTATGGCACATAAAGTATAATCATAAAGTATTATATGGAAATTAAAACAATTAATTTCTTTAATTCCAAGGCTGGATTTATGATGCTCTTCCTATCTGGAACAATTTTTCTCTCTCCTAAGTCAGGAGGGAGTGATGGAGACCTATTTGACGTATGCAGCACGTCATTGAGCAGGCGACTCAGGCTCTGCAACTCGGGCGTTTTGAAGCCGCGAAAACGCTAGTGTCTGCTGCCCTTGAGGAGACGACATGCCCGACGACCCGGCTAGCGCTGCTTGAGATACTCGCCCAGGCCCAGACTGCCTTGCAAGAGCATGCGGCCGCTGCCCACTCCTGGCAGGATGCCTACGAGCATGCGGCCGCGCCGGATGACAAAGGGCGTGTGTTTGAGCAGGCACGCCAGGCCATCCGTGATCAACAAGACTATGCCGCCTTATTGCACCTGGCCGAGGAACATCTCCCCCATATCCGTACGCCACAAGAACATGCTGCGTGCCTCTTGGCAGCGGGTGAAGCGCTCATCCATCTGCAACGGTATCAGGAAGCCCGGCAGGAGTACCTGGAGCCGGCGCTCGAACTCGCCGGTGTGACCCCAGAGACACGTCTCCACTTGTGGCATTACCTGGGATTGAGTCATCTCGCTGAGCATAGGTTCACTGACGCTGCCGCGGCTTTTCGGCAGTCCGCAGACCTCGCGTTAGGCCAACATTTTGCCAGTACGGCCGCGCACCTTGCCTCTCAGCGGGCGCAGCTGCATCATGTACGTAACGCGGCACGTTTTTATGAAGGGGTCATCCACCTCATCTATCAGCGGCCGCAACAGGCCGTGCAGTCCTTCCAGGAGTTGCAGCGTCCTCTGACGGCGGTTGGAGCTTTCAACGTGGCACTGTTTCTCGGGATGGCCTACCGTGCTTTGCAGCAGCCAGAGGCGGCGATACGGTCCCTGCAGGCGCTCGCCCGGACGGCGACATGTCCTGAAACTCTGCGTGGGCCTGCTGCGGTGGTACGCGCCGGGATCGCGAACATCCAGGAGTCCCCAGCCAGCATTGGCGAGCATCTGGAGGCGGCGTTGGAAGCGGCGTTGCAACCACGTACGTCTTGGGAACCCTCCTGGCATGCCCTCTTGTATCGCGAACTCGGGATAGTGTTACGCTGTTTGAGCTGCCGTGAGGCGGCGATTGCGTGTTACGAAGGCGGTCTGAAAGCTGTCGTGCAGCGTATCGGCGTCTGGGAAGATAGCCACAGGCACGACGGGCTCCAGGGGGCGAGTCTGCTCGCGGCCCTGACGGACCTCCCAGTGCACACCTGGTCGGCGGTGGCGCAGGGTGAGATGATCCAGCTCCTGCAAGGCCTGGCGTGGCTTTATGCGCAGACCGAGGCTGGCACGCTAACTGCGACGGCGTTGACTCTGGCGCTGCGCCTGGCCACCACGCCAGAGCAGGAGGTGGTGCTCTGGTGCCAGCGCGCCTGGTTCGTGGCGATGGGGCCTCCTGCTGCCTCCCAGGACGCAGCAGGCTCTGCGCCTGTCTTGACGATCATTGAGGGGCTGCAGACGGCGCAGGCGCGTTGTGAGGATGCCTCTCTAGAGCCTGTTGTCCGTGGCATCACGGCGCTACTCCAGGGACAGGTAGCCCAGGCCAGCGCTGCCTTGGCGCACGTGCCAGCGGTGCCAGCATTCCCAGAGCTGCAGGCCCTCTGTACGGCGGCCTGGCTCTGGGCGCATACGCAGCAGGGGACTTTGGAGCAGGCGCTCGGACAGGGTACGTCCACCGCGTCTCTGCCTTGGCACATGCCTCATACGCTGGCCGATGCGCTGGAAACCTTGCTGGCGTGGACGACGCGCACCGCCCCACTGTCTCCGGCTATGCCCTGGTTGGCGGCGCTGCTTGTGTACCAACCGGCCCCCACACTGGAAGTACTGCGCGTCTTGGGCCGTCCTGGATATCTGCCGGCGTCACAGTACACTGGCTTGCTGGTGGAACTGCAGCGTCTGAGTGGGCAGCTTGCAGACGCCGCTATCGTTGACCAGGTGGCGGTGTTGCTCGGCGGTACCACTCTGATGGAGCGTCTCGAGACGCTGCTGGCGGAACTCAATCAGCGTCTCGCTATGCCAACAGCGCCGCCGGCCGCACGCCAGCGCAAGCAGCGCCCGCGCCGTGGCCCTACGCCAACTGAGGGTGTCACGGCGGAGACGGCCCAGGTACTCCAACTCATCGGTCTGTTGCACACCACCTCTCAAGCTGTGGAGAGCAGTGTCCCCGAGATTATCTACCGCTGGCTCCGGCACTATACTCATCTCTGCACCCACACTCCTGAGGTGGTAGGAGCCCTGCTTGGCCTGTTACGCCAGTGCCCCGGGGCGACGGCAGTGATTCCGGCCCTGCTCGAGCACGTGGCCCTGTCTCGGCGTCAACGGCAAGCCCTCGAAGCCGCCCTTCACACTCCTGCAGAGAGTACAACCGTGGCGCCCACCCTGTCCGCCTGGGAAGACCTGTTGCGCTGGCCCTTGGGGCGTTTGCTCGATACCCTGTCCGCTCTCCAGCGTCCGTTTGGCACGGAACACGATGCGGCTCTAGCGGCACAGGGCCAGTATATTATGGCCCTGGTGTTAGCTCGCGTCGGACTGTTACCGCGTGCCATGGCCAGCTTACAGGCATGCTTGCAGTTGCAGCCTGAGCACCCCCTGGCCCACTACACGCTGGCCCAGTTCCTACGTATGCAGGATCAGCAGGAGGCCGCGCTGGATCATACACTGCAGGCGTGGCACGGTCTCATGGCGCTGGGCGTACCGACCCAGGTCCTGCACCTCGAGATGCTGAATCAACTCCTCATATTACTAGAGACGACGCACCAGTATGAGCGCTTTCCTGAGTGGCTTGCTGCCTTCGACCGCGCTTCCACAGCGTTGCGGGCAACACCGCTCAGCCTGGCCCAACAGCAGCGCGTCCGCGAAGAAGAAGGTACCTTGGCCCTGTTGCGGGCGTCCTACCTGGCGGTAACGGCGTTGCCGATTGGCGGAGGCATGGCCGGTACGACAGCGCAGCAGCTTGCCTGTGTGGAGCAAGCCATTGCCCTGGGCACCCCCCACACCCAGCAAAGAGCGCTGCATCGACAAGCAGAAATGTTCGCGCGTCTGTATCGCTATGACGCTGCGACGACCACCTATCACGACCTGGTGCAGCAATGGCCGGACGACCAGCGTGCACGCCAGCGCCTGGCACTCTTGACCGCCGTCCAACACTCCTCTCCAGATCCGGTGGCTGCTGACAGGATTATCCAGGAGGCCCTCACCGCTACCTGTAGCAGTGTGAGTGAGCCTCCCATGCCGGCCCCACTGACGCCTGATAGTGCGTTGGCCTGGCTGCAGCAGGCGCCACGGCATGGCCTCCAGGTCCTGGATGTGCTTGACATCCTCACCGCCTATGGCGGGGTGGCGGTACAGCGTCAGGAGTGGCAGCGCGCTATCGAGGTGCTGACACCATTGTACACGCTGGGCGCACAGCCGCAGCAGGCATATTATCTGGCCCTGGCTCACTATGCGTGCAGCCAGCAGACAGCCCCTGGGCTAGAAGCCCTGCATGAGAGTGAACAGGCGTTGCAGTATGCGCAGGAGGCACTCAAAGATGCCCCCTCACTGATAGAGGCGACGGCTTTGCTGCCTCAGATGGAGGAGCACCATCAAATGCTCCTGACCGTACGATCTCAAGAACAAGAGCGCATGGCCTATCGCCAGGGTGTCCGTAGTCTCTTTGCGCAGTACGGTGTCCCTATCCAGGAGCACACAGTGGCGCGGGCAGCGGACGCCCCATGGGTCGAGATGCAGGAACTAGCCGATCTGGACGAAGCGACTGGGAAGCTGGTGACGATTGTATACTTGTGGTTTAACGGTCAGGCAGTCGGGGCTAGGGTCGTGCCGGACGAAGCGGAAGTAACGCTCTATGCCCAGCATCAACGCGACAAACAGCGCTTAGTAGAGACGCATGGCATCGAAGCCTTGCCCTGGCCACACACAGTGTATGAGGGCAGTACGGATTTTGCCGCGCTGTTTCCCGAGCGTCTAGGCCTCAATCGCGATGTGCTGTTCATTGCCTTTGCTGATATACATGCGCTTATCCGGTACGCGCGGGTGCTGCCGTATATCGCCCAGGGCTTCCCGACCTCTGCGGCAGCCACTCCCGCTCCTTCTGTCAGTAGCCTGGCAGCAACGGCGCGCTATCTCACTGTGATCTCGCTCTTGCACCAACGCTTGCAGATCCTCGCGGCTGCGGCGCCCTCCAAGGTGGTGCAGCGCCAGATCAGCAGCGTGTGTGAGACCTTGACGACAGGACTCACGCCTGAGCCACTGCAACACTTCCCGGCTTTTGTCGATGCCTACATCTATTTTCATGCGATTGTGGATACTTTGCGGGCCCATCTTGATACCCCTGCCGCGGAACGCCCCAGTGTCCAGAGTGAGGAGCGCCAGACTCCGCGCCCAGCTCGCCGGAAACGTCGCCAGAACAAGGATCGCTGGCGCGAGGGAGAGCCAGAGAGGCGGCGTGAGGGCTATTTTTCTGACGTGTTATGAGGGGTAGGGCACTGCGCCTGCTGGCTTATCCTGCCTTCATGTCGGCGGCCGTGGCCACTTCGACGCGATTGCGCCCGCTGCGCTTCGCACGATAGAGGGCCGCGTCTGCAGCACCCACGAGGGCCTCAGGATCCTGTATGACACCACTGGTAGCCACCCCAACGCTGAGGGTCACAGACACCGTGGCTTCGGCCAAAACAATGGTGTCCTTCCTGACCGCCTGTATCAGCCGTTCCGCAATGGCAGCCGCCCCGATTGTATCACAATTGGACAGCACCAGGAGGAACTCTTCCCCACCATAGCGACCAATGCTATCGTAGGGCCGTATGGCGTCCTGCATACGGCGGGCTGCCTCGCGCAACACGGCGTCACCCGCCAGGTGTCCATAGGTGTCATTGATATGCTTGAAGTGATCCAGGTCGGCGAGCACCACACTGACAGGCGCATCCCTATCCGTGCTATTACGCTGAGAGCGATCCAGCTCATGCTTGAGCAGTTCCAGCACAGTGGCGCGGGTGCACAACTGGGTTAATGAGTCCTTCCTGGCTTGCTCACGCATGATCTCACGCGCCCGCACTAACTCATCCAGTAAGTCGAGGATACGCCGGCCCGCTCGCAGGCGCATGCGCAGCTCCTGGGTATCGAAAGGCTTGGTGAGATAATCGTCCGCACCCGCTTCCAGACCTGTCACCATATCGGTTTTCTGGCTCTTGGCAGTGAGCAGGATGATATAGACGTATGGTTCCGCAGGGCGCTCGGCCGGGTTACGGACGTTCCTACACACCTGCAGACCATCCAGGAGTGGCATCATCCAATCCAGGATGACCAACTGGGGGGCATCCGGTGTCTGCAATACGTCCCAGGCTGCCTGACCGTCTGCACAGGTCACCACCTCATAGCCCCACTTACTGAGGGTAACTTCAAGAAGGCGACGTGAGACAGGATCATCTTCAGCGATCAAGATCTTCACACAGTCTCCTTCTCAGCATCTCGCGCTCAGTCAGCCACTCATCCTGCATGTGCAGCATGCCCCCCACAGGCGTAGCCACAGCTCCCGGGCGCCAAAAAGTGTAGTGAGAGCATTCTTCTGCACCAGCGACCGGTAAACTCGGTACGTATAAATCTACAATCCAGCGCAATTGTACCGATTTCAGTGGGGAATGTCATCCTACAGAATTGGAGGAGTGTCATGCTTGCTCTTTAATGCCGGTACTGCCAGCCGGCTTGGAACATGACACCGTTATGGATCAAAAAACTCCGTACGACTCTGCCGTAGTGCACCTGTTGCTGCAGGTCACCAGCCACCTGACGCTGGAATGCGTCGATCTGCGCGGCGTAGTGCTGCCGGTTACGGCTATGAAGCGTTTTTCCCTCTGAGGTGTCTCGGAAACAGGCAGCGATGATCGCATCCGGCAATTGCCCAACATACGCACAAAACGCTGCGAGGATGTGGAGGTGCTCCTGGTGCGCTGCCGGGGCGAGCTGAGTCTGCCATTGCAGGCTCGCCAACCAGGTATGCACGGTCGTTTGCTGCACGAAGGCATCTGCGGTTTCCATTAGCGTCCTTCAACATATAACTCTCCAAAGGGTGGTTGGGGACGTTGACCACCGGCTTCCCGGGATTCTGCAGGTATAGACAGTAGGCGAGAGATTTGCGACAATGCCTCTTTGAGCAGAACCAAGAGAAAGCGTATGGAGGCGTTAGCATAGATGGAGGACGGTATGGATGCCAAAAATGTCTTCAGTCAGAAGGCTTTTAACGAGCAGAAGATGCAGAAAGTGAACTTGTTTGAGACCGAGCGCATGTTCTGTGATCTCTACTGTTTTGAGCCGGGCCAGGAGCAAAAGACGCATACACATGCCGGCGCCGATAAAATTTACTATGTTCTCGAAGGTCGTGGCACCTTCCATATTGGTGGGCAGAGTCGAGAGCTGCAGGAGCATACCATAGTGATAGCGCCAGCAGATGTTGAGCATGGCGTGGTCAATACGAGTGGGGCGCGCTTAGTACTGCTGGTCTACATGGCGCCCAAACCCTAGAAGATCGTGGCACTGAGGCTTGAGAGGGGAGAGAGAGTATATGGACATGCAGGAACGTGCCCTGGCTTACCTGGACGACGGCGAGCTGGTGCAATTGACGCGTGATCTTGTGCGTATTCGTAGTATTAATCCGCCCGGGGATGAAGCTGCCGTGGCGACGTGCGTGGCCGAACGTCTTGAGCGCGCCGGTATGTTTGCCGACGTGGTACCGCACGAAGAAGCTGGACGGGCGAGTGTCGTCGGTGGCATACGCGGCATTGGCGAGCGGCCGGCGCTCTTGTTCAGCGGCCATCTGGATACAGTGCCAGCAGGCGAGAACTGGCAGCACGACATCCTCGCTGCCGAGGTGAACGATGGCAAGATCTGGGGCCTCGGCACCACCGATATGAAATCCGGGGTCGCGGCCATGGTTGTAGCGATGGAGGCGATACGCCGTACTGGTGTCCCCCTGAAAGGGGATCTGCTCTTTGCCGGAACCGCCGGGGAAGAAGTCGATTCGATGGGTGCGCAGCGTCTGGTGCAGCAGCAGAAGCTCAGCGATGTGGGGTTCATGGTCATTGGTGAGCCGACGACCAACCGGGTGTTCACCGCGGAAAAAGGCGTGCTCTGGCTGGAACTGCACACAAAAGGCCAAACGGCCCACGGCTCGATGCCGCATCTGGGCGTGAATGCCATCATGCAGATGAATAAGCTGTTGCAAGCCCTGACCGCCGCCAATATCCCCTATGAGAAGCACCCCCTGCTGGGCGATTTCACCATGAACGTGGCGACCATTACGGGTGGTGTGAAGACGAATGTGGTCCCAGATGCCTGTCAGGTCACCATTGATACGCGTACGGTCATTGGCCAGGATCACCAACAGCTCCTCGATATCGTGCGCCAACTCATCGACCAGCTAGGTGCCGAGGATCCGACCTTCCAGGCAGAGGTGCGTACGATTACTGAGCGTGTGCCCCTGGACATTCCCTTTGATGACGCGCAGGTGCAGGCCTTCGTGCGTGTGCGCAACCAGGTCACTGGACAATCTTCAGTGCCTACGGCGGCCACGTATGCGACTGACGGTTCGGTGTTTGTCCCCGCCTATCATGCGCCGATGGTCATCTGTGGCCCCGGGTTGCCTGAAAAGGCGCATCAGCCCAACGAGTACGTAGACATTGCCCGATTGACCGAAGCTGCGCGCATTTATACCCTCGCTGCCCTTGAGCTCCTGACCTGAGCCCGACCTCTGCCCTCCCCCTTGACGGAGGAGGGCAAGGGTGGGGGTGGGGAGCAGGGCCTGGCAGGGTTCCACTTTCGAACTCATCCGTACATCGCGTATAATGGTGTGTATAAATCCAACTCTTTCATACACAAAGGATGCGTCATGCCAGCCGTTGCCACTGAGGCGCCTTCCGCCGTGGAATATCATGCCTGGTTCCAGTGTATTGCTGGTTGCCCTGCGCATTACAGTCTGCAGGACATCATCTATCGTTGTCCGCGTTGTGGGAACCTGCTGGAGGTGCGGCATGATCTCGAGCGCTTGCGGCAGCATCCTCCCGCCTACTGGAAGAACCTCTTTGATACTCGCTTTCTCCGCAACCAATGGCCGTACGGTAGCTCAGTATGGGGCAAGAAGGAGATGGTCTGCCCTGAGGTCGACAACGCCAACGTCGTTTCCACGTTTGAAGGCGGCACCAACCTGTTCTGGGCCGAGCGCCTGGGGAAAGAAATCGGTGTGCCCGAGCTCTGGATCAAGCAGTGTGGCAATAGCCATACGGGCTCATTCAAAGACCTCGGTATGACTGTACTGGTCTCGATGGTGCGGCAGATGATCGCCGGGGGGAAAGAGATTCCTGCTGTGGCGTGTGCTTCCACCGGGGATACTTCGGCAGCGCTGGCCGCCTACTGTGCGGTGGCCGATATTCCAGCCATTGTCTTCTTACCGCGCGATAAGGTGTCCGTTGCTCAGCTCATCCAGCCGATTGCCCACGGGGCCTTGACCCTGTCGCTGGAGACCGACTTTGACGGCTGCATGGCCCTGGTGCAGGAGATCTGCGCGCGCAACAATATTTATCTGGCTAATTCGATGAACTCTTTACGCATCGAGGGCCAAAAGACAGTCAGTATCGAACTCGTGCAGCAGTTTGATTGGGAGGTGCCGGATTGGGTCATCATTCCCGGCGGCAACCTTGGGAACGTCAGCGCGCTGGGGGGTGGTTTTCTGCTCATGCGCGACCTGGGCATCATCTCCAAACTGCCGCGTATCGCCTGTGCTCAGGCGCAGCGCGCCAATCCGTTGTATCAGAGCTATCGTAATGGCTTTCGCGAGTTTCACCCGATGCAGGCGCAGCCCACCCTGGCGAGCGCCATTCAGATTGGCAATCCGGTGAGTGTCGAGAAGGCCATCCGAACCTTACAAATGTTCGACGGAGTAGTCGAGCAAGCGAGTGAGGATGAACTGGCGAATGCCGCGGCCCGCGGTGATCGCACGGGGCTATTCAACTGTCCGCATACCGGCGTTGCGCTCGCCGTGCTCTTTAAGCTCGTCGAGCGCGGTGACATTCGTCCCCAGCAGCGCGTGGTAGTGATTTCGACAGCAAACGGTTTGAAATTTCCAGAGTTCAAAATTAAATACCACGAGTCGCGGCTGGCTGATATCGTGCCGCGCTACACCAATCTTCCCGTCAATCTACCGGCGGACTATACCCAGGTGCATGACGTGATTATGCGCGCGCTGGAACAACGCCGCTCCTGAAGGCTCGCAGCCCCACCCTCTTCCAGGAGGAGAGGGCGGGGTACTGCGTACGGCTGATTATCCCCCGCCATACTGGCGGGGGCCCATTAGCAGTGCGCAGCACTTAGCGCTGCTGGTAGTACTCGATCCCCAGGTGGGTAATTTGCTCCTCACCCCGCAAGTAGCGCAGGGTGTTCTTCAGTTTAGTGAGCTGAATGAAGAGGTCGTGCTCGGGATAGAGGAAGGGAGCACACATCGGGCTCTTGAAGTAGAAGGACAACCACTCCTGAATGCCGCTGAGACCACTACGCTGCGCCAGGTCGAGGAAGAGCACCAGATCGAGGACGAGTGGGGCCGCCAGGACACTATCACGGCATAGGAAATTCACCTTGATCTGCATGGGATAATCGAGCCAGCCAAAAATGTCGATGTTATCCCAGCCTTCCTTATTATCGCCACGTGGTTTGTAGTAGTGAATATGCACCTGGTGCTCGTACTGGCCGTAGAGATCCTCGTTGAGTTCCGGCTGCAGAATATATTCGAGCACCGACAGCTTGCTGCGCTCCTTAGTGCGGAAGGAGTCAGGATCGTGCAGCACATCACCGTCGCGATTGCCCAGGATATTGGTGGAAAACCAGCCGTGTAGGCCCAGTTGCCGGGCTTTCAAAGCCGGAGCAATGATGGTTTTCATGAGCGTCTGGCCGGTCTTAAAATCCTTGCCGCAGATCGGCACACCGCGGTCGGTCGCCAGTTCCAGTAAGGCCGGGATATCTACCGTGAGATTCGGGGCACCATTGCCAAACGGCACGCCTGACATGAGCGAGGCATAGGCATAGATCATGCTTGGCGTGATCGCCGGGTGGTCGTTCTTGAGCCCCTCCTCGAAGCTGTGCAGCGTCTTATGCACATCGTCCAACTCCGTCAGGACTTCCGTGCTCCCGCACCACAGCATCACCATGCGCGTGACCTCGTGCTGGCCGCGGAACATTTCAATGTCTTCCATGAGTTGCATGGCCAGAGCGTGTTTATTTTGCCCGGTTTTGATGTGTGGCCCCAATAAACGGCGGACATAACGCTGATCGAAGACCGCCTTCCACGGCTGGATCGCCTCCAACTCCGAGCGCACTGCTTCTAGCCGTGTCGGTTCAATGACCCCGGCATGCAGGGCGGCTTCGTAGCAATTGTCCTCAAAAATGTCCCAGCAGCCAAAGACCAGATCGTCAAGCCCAGCCAGGGGTACGAAATCCTTGATGAGCGGACTATTATGATCCGTGCGCTTGCCCAGACGAATGGTGCCATACTGGGTCAGGGAACCTATCGGTCGCCCCAGACCTTTCTTAATGAGCTCTACACCCGCAATAACCGTGGTACTCACGGCTCCCATACCGGGAAGGAGTACGCCCAGCTTCCCTCGGGCTGGCGCAATCGTCACCTGCCCTTGCTCCATACGCACTCTCCTTTGGTCGATAGGTCGATGTCATCACAACACGAGCGGCGAGACAGCAAGCCAGGGAAGGTCGAATAATAGAGCAAGTCACACAGGTTTGCAAACCGACGCTATAATATGGCGTGTCGTGACGCAGAAGACCAGAAAAAACTAGGGCGTTACCTGTCTGGCCCGTTCTGTGGACCAGAACATGTAACGCCCTGGCTGCAGACCCACTCCAGCATGCACTCCATGCGATTATGCCAGGCTGCTCCCCGGCGCCTGGCCGAGATTCTCACCCACGTTGGGCGTCTCTGAGCGATTGGCAGCATCGGTCTGGGCTCCTGCAGACGCGCGCCGCCGCCACCAGCCACTGCGCGAACGACGTGGAAACCGTCCTGCACCGTGGCGACCGGTACGTATGCCTGGCGCTGGGCTGGGCTGGTCGCCAGCCACTGCCACCGCTTCCATACGCCGCGCGGGCGCGGTCAGGCGCCAGAAAATACGCCCGCGCGGCACGGCCAATATCGGGGGCAGGGTTTCGCCGTTCACGATGTTCTGTTCCTGCTCCCCGTGCACAAGCAGAGCCTCTGGTACTACGGGCTGCGGGGGAGTGATGGTGAGTTCCTCCGGCTCCTCCCACAGAGCACCACGATAGGCCGCCACCGAGGTGACCGGCCTGACCGGCTCTTCGATCTCCTTCACAAAGATCCTTTCAGACACCGGGGCTATATCGGGAACAATGTCGCGCTTGATAAACTCAAGCGAGTACTCATTCTGCCGTGCTGTGGTGTTACCCGCCAGGTACAACGTCAGGTTGTATTCCTCTTCGAGGTGGGCAATCTCCTGACGCTTTTGGTTCAAAAGATAGAGGGCCACATCCATGGGCAGCAGCGCCTTCACTGAGGCCAGCGTCTCCTTTGCCGCCTCCGCACGAATACGCCGCAGCACGGTGAGGGCAAGGGAAATGGTGGATTTAATCAGTCCGCTGCCTTCACAGTGCGGGCATTTTAAATAATTGCCCTCGAGGATCGTCGGCTTGAGGCGTTGGCGCGACAGCTCCAGCAGACCAAACTGTGAGATGCGCGACACCTGGGTGCGCGCTTTATCGCGTTTGAGCGCCTGCCGCATCGTCTTTTCAATCTCCTGCGCATGTTTCACATTGCGCATGTCAATGAAGTCAATCACGATCAGGCCACCGAGGTCCCGCAGACGGAGCTGGCGTGCGATCTCCTGAGCCGCCTCCGTATTGGTCTTAAAGGCTGTTTCCTCAATGCCTTTTTCCTTGGTAGCACGTCCCGAGTTCACGTCAATCGACACCAGCGCTTCCGTGGGGTCAATCACGATGGAACCACCCGATTTCAGCTCGACCTTCTGGCTGTAGATCGCCTCGATTTGTTCTTCGAGTTGGTAGCGCGCAAACAGCGGCTTCTTGTCACGATAGAGCTGGACGCGCCCTTGATAGCGCGGCATCACAGCCTGGAAAAAGTCGCGCGCGCGACGATAGATCTCACGATGGTCGATCAGGACTTCTTGAATATCGGGGGTGAAATAATCACGGATGGAGCGAATGACGAGATCGTGTTCCTGGTAGATCAAAGCGGGGGCTGGTGACTCGCGACTCTTGTCCTCAACACTGGCCCAGAGACGCTGGAGATAGATCATGTCACGCTGCAGCTCCGCCTTGTTGCGATTCAGCCCAGCTGTACGCACGATCACACCCATATCCGGTGGCGGTTCGAGCTGGGCAATGATCTCTTTGAGCTTTTTGCGTTCTTCCTCATCTTCGATTTTGCGGGAGATGCCCCCAGCCGTGTCTGAACCGGGCATAAGCACCAGGTATCGTCCTGGCAGTGAGACATAGGAACTCAAGCTCGCCCCTTTGGTGCCCAACTCTTCCTTGACAACCTGCACCAACACCTTCTGATTGCGCTTGATGACATCCTGAATACGTGGGCGACGCTCGCGGTCCTCACTGCGAAACTCGCTGGTGTACCAACGTGGCTGAATTTCTCCCATCGGGAGGAAGCCGTGCCGCTTGCCGCCGTAATCCACAAAGGCCGCTTGCAAGCTCGGCTCAACTTTGACGACCACACCATTGTAGATATTGCCTTTAATTTGCTCCTTGCTAGAGGTTTCGATGGTCAACTCTTCGAGTATGCCATCTTCCACAATCGCGACGCGGCTCTCTTCCTCGTCCGCGACGTTAATGAGCATCTTTTTTTTCATTCCTCAGACCTTCGTCGGAGCCATCAGTTACCCTTCTCTGTGTGCCGGGTATGCCGGGGGCACTGGAGTTGATTGGAGTGCTGGCTGTGGGCTGTGCTTCCCCTTATGGTACACTCTGGGGAAATTTATGTCCGAAAGTGTAGCATTTTACCAAGGCTGTGCCAATATACGTTTCACGTCTGCTGGCATCTTCAGAGTCCTTATGGCTGGGCATATTCGATTAGGACCCCATGACTCGCCTGCGGGTGCAAAAAACAGATCAACCCGGCCAATCCCTGGCGCGGGTGTTGATCGATAACTGCTATGCCACGCGTCTTGGCAGCCTCTAATTCGCGGTGCACATCGTCCGTCTCAAAACATATATGATGGAGCCCCTCGCCGCGGTTTTCCAGAAAGCGTGCCACGCCTGTGCCGGGCGTGATGGGTTCGAGCAATTCGATTTCGCTGGCGCCAATCGTTAACAGGGCCGCCTTGACCCCCTGATCCTGGATGATATCCTCTTTGTGGACTGGCAGGGACAGGGTATCGCGATAAAACGCGTAGGCTGTTGCGATACTACGTACGACAATGCCCACGTGATGGATTTTCTTCAGCATACAAATCTCCTTTGCGCCGTGGCCTATTGCCTGAGCGGCATTGGCATCTCAGTCCAGTTATTGTCAACAGGTGTACCATGCCGTACGTGACGGAGCAATGCGAGACGTATACCCAAGAGTAGAAGAGGGAGCAATGCCACAGAGGGAACATTATCAAGTCGTCATCATCGGCTCAGGTCCGGCAGGCCTGACCGCCGCGATCTATACCGCACGTGCTGCACTTGCCCCGTTGCTCATCGAGGGCAGCCAGCCGGGTGGACAACTGACTCTCACAATGGAGGTGGAGAACTACCCTGGTTTTGCCGATGGCATCCTGGGGCCAGACATGATGGAGGTCTTCCGCAAGCAGGCGATGCGCTTTGGTACCGAACTCTATCTGGACGATGTGACCCGGATTGATCTCTCCGAGCGGCCTTTTCGTCTCTGGATTGGCGATACCGTCATACGCGCGGAAGCACTGATCATCGCCACCGGGGCAGCCACACGCTGGCTGGGTCTCGCCTCGGAAGCCCGCCTGCGTGGCTATGGGGTCTCGTCCTGCGCGACCTGTGACGGCTTCTTTTTTCGGGGCAAAGAGATTATGGTTGTAGGCGGTGGTGATGCAGCCATGGAGGAGGCACTGTTTCTCACCAGGTTTGCGACGCACGTCACCGTCGTGCATCGGCGTGATCAGCTCCGGGCTTCCAAAATCATGCAGGAACGCGCCTTCAAGCATGAGAAGATTAGCTTCATGTGGGACACGGTGATCGAAGACGTGCTTGGTGAGCCAGGTCCAGGTGGCGGCGTGCGCGGAGTCAGGGTACGCAATGTCAAAACCGATGAGGTCCGTGAGGTCAAGACCGATGGCCTGTTCGTGGCTATCGGTCATGTTCCCAACACGGCGCTCTTCAGCGGGCAACTCACCTTGGACCCCCAGGGCTATATCATCACGACACCCGGTACGACCCATACGAGTGTGGTGGGTGTGTTTGCCGCTGGCGATGTTACTGATCACGTGTATCGCCAGGCTGTCACCGCTGCTGGGAGTGGCTGTATGGCGGCTATCGACGCTGAACGCTGGCTAGAGGCGAGGTAAAACAGCTTCTAACGCTCACCCTGGCTCGCCGTGGTCGTGATGATGGGGATAGAGGGCTGCGGTAGGGCCATAGAGCTGGAACAGGGTTTCTGGGGTGAGCATCTGGGTAGGGGGGCCGATGCCAAACAGGCGGCGATTCAGGCAAATCACCTGGGTGGCAACGCGCAGGACCATGTTGAGTTCGTGTGAGCTAATCAAGGCTGTCACCTGGTGTTCTTCGACTTGTTGGGCGAGCACCTGATACAGCGTTTGCTCACCACCGATGTCCACCCCCGCTTCAGGCTCGTCCAGCAGCACCAGGCGCGGTTGACGAAGCATGGCCCGCGCCAGCATGAGGCGCTTGAGTTGGCCGCCGGAGACGGTACCCACGGGCTGATCTAAAAAACTCGCCAGGCGAAACGTGTCAACGGCCCAGTCGAAGGGCATACGCCGGGCTTTCCGGGGCATGGCGCGAAGCGGCATGGAGAGCATTTCACGGCCTGTAAGAGGGAGGGAGGGGTCGAAGCGCAAGTGCTGTGGCACATAGCCAATGAGCGTATAGGCCTCCCGGATAGGTTGGCCATAGACCCTCACCTCCCCCCGCGCGGGTATCAAACCAAGGATAGCGCGCAGGAGGGTGGTCTTGCCTGAACCGTTAGGACCAATCAGCATGATCATCTGTCCCGGTTCTAAGGCAAAAGACACATCCTCGACAGCCGGACGTTCTGCCCCCTCAAAATGTACTGAGAGATGGGCAACTTCAAGCGCATACATGCAATCGACTCCTGCCTACGAGGACGGAGGGACGAAAGATACCCCGCCAGTTTGGCGGGGTACTGCGTACCGCTGATTATCCCCCGCCAGTTTGGCGGGGGCTATTAGCAGTACGCAGCACCCGGGCGCAGCACTTAGCCTTTGGCAGCCGTGACCAGCATACGATTGGTGGCCAGTCCATAATCTGTACCCTGATCAGGCTCATAGACGAAGGCCCCATGCTGGATCACAATATCGTGAAATCCCACGTCTGTCAGGAGCTGACGTATGGACTCCGGACTGTACAACCGTTCCGCATAGGCGCGATCCCGCAGCATACCAGTGGCTTTGGATAAGACCAGTTCCCGTACGCGTATCACGTCGTGTACCAGTTCACGTTTCCAACAGACCACGATATCATCGGTGGCTTCATGCCAGGACTCGGGACAAAAATGGCGCAGGGCTATGTCACGGTCGACGAGATCGAGCAGGAAGCACCCGCCAGCGGCGAGGATACGTGCCACCTCTGCCAGGACCCGACGGTCGTCCACGGCATCAACGAAATAGCCAAAAGATTGTGCCATTAAGAGGACGACGTCAAAACCAGCCGTGGGAAGTGGCATGGACCTGGCGTCCCCCTGACAGAAGGTCACGTTGACACCCGCGGCGGCGGCTTCCCAACGTCCACGGTCGAGCAAAAAATCCGAATAGTCCAGGACCGTGAGCTGCTGATAGCCGCGTCGCGCCAGCTCCAAGGCATGACGCCCCTGGCCACCACACACATCAAGAATGCGCGATGCAGGTTGTAAGCCCAAAGCATTCTCGATGACATCCACTTCGCGTTTGGTCAGCGCTGGATTGCACACAAAGGGAGCATCAGTGACTAGATACACTTCGTCGAAGAGTGTTTTCCACCAGTCAGGCTCAACACGAATCATGTAGACATACCTTCACACAGAGGTTGCATGGCGGATGTCCTCTTGTCTATGCCGGCAACAACGATACCCCACGCTCCCTTAGAGCCTATATGGCGGGCGGATGACTTCCACCGAGCAGTGGGCGCGTGCGGCCACTGCAGCTGACACGCTTCCCAGGAGGAAGCGTTGTATGCGGCTCAGTCCCCGCGCCCCAACGACGAGGCAATCGGCCTCCCATTGGGCAGCGATATCGGGAAGGACACGTTTGGGGTCACCTTCTTTGACATCAGAAGACACGGCCAGACCGGCAGCCTGCAACAGCTGCCCCAACGTTTCGACCATGTGGTACACCCATGTCTGCGTCTCGACAGGGCTCGCTCCACTCCACTCCTCAAGCGGCGACGGCGCCGGAGCAAGGGCGGTTGACAGGCGCGTATCGAGTACAGCCACCACGTATACGGCACTGCCAGGTGGCCACATACGCGCAGCCATAGCTTCTACGGCTGCTTTGGCATTGGGTGAACCATCTACACCAATGACCAGGCGGACTGGCGTCCCGCCAGCCCGGTCGTGACGCCGTGCTACTCGCACTGAACAGCGCGCTTCCGTCACAATCGTTTGTGAGACACTGCCTAGCACCAGTCGGCCAAGGACCGAACGACCGTGAGAACCCACGACAATCAGATCAGGATGCCAGGTATCGGCCTGTTTGATCACCCCCCAGGCGGGCGAATCGGCAGACGCTTCAGCACGTACCTGCCAACCTGGGAAAAGCGCCTGCACACGAGCGCGCGCCTGCAGCGCTCGCGCTCGTGCTGCCTCAACGGCCTGCGTTGCCTCGGCCCAGGCCTTACGCACAGCTGGAGGCACCTGCACCGGCCCTACGGCCTCGGCAGGTCCTGTAGGTGGCGCAAATACCTCAGCCACGGACACAATGAGCGCCTCAGCCAGAGGCGGGAGTCCGGCACGTGCTAAGTCATCCAGGGCGTCGTCAGCGCCCTGGGAACCGTCGTAGGCGATCAGAATCTTCATTGCTTCATTAACCGTAGACCGTTGAATATGACTAGGAGCGATGCCCCCATGTCGGCAGCAATGGCCATCCATAGTGTGGCCACACCAGTGACCGCCAGCAGGATAAACATCAGCTTCAGTCCCAGGGCACAGACGATATTCTGTTGGATTACCCGGAGGGTGCGCCGGGCGTGGCCCACCAGCCACGCCAGCCTGGTCAAGTCATCTGACATCAACGTGATGTCCGCCGTTTCCATGGCTGCAGCCGTGCCGATGGCCCCCATGGCAATGCCTAGTGTAGCAGCAGCCATGGCGGGGGCATCGTTCACCCCGTCCCCAACCATGGCAATCTCCCCATACGTGTGCCGAAGTGCTTCAATCGCTGTGACCTTATCCGCCGGCAACAGCTCGGCGTGCACCTGGTCCACGCCGAGCAACGTGCCCACAGCCTGAGCAGTCCCCCGATTGTCGCCAGTGAGCATGACGATTGCAGCGATCCCGAGACGTTTGAGCGTCCGTACCACCTCGGCTGCCACTGCCCGGACCCCATCCGCCACGCTGATCAGGCCACAAATGTGCTCTTCCGTGCTGATGGCCACCAGGGAGTGCCCGGCATCTTCCAGGCGTGTGGCTAACGCATGGAAGGCCGCATCTTCCACGCCCAGATCTTCCATCAGGCGATGGCTACCGATCCAAAAACGTTTCCCGTCAATAACGGCCTCGGCCCCGCGCCCCTGTAACGCGGTAAACTGTTCAGCGGGTAGTGTGGTAAGCCCCAGCGACGCGGCCTTCTGCAGAATAGCACGAGCCAGGGGATGTGCGCTATGAGCCTCCAACGCTGCGGCACACGTCAGTAATTCCTGGACGGTGTGACCATGGAGGGGAATGACTTCCTGTACCGTGGGTTGCCCGCAGGTCAACGTGCCCGTCTTGTCGAAGGCGATGGCGCGCAGACGCGCCGGAGCCTCCAGCGAAGCGCCACCTTTGATGAGGATACCGGCGCGAGCCGCGGCGGTGAGTCCAGCCACGACACTCACCGGAGTGGACAGGACCAGCGCACAGGGACAGGCGATCACCAGGAGCACTAAAGCATTATAGACCCAGAGACTCCAGGGACCACCACTCAGGAGCGGGGGCAGCGTCGCCAGCAAGCCGGCCAGCACCATCATGGTTGGCGTATAAATGCAGGCAAAGCGCTCCACCCACTGCTCGCGGGGAGCACGCCGGGATTTCGCCTCAGCAACCAGATGGATGATGCGTGCGAGCGTGGTATCCGAGGCGGGTTTCGTGGTCTGGAACGTGAACGCGCTGTCGCCGTTGATGGTCCCGGCAAAGACCTCATCGCCAACGGTTTTGGGAACTGGGCCCGCCTCGCCCGTGATCGGGGACTGATTCACCATAGTATCCCCTTGCGTCACGGTGCCGTCGAGCGGGATCTTTTCTCCGGGCCGAACGAGGATGGTCGTGCCAATTGGGACGGTATCGACCCGTTGCTCCACAACACAGCCATCATCCGGGTGGAGGCAGCGCGCTGTGGGTGGCGCCAGGTCCATCAGGGCTCGAATGGCCAGGCGTACCCGTTCCACACTCCAGGATTCCAGCAGCAGTGCCAGGGCAAACAGAAAGGCGACCGTGGCGGCCTCGCACCACTCATTGAGGGCCATGGCCCCAGCCACTGCCACCAACATTAACACATGCATATCGGGCCGTACGGCGCGTAGCGCATGGAGCGCCCTGGGCACGACGTACCAGGAACCGCTTACAATGGCGCCGAGGTAGAGGAGCCAACTGGCGAACGGCAGCATGGCTGTCCCAGGTGTCGCGCTGCCTATGAGGGCCAGAAGCCCGTGCTCCTGGCTGAGTACCTGCCACCCCATCCCACTCCCAAGGCACAGGGCGCTCAGCAGGCACAGGAGAGGGCGCCCCCAACGCTGCCAGGGCTTTCTTGTATCAGGGTTATCACCTAGGGGCCCCTCCTCCTGCCAGAGGCTGGCGTGCATACCGGTCTTGCGTACCGCTTGCATGATAGGGCCTGGGTTCGCTGCTCCCTCTGGGAAAGACACCGTCATGGTGCCGTTCAGGAGGTCACAACTCAGGTGGTCTGTCCCCCCTACCACAGGGCCAACGGCTCTCCGGAGTACCGCTACCTCTTCGGGACAGTCCATCCCCTGAATTTTGAACACAAGGCGTGTCATGGCGTGGTACCTCCGCCCTCTTCAGCCAGGAGCTGCTCTACGAGGTGCCGTATCTTGCGACTATGCCAATCGTGTTCGCCAATCACGCGACTGATCACACGTCCCCGTTTATCGAGGAGGTAACTGGTGGGAATGCCAGATACCTGTAGCTGTCTCCCCACTATGTCTTGCGGATCGAGCAGCACCGGGAAGGTGAGCCCGTATGTCTGTATGAATGGGATAACCACAGGTTTCCCCCCTGCATCCGTCGCAATGGCGACTATCGCCAGGCCCTTAGCACCATAGTCTTTGTAGAGCGCGTTCATGGACGGCATCTCTTTCCGGCACGGATAGCACCAGGTCGCCCAGATATTGATCAACACTGGCCGACCACGCAAGTCGGTCAGTCGCACCAGATGCCCCTGGACATCAGGGAGTTCAAAAGGCACCCGAAATGGCACCCGCTCCTCCGGCGTCGGTAGAGCGATGGCGGGGTCCCGCAGCATGGCGACCATATTGTAGATGCTCAGATACGCGACCACGAGCAGTACGACTGCGGCGATGCGGAATCCCTTGCCTCGTACCACCGTGGTTATCCTTGCCCTAGGCGCGCTGATTGTACGGCAATTGGGCTAGCAGTGTGGCCATGCCACACGTGCCACTCACGCCCGCATACACCAGACCAACCCCCACCCCACCACTGAGCAACAGAAACCACGGGGACACTATGACCCCGAGCAGCGTGCCGAGAAGGACGAGAGAGCCTGCGGCAATTTGCACCTGCCGTTGCAGGCTCAATGGTGTCCGCTGGCCGCGTGCCGTGGCGTACCCGGCATCCTTCCATGCTTGTACTCCTCCACGGAAATTGTAGACGGTCGTAACACCGGCGTCGAGCAGCTTCTGCCCCGCTTGTGCTGAGCGCATACCCATAACGCAGTGCAGAACCACTTTCTTCCCTGCCTCCTGTGGCACGCGCGCCGGGTCAAAGGTGGACAGCGGCAGAAGCTGGGCATCCGAAATGTGCTCGGCGGCATACTCTGAGGGTTCTCGCACATCAATGAGGAGTGCTTCCCCCCGCTCCAGCCACATTTTGAGTGTGGGCGCCTCGACATCTTGCATAGTTTTTGTTGTGAGACTTTCCATGATGCAGTTCTCCCTTGTACACAGAGGTCGTCACCTGATTGTACGCTGTCTCATGCCATTACTATTGCATGGGCAGACGCCATTATAGCATTCAACCGAGCGCCACCATCAAAGCAGACAACAGACCTGTGAGTATGGTATTGTACGTGACCACGGCAGCCAGAGTGAAGGAGAGTTTTCCGCGTAGGAGGGCACAATGTGAGGGTGGGAAGGAGACTGCAGCGATGATCATGCGCGTTCCCTGGGTGGCATGCCTGTGCGTGCTTACCCTCATGTCTCTGCCAGGCTGTCGTGCTCGTATGGCCTCGTTACAAGCAGCTACGAATCCAGAAAGCGCTTCTACCACCACACAGCGGGGCACACCAAGCAAGGCTGTGGCGGGGCTCGTGGCGGCTGTGGAGGGCACACTGGGACAGATTTACGCGCAGGTCAATCCCTCTGTCGTCAATATCCGTACTGTGCAACGACAAACCGTCGTCTTCCCGGTGGTGCCGGAAATGCCAGGCTATCCCTTTCCCCAGGGACCTCAAGAGTTTATCCGGCAGGGGTCAGGGTCGGGCTTTGTCTGGGACACACTGGGACACATTGTCACCAATAATCATGTGGTGGAGGGAGCGGATCGCATTACCGTGACCTTCTACGACGACACTCTCGTCTCTGCAAAAGTCGTGGGGACGGACCCGGAAAGCGATCTGGCCGTCGTCAAGGTGGACGTCGCTGCTGAGCTGCTACATCCGGTGCAACTCGGGGATTCAACACAGGTCAAAGTGGGACAACTGGCGGTCACGATTGGCAATCCCTTTGGTTTGCAGAGTACCATGACCGTCGGTATTATCAGCGCCTTAGGGCGGGTCTTGCCGGTGGACTCTGATGACCCACAAGAGGTCGAATACACTATCCCAGATATTATTCAGACCGATGCACCGATTAATCCTGGCAGTTCAGGGGGGGTTCTGGTGAATGAGGGTGGTCTGGTGATCGGCGTGACCTCGGCCATTATTTCTCCCCTGGGAGTATCGATCGGTATCGGCTTTGCCATCCCTGCCATTATTGTCCAAAAGGTCGTGCCAGTCTTGATCAAAACGAAGAGCTACAAGCACCCCTGGCTGGGAATCAGTGGCATGTCGTTGACGTCTGACCTGGCCGGCGCCATGGGGCTTAAACCGACCCAACGCGGTGCGCTGGTCCTCGATGTCACGCCTGGGAGCCCGGCGCAGCAAGCCGGGGTGCGTGGTAGTGATCGCGACACCTTCTTGGATGGTGAACCGGTACGCCTTGGCGGTGATGTGGTGACTACCATTGATAGCCGCCCTGTCAAGACGTTTGATGATCTTCTAGCCTACCTCGCACGTTCCACGGAGGTCGGGCAAACAGTGACGCTCACGATTTTGCGCCAGGACAAGGAAGACGCCCTCAAGGTGACGCTGAGCCCTAGGCCGGAAACACTCCGTGGTCGAGCCGCCCGCGGTAGTGCAGGGAATGCCTGGTTGGGTATTATAGGCCAGACCCTCACGTCACAGGTCGCCCAGGCGATGCGGCTCTCTGCCAACCAGCATGGGGTGCTGGTGGAAAAAGTTGAGCGCGGCAGCCCAGCAGATCAAGCCGGGCTGCGCGGCAACGACAAGACCGTCTTCTTCGAGGGACGTCGTGTGCCGGTGGGTGGGGATATTATCGTTGCCCTAGACGACAAACCAGTGACGAAATTACAAGACCTCCAGACCCTCATCCTGCGGGCCCAACCAGGTCAGACCATCAAGCTGGCCGTTATACGCCAGGGCAAGCGCTTGCACCTGCCGGTGACCCTGACGGAGCGCCCAGCTACCCGCCCCTAAGTTAACGACGCGGCGACAGGGCGACGCGGCGACGCGGGGAGGGACTGAGCAGTTCCCGTCGCCGTGTCCCCGTGTCTCCCCCCTCATGGAGCGGCAATCTCCCAGCCGCACCGACTACACTGCTGGAGGGCGTCTGTGGTATTCCAGTCGTCTACGCAGGGCTCTGTCGCTGCTGCGCCACACCACCAGCAGGGTTCTCCGTACAGATGCAGGGCATGTAACAGGGCGGCCAGCTCCGCACGCTCGCGGCGGCGTACTTTGTGGGTGCGCACAAAGGTGTGCTTGAGCTCCTGTAGGCGTTGCTGCCGATAGTCGGGGGAGCCAGCATAGGCACGTTGCATGGCCTCTTCCTGGCGTTGAGCCGCACGCTGTGCGAGTTTGTCGATGACGAAGGCGAGGAGGAACGGTATGGCAAAGATCGAGACAAAGAAGTATGCGACGAGGCCGACATATGTAGCCACACCAGTCCCCAGGCGCTGTATCCTGGCGAGCCGGCGCTGCCACATCCCTGGCGGGCTCTGGCAGGTGTAGAGACTGCGCAGATACTGGCCAGCAGTGGTGCTGTTGAGGACTCCTGCACCAAGGGCCGGCTGGTTCTCGGCGGGTGGGTCAGCCGTACGCCGGAGTGCTCTTAGCCCTGCCCGCGGGCTGGCACAGGGGGCATCCAGGAGGAGTTGGCCAAGCGTGCCAGCGACCATGGGGCTGGCAAAAGACGTCCCGCTGGCGATGTCTCCGTGCTGTAAGGGGCGGGTGACGTACTGTAAGCCGGGAGCACAGAGACTCACCCAGGGACCAAAATTCGAATAGGCGGCTTTGACGCGAGTATGACGCGTGCTAGAACAGACGCCTAACACCTCAGGAAAGGCCGCAGGATAAAACGGCTTTGAGGTATTATCGTTCCCAGCCGAGGCGATGATGGGGATGCCCGTCGTGTCGAGGGCGTGGACACTGGCATGCAAGGCTTCATCGTAGATGTAAGTGCCGAGACTGAGATTGACCAGTGAGGTGGTGCTTGCCGCATAGGTCTGGTGTACCGCTTGCACGTAGTCCAAGGCGTGCACCAGGGCCAGGATACTGAGATCACCGTGGAGATTCACCAGGTGGATATCACACGCCGCACACTGCTGCCGCACCACACTCTGGACATACGTCCCATGGGCATCAAAGTAGTCTGACGTATCGATAATAAAAATCACTACCCGTTGGCGTGTGACCGTGGGGAGGGCGGGGGCAGCAACATCGGGGAGCATGGTAGGAGAGCGCTCAGATGTGACCAAGAGCAGCATACCGAGTGCCGCTGTGACCGAACACACCATGAGGACCAACCAGCGTGCGTGCCTTGTCTCTTTCCAATGCATCGCCCCTGCTCTCGGCTCTGCTTGTACTCCTCGTCGAGCAGAAATCAGTCAATGCATTATACGTGCAGCCGCACAACAGCACAATGGTTCTTCTGGAGGGCACAGAGGCGCAAGAAAGAGTAGACGCTGCCTACCACAACGTGTATAACATGCATGCCACGGGGAGAGCATGGCTGGAGTTGGTGGTGCGCTACGACAGATCGAGTCATACGTTGAGGCGATATAGGCGAGGTGGAGCATGCAACGGCTAGCATATGTGCTGTTAATCCTGGGGGTGCTGGGGACTCTGGTAAGTGGCGTGGGGTATGCACCGCTGGTACGGTTCATCCCTGAGATACCCCTCACGGCGCTGACACTCTTCTCGACACTCGGGTGCCTGAGTATCCTCCTGGTACGTTTGCATCGCCTGGAACAGGCAGTGTCCCAGACGCAGGAGCACTCTCGGACGCTGCACGCACAGTTCCAGGATGCCTCTGGACGCCTGGAGACAGTGACGGTTGAAGTCCAGCAGTGCACCCAGGCCCTGCACGATATACAACAGGCGATGGCACGCAATGAGTGGCTGTGGCCAGGGAAACTGTTGTTATCGCAGCGACGCTATGACGAGGCCATCAAGATATTCCAAGAGGCCCTGACACGGGCTCCCGAGCATCCCAGCCTGCACTGGTCACTGGGTGAAGCACTTTGTGGAGCCAGGCGTTTCGCTGAGGCGCTGCCACATTTACGGGCTGGCCTCGTGGCCGATGATGTCACACAGCTTATGCTCCTGGCCCAGTGCGAGCAAGCGCTTGGACATTATACGGAGGCGGAGGCTCACCTCCTGCGCATCCTTGAGGTGCGTGGGGAAACGCGGCAAGACGATCTCATGGCCCTGGCCACCGTCCAGAGCGAACTGGAGCCAGCGCGCGCCAGGCACACCCTCCTGCGTGCCTTGATGCTCAATCCCTATAACAGTGCCGTACGCTACCAGCTCATTGACCTTGAACTCCGCCTCGGCGCTTACGAACAGGCGATTGAATTAGCGACTGAGGGCGTCACCCGCAATCCTGCGGATGTGAGCTGTTGTGTGAGCCGCGCCGAGGCGTATTTTCGGCGTGGACGCAGTGAGGACGAAGAACGCCTCCTGCGCGATCTCGCCACAGCCCAGGCCAAAAACCGCAAAGATTACAATATTTACCGTTTGCGTGGGGCCTTATATCAACGTCGCGCCAATCGGGCCAGGCAGACCGCAGAGGTGCACCGGTTCTTGCATCAGGCCCTGGAGGCCTACGCCGAGGGGATCGCGGTGGTGCCGCCTAAATTTCATGCGCATTTGTTAGCGTTGCAGAGTCGGGTGTATTTGCAGCTCAAGCGTTTCGACGATGCCGTGGCCCAGGCGCAACGTGCCGTGGAGCATTCTCCTGGCCACATCAGTAACCACCTGGCCCTAGCCTTCGCGCGCTTGGCGGCCCGACAATGGCCCGCTGCAGCTCGAGCGGCCGAGAGAGGCATGCCGTGGGCTGGTTGGGGGGGCAAAATTTGGCTCACGGCCATTGGCCTGCTGGCCCGCGCCTGCACTGGTGACGCCCCAGACACACTACGCCAGCGCTGCACGGTGCTGGTGGATGCGCTGGAAGCGGATGCGAAGCGCTTTACGCCAAGCGAGAGCTGGGGCGCGGTGCGTGACACGCTGCTCGCAGTAGCCGACCAGAGCGCTGATAGCTGTGGGGCTTTGGTGCTGGACACAGTGGCGCTGCTGGAGGGGACTGTGACGCCGGAAGACTATCGCAGCAAGTGGGTGAGCCCGCAGGAAGCCTCGATACATGGCATCGTGTTCTGACCGCACGTCTGGATAAGTCCAGGAGGAGTGGTTATGGAGCTCAAAACCTTTCTTGAACAGACGCTCGATGAGTGTAAAAGGCGTCTCTATCGGACGCTACAAGGCCTGACGCCGGCCGAACTGGCCTGGCGGCCCGGGGCTGAAGCGAACTCCATCAGTTTTATGGTCTGGCATGTCGCCCGGGTGGAGGACCGTTGGCTGCACCGTTTCGCCCAGGATACCACGGAGGTCTGGCAACGTGACGGGTGGTATCAACGCTGTGGATTGCCGGAGCACGACACCGGGGTGGGTTACACTGCAGCCCAGGTGGCCAGTTTCCCCCATCCTGACCTCAAAGACCTGCAGGGCTACTTTGATGCGGTCCGCCAAGAGACCCTCACGTACCTACATGGCATTGATGCCAGCGAACTCGACGTCCATCCCCAGCGCATCCCGTTCCCTGAAGTGAGTGGCGGACGTCCTCTGCCGGACGATTTTACGATTGGCCGTATGTTCCGCCAGTTGATCGGTGAAGAGAACCAGCACTTTGGCCAGATTGCCTACCTGCGTGGCCTGCAGCGTGGTCTCGACAAGTAAGGAGGGATCCACGCCTTGCACCGCATTGGGGGTGCTGTTAGAATGCGCCACCTGCCATAGCTGATGAGGAGAGAGCATGGAAACAGTCGGATTTATAGGTCTTGGCAATATGGGCATGGGCATGGGCGGGAATATCCAGAAGGCGGACTATCCAATGGTCGTCTTCGATATTCGTGACAGTGCCATGCAGCCTTTCGTTAAGAATGGTGCCCGCGCGGCGGGTTCCCCAGCTGAAGTGGCCCGCCTGAGCGATGTCGTCTTTACTTCACTCCCCGGCCCAAAAGAGGTCGAGGAAGTGGCCACTGGCGCTAACGGGGTGCTAGAAGGGATCAAGCCTGGAGGCATCTATATCGACTTGTCGACCAGTCGGCCAACGCTCATTCGCCGTATCGAGCCTATGTTTCGTCAGAAGGGTGCGCATGTCTTGGATGCGCCGGTGAGCGGTGGCAAGAGCGGTGCTGCCACGCGCAATCTCGCCGTGATGGTCGGTGGCGAACGTACCATTTACGAGCGTATTAAGCCCATTCTGGACGCCTTTGGAGATAAAGTGTTTTATGCTGGGGCGATTGGCGCCGGGAGCGTATGCAAACTGGTCCACAACATGATTGGTCATGGCATTCGCCAGGCGATTGCCGAAGGTTTGACACTCGGTGTGAAGGCTGGCGTCGATGCTGAGGCGCTCTGGGAATGCGTCCGCCGGGGGGCAACAGGCCGCATGAGTGGCCTGCATGAAGGCATCCCGCGGACGGTATTCCGGGGTCAGTTCGATCCTCCGAGCTTTGCCCTAGCCCTGGCGCACAAGGACATTACCCTGGCGACGGAACTGGCGCGTGAGTACAACGTGCCTATGCCCGTGGCGAATCTGGCCGAACAAATTGCCATTCAGGGCATGGTGCGCGGCTGGGGCGATAGGGATAGTAGCGTGACCTTTTTACTGCAAGAGGAAGCCTCTGACGTCGAGGTCCGGGCGCCACACGTGGATGCAGACAAGTCCGCCAAATTCATCTCAACCCATCCTGAAATCCAGTGAGGAGTAACACCATGCCAGTGTACAGCTACGACCACATCCATCTGCGCACCCGCGACCCCATGGCCACTGCGCAGTATTACCAGCGTATGTTCGATGCCAAGATCATCGAGTCCATCCAATCGGATGGGAGGCCACGCACGGATCTGGACATCAACGGGCTCACCGTATTCCTGGCGCATGTGCCTGCCGAGGCCGATATCCCCTCGGCTCCTGTTGAGCCGCACCTTGGCCTGGATCATTTCGGGCTACGTGTCGACAACATCGACGCTGCATACACCGAACTCACACAGCGTGGCGCCGTCTTCACCGTGCCCCCACGTACCATCCGGCCCGGTGTCAGGATTGCCTTTGTCCAGGCGCCAGACAACGTGCGTATAGAGCTGCTGGAGCGCACCTGAGGGTATCTCTTCCTTAGTTCCCTCCCCCTCGACGGGGGAGGGCCAGGGTGGGGGTGAAGTTCGGTGGAGTACCCAGGACATGCTTCTCCCCCCCATCCCAACCTTCCCCCGCTTGGGGGAAGGAGCAAAACAGCTTTAGGGTGATGCCCTCCCACCGTCCTTTAACGGATGCCATGCATAGGAAAGACATGCCGTTCGAGGTATGCTATGGCAGCCTGGACCTCAACACGCAAGCGGTTATGACGCGCCTGACTCTTGTGAGAATCCGGGTCACGCAGTGTACGCCCCGCATAGCCTGCCTGCTGCAACAACGGTAACGTCCCCTCTGGCAGCGCGTCAGGGAGTTCTGCATCATTCATCACGCCCCAGGCCAGGGTCCAGGCTCGCGCCACGTTCGTCACGTTGTAGCCCCCGCCTCCAGTGGCAACCCAGCGTGGTGCCAGGGTTTTTAATTGCCGGAGTACGGCAACAAATCCAGTGGTTGTCACGTCCCCATGCGCCAGTGGGTCGTCGTGAAAGGTATCCACGCCCAACTGGGTCACAACCACATCAGGTTTGTACGCCTCCACCAACGGCGGCACAACAGCCGTAAAGCCTTCGCTGAACAACACATCGTCCGTGCCAGGAGGAAACGGCAGATTCACTGCATAGCCCCGGCCTTTGCCAACACCAATTTCTTCGACAAACCCTGTCCCAGGAAACAAAAAACGTCCGCTTTCGTGCAACGAGATAGTAAGCACCTGATCTGTGTCGTAGAAGGCGGCTTGCACGCCGTCGCCATGATGCACGTCAACATCGATATACGCTACCCGATAGCCCTGCTGTACCAGGGCGGTGATGGCGATGGCCAGATCGTTCACATAGCAAAACCCTGAGGCATAATCAGGCATGCCATGGTGCAAACCGCCAGCGATGTGAAAGGCCACGTCAACCTCACCAGAGGTGACGAGCCGTGCGGCCTGCAAGGCACCACCAGCGCATAACTGAGACCAGACATACATACCAGGGAAGATGGGGTTATCGCCGGGACCTAAGCCATATCTGTCGTAGGGGATAGTACGCTTCCCGGCGTCCGCTGCCCGCAAGACGCCGAGGTATTCGGGGGTGTGAAACAGTTCGAGTTCTTCCTGTGTTGCCGGGATCGTCTCGCGCACGCCGCTATGCGGGAGTTGCAAGAGTCCGTAGTGCTGCATCAGCTCGTGCGTGAGCCGCAGGCGATACGGCTTGAGCGGGTGCGCGTCGCTATACTGGTAATTCACATAGGCATCGGTATAGATCAACGCACTGGGCATCCCTGCCTCCTTCCTGAGAGCTTTAGCGTACCCGTAACCCCAGCTCACGCAACTGCTCGGGTTCTACCGTGTTGGGCGACTGCATGAAGAGGTCTTGCGCGCGCTGGGTTTTGGGGAAGGCGATGACGTCGCGCAAACTGTCACCACCGGCCAGCATGAGGCAAAGTCGGTCGAAACCGAAAGCAAAGCCCCCATGGGGCGGCGCGCCGGTGTCGAGTGCTTCGAGCATAAACCCGAAACGCTCACGCGCCTGCGCCTCGCTGTAACCGAGAATTTCGAGAATTTGTAATTGCACGTCTGAACGGTGATTACGCAGGCTTCCAGAACCCAGTTCAACACCGTTGAGCACCAGATCGTAGTGCGTAGCGCGCACCTGGCGTGGCTGGGTGGACAACAGGCCAATGTCCTCCTCGAGCGGTGCGACAAATGGCATGTGCATGTAGGTGAGCTGGCCGTTCTCGGTCTCTTCAAAGAGTGGGAAATCTACGACGAAAAGGAGGTCCCATGGGCGGTCAGCGCACCGCTCCAGGCGCTCGCCAAGCTGGACGCGCAGCCGGCCCAGGATGTCACTCGCCAGCGCCGGGCGGTCAGCAATAAAGAGTAAGAGGTGCCCAGGGCGTAGCCCGGCGCGGGCAGCAATCTGCTGCTGTTCTGTCTCACTCAAGTACCGTGTAATGGGAGACTGCCAGGAGCCATCTGGCATTACACGCACCCAGGCCATGCCTTTAGCACCCCATTGCCGACTCTGGTCGACCAGGCGATCCAACTCGCTGCGTGAGACGGCCTCAGCGTCGGGAATGGGCAGGGCGCGCACCACCCCCCCGGCCTGCACGGTCTGCGTAAACACCTGAAAGGCACTGTTGGCCACGAGGTCAGTGAGATCCACCAGCTCAAGAGCAATGCGTGTGTCAGGACGATCAGAACCGTAGCGTGCCATCACCTCGGCATATGAAGCGCGTGGGAATGGGCGGGGGAGCTCAATACCCCGCACGTCACGGAAGGCGCGTACGGTAATCTCTTCGAGGACGTGTAGAACCTCGTCGACACCTACGAAAGACATTTCCAGGTCAATCTGGGTAAACTCGAGCTGACGGTCGGCGCGCTGGTCTTCGTCGCGAAAGCAACGAGCAATCTGGAAGTAGCCATCGAAACCAGCCACCATGAGCAACTGCTTCATGATCTGTGGAGACTGCGGCAGGGCATAGAAACTGCCGGGATAGATCCGACTGGGCACTAAAAAATCCCGGGCGCCTTCGGGTGTCGAGCGCCCGAGTAGAGGGGTCTCGATTTCGTAGAGCCCCAGGTCCGTACACGTCGCCCGCACCGACTGCAAGAGTTGGTGCCGCATGGCCAGGCGCTGTTGCATGAGGGGACGGCGCAGGTCGTGAATGCGATAGCGTAACCGCAGCGCCTCGTCCACCTGCACCTCGTCCTCCAGCACAAACGGTGGCGTGGTCGCCGTGTTCAAGATGCGCAGCTCGGTCGCCACGAGTTCAACCTCCCCGGTGGGGAGGTTGGGATTGATTGCCTCCTCACCCCGTGGCTCCACTCTTCCGCGTACAGCGATAACGTATTCCGACCGCAGTTCTCCGGCCTTCTCATGCGCTTCTGGCGCCGTATCGGGCTTGAAGACCACCTGTGCCAGGCCCGTACGGTCACGCAAGTCCACAAACACGACCCCCCCATGGTCTCGCCGGCGGTGCACCCAACCGCACAGGACAGCTTCCTGTCCCACATGCTCTGGTCGCAGGGTGCCACAATAGTGGGTACGACGCAAACTCCCGAGAGGGTCTAGCTGCTTCACTGCTTCCTCCGTTCGCTGGCACGGTGTGTAGGTCCATGCCGAGAAAAATACCTGGGTTGCTGTGGATACAGGAAAACACGTGCGGATAACGTAGGTCATACGAGGCAGCAAATCATATAATCACTACTAGCAGCCGTCAAGACAGCTCCTTGGAACAAACGTCTTGGGCTTCTGCCGTCCTCGAAATTTTGGTACGCTGGAGGCGGCACAATGCCTTACGAGACCAATACTACGCTGGCGGACTTGATTCCCTGTGAGAGGATGTTGAGAGTATAATAGAGTAGTCAAGACATTCCACACCACCACGCAAATCGCCATCGGCAGTTACCGTTGGGGCATTAGGCAAGCAGGGCTCTGAGTACGTAGTCCCACGAAAATAAGGTATTGCATGGACATCACCGCCTGCCACGCGAAATACTTTGCGCATGATCTCACCCGGCGCTGTGCTTCCGACAGTGTGGAGAAGCTCGCCTCAGTGCTGTCGGATGCTCAGGTTGACCTCAATCCCCACCAGATTGAGGCAGCACTTTTTGCCTTTCGCAATCCGTTTTCACGTGGTGCAATGCTAGCGGACGAAGTGGGACTTGGGAAAACCATCGAGGCTGGGCTGCTACTCGCACAAAAATGGGCTGAGCGCAAGCGACGGCTCCTGGTCATTGTGCCGGCAAACCTACGGAAGCAGTGGAGTCAGGAGCTTGTCGATAAATTTCATCTGCCCTCGGTGATCCTGGAGAATCGCAGCTTCAATGACACCGTGCGCGCTGGTAATCTCAACCCTTTTCAGCAGCAGGCTATCGTGCTCTGCTCGTACCAGTTCGCGTGCAAGAAAGAGCCGTATCTGCAACAGACCCCGTGGGATTTAGTGGTAATCGACGAAGCCCATCGCCTACGCAACGTCTATAAGGCGTCTAGTAAAATCGCCAACGCCATCAAGCAAGCAGTGGCCCCCTTCCCCAAGGTACTATTGACTGCTACGCCACTCCAGAACTCGCTCCTGGAGCTCTACGGTCTGGTGAGCATCATTGATGACTATGCTTTTGGGGATCTGAAAACCTATAGATCCCGCTTCACACGCCTGGGGAATACAGCTGACTTCAACGAACTGAAAGAGCGTCTAAAGCCTCTCTGCAAACGTACGCTGCGTAAGCAGGTGTTGGAGTATGTCAAATATACTAACCGTCACGCCCTGGTACAGGAGTTCGTACCCACACCGGAAGAACAACGGTTATACGATCTCGTCTCAGCCTACCTGCAACAGCCCACGCTTTACGCATTGCCAGCCAGCCAGCGTCAGCTCATGACACTCATCCTGCGCAAGCTGTTAGCTTCGTCCACCTATGCTATTTCTGATACGCTAGCAGGGCTAGCACGTAAGCTTGAGATGGCTGTTGCCCAGGCAGAAGCGGTAGACACTCCTCCCGAGGAACTGGCTGACAACTGGGAAGCGCTGGAAGAACTGGCAGACGAGTGGGACGAAGACGGAGACACTGAGGCTGCTGCCGCGCGTGCATGGCTTTCCCCTGAACAGCTTGCCAAGTTGCGCCAGGAGATGGCCCAACTGCGCGAGTTCCATGATCTAGCAAAGTCGATTATCAGAAACTCCAAGGGCGAAGTGTTGTTAGCCGCTTTACGGCGGGGTTTTGCCGCCGCGACCGAGGCGCGGAAGCAACAGGGGACTGCCACACTCCAACAGAAGGCGGTGATCTTCACCGAATCCCGCCGCACGCAGGAATATCTCTTCCGTATCCTAGAGCAGACCGAGTTCGCGGGTAAGGTCATGCTCTTTAACGGCACGAATACCGACCCACAATCGAGAGACATCTACCGCCGCTGGCTGGAGAAACATGCCGGCACGGATCGCATCTCTGGCTCGCCAAGTGCCGACATGCGGGCTGCCCTCGTGGAGTATTTCCGTGATGAGGCCGCTATCATGATCGCTACTGAGGCGGCGGCCGAGGGCATCAACCTGCAGTTCTGCAACCTGGTGGTGAATTACGACCTGCCCTGGAACCCCCAGCGTATTGAGCAGCGTATCGGCCGCTGTCATCGCTATGGGCAAAAGTTCGACGTAGTGGTGGTGAACTTCCTCAACAAAAACAACGCCGCCGACAAGCGGGTATACGAACTGCTGGCTGAGAAGTTTCGTCTTTTCAGCGGTGTATTTGGCGCAAGCGATGAGGTGCTAGGGGCAGTAGAGTCGGGAGTCGATTTTGAAAAACGCATCGCCACTATTTACCAGAAGTGCCGCACACCAGAGCAGATTCAGTTCGAGTTCGACCAGCTCCAACGGGAATTGGAGGTCGAAATTGCCGAAGGACAGCGCGATGCTCGTGAGAAACTTCTCAATAACTTCGACCAGGAAGTGGTAGAGAGGGTGCGTATCCAGAGCCATGACTATCTTGACCGCTTCAATGAGCGGCTCTGGCTCCTCACGCGCTACTTACTGACACCCTACGCTCGTTTCGAGGAAGAAGAGTATCGCTTTACTCTGCAGAGTAATCCTTTCCCCGGCGAAACCATCCATCCCGGTCCCTACCGCATGGGGAGAAACGTCGAGGACGTCAATACCTACCGGGTGGGCCACCCGCTTGCCCAGCGTATACTGGAAAAG
>Ga0081455_10000974_pt1 | contig 36539 bp, 38 predicted proteins | sample TabmetS3T2R1_FD_70207 | JGI IMG/M metagenome (GOLD analysis project Ga0081455, IMG submission 70207) | Tabebuia heterophylla rhizosphere microbial communities from the University of Puerto Rico - S3T2R1 | ecosystem: Host-associated > Plants > Roots > Rhizosphere ...
AGGAACTGAGACTGGCGATCGTGTCCTGGATCGAGACGAAGTACCACCGCAAACGCCGACAGCGAAGCCTGGGCAAGCTCACCCCAGTCGAGTTTGAGACCATCTACACGGCCGCACAAGCGGCCTGAAACCAGTCAGCCCACAGTGTCAACCGAAGTCTGGGCAGCCCCTCCATGTTCGGGCACGACGTCGTTGGTACGTAGGTGGGTGGTGGCCATTCGGCAGAATGCCGGCATGACTTCCGGATCGTTTGCCGAGTACCTGGCCGGGTTGGATGAGGCGGCATTGACTGGATTGCTCCGGGCACGACCGGACGTGCGGATCGAACCGGTGCCGCGCGGGTTCGAGCAGTTGGCCCAACGATTGTGCGGGCCGAACTCGCTGGTCACAGCGTTGCGGACGGTCGATCGGGACGCGATCGTGGTCGGTCAGGCGGTGGCCGCGTTGGGGTCACTGGCGACGGTCGAGGCCGTTGCGCACCTGGTCGCGGCCCCGGAACAGGCTGTGCGCGACGCGTTGCGCGAGTTGTGCGGTCGTGGCTTGGCGTGGCTGGCGTCCGGGACCGTGTACCTGCCGGAGCGGTTGGCCGAGCACTGGTCGACAGAGATCGGCGGTGGTCGGCCACTCGCCACGATCGCGCGGTCAGCGCTGGCCGACGATCTGCGTTCGGCAGCCGACGCGCTGGGTGTTGACGTGACCGGGCTGCGCAAACCGGAGTTGATCGCTCAACTGGTTGAGGTCACGTCCGATTTCCGCGCGCTGGCCCACTTGGTGCGCCGGCTCCCCCGGCCCGCGCGGGATCGACTGGATCAGTTGCGCCGTGGTTATGGCCAGCACTACCCCGGCTATGCCGCGCATGGCGGAACAGTTGCCGGTGCCGATCGCGTGTTGGCCGCTGGTGGCCTGGTCGTGCGGGTCAACGGGCGGTGGGAGATGCCCCGGGAGGTCGGGGTCGCCGCTTGGCTGGCACAGCGGGACTTGGTGCTGACCGGACGGCCACAGGTCCCCCGGGCCACGGTTACCGCTGGGGCGCCTCCCACCACCGCGCAGGCGGCAGTGCAGGACCTGCTTCGTGGGGTCACGGCACTGCTGGACGAGGCGCGCTCAACTTCGATCGTCGCGTTGAAGAAGGGTGGCGTCGGCCCGCGGGAACGATCTCGGCTGGCCGCGCGGCTGGCGCTGCCGGCCGAGGTCCTGGCAATGGGGATCGACCTGACGTACGCCGCCGGTCTACTCGCCCAGGCGGATGCGGGCTATGCGCCGACCGAGCAGTACGCGAGGTGGCGGGATGCACCGCCGGCTCGCCAGTGGTCCGAGTTGGTGACCAGGTGGTTCACCCTGGAGCACGCGCCGACCAGCCGGGAGATCCAGGGGGACAAGGAATCGCCCCCGCCGCTGCCCCTGGCCTCGGCCGCCGGGGCGCTACGTCGCGCGGTGCTGCGGGCGGCGCGCGATGGGCTGTCGGTGCGGGCCGTCGGCGAACATGTCGACTGGTTCTTTCCCCTGCATGGGTACGAGGCCGCGCAGTTGCGGGACAAGGTGGCCGCCGCGGTGCGAGAGGCGGAACTGCTGGGCGTGGTCGCCACCGACGGGCTGACCGACTGCGGCGAACAGCTCGTGGCGATTCTCGACGGCGGCTCGGTCGACGCCGACCCGGTGGACGTGGTCAGCGGGTTGGCCGAGCGGGTGGCACGTGTGTTGGTGGAGACGCCATGCACGGTGATCCTCCAGTCGGATCTGACCGCGGTGGTGTCCGGCCAGCCAACGGCGGCGGTCTCGCGGCTGCTCGGAACGGCAGCGGTGAGCGAGGCCCGCGGCGCCGCAGGAGTGTGGCGGTTCAGCCCGGCCAGCATCCGGGCCGCGTTGGACGCCGGGTGGACGGCGGCGCAGTTGCTGACCGAGTTTGCGGACGTGTCGGATCGGCCAGTGCCGCAACCGTTGGAGTACCTGGTCACGGACGTAGCTCGTCAGCACGGGAAGGTGCGGGTGCGAGGGATGCGCTCGTGTGTGGTGGCCGACGAGACCATGATCACCGAGATCCTGCACACCCGGTCGTTGGCGAAACTGTCGTTGGCGCGGGTGGCGCCAACCGTGCTGTCCAGCTCGTACGAATTGGACGAAGTGTTGGCGCGGTTGCGCGCGGCGGGATTGTCCCCGGTCGCCGAGGACGCGTCGGGCACAGTGATCGTCGAACAACGGCAGGAGCATCGCGCGTCCGCGCCGCGCTCACCGGTGCGGGCCGCGTCCCGCGCTCCGTTGGGCCCGGCGGAGTTGGCCCGACAGTTGCTGGCCGACCCGAGCGGCGAGGGCAGCGGGGCGGATACCTCGGAAACGTTCGAGCGGTTGGCGCAGCTGAATCCGGATCTGACCGACAGCGAGTTGATCTTGCTGGTCGACGCGGTCGAGCACCAGCGAGACGTGTTGATCACCTACCGGAACAAGACCGGCAATCGGACGGTGCGGGAGATCCAGCCGCGCGAACTGTATGGCCGGTGGCTGGACTCGTGGTGTCACCTGCGGGACGCGCAGCGGGAGTTCACCGTGGCCAACATCGAGTCGGTCGCACCGGTCGGGGGAGTCTACGACCATCGGCTCGAGTAGCCCGTGGCGGTCATTTGAGCCAGCGGCTTGCCACCGGGCCGAGCGGCGCCGACGCCGTGCCAGGCACAGTACGGCCACCTACGCTGTTCAGCGGTTGGGTCCGCCGACGGGCGAGACTCATCCGGGACCGGACGCGAACGCGTCCGCTCCGCACACCACATAGGCCAACCAACCCGCGGGCCTGGACCGACGTCAATCTGATGATCAGCGTGTGACCCATCGGGGACCACCCGCCACCGGAGTCCGTGGGGGCCGCGGCTGAGGCGGCGATTGGGTGCCACGGGTTGCGACTGGGGCACGACCACTTACTGACGGCATCGTGGGAACGGGGCCGCCACACGTCCGCCGGGCTGGCCGAGGCCGGCCTGCTCGTCACGGACCTCACCAAGGCCGAACGACAGCACCTGATCAGCGCGCTGGCGAAGATCCACCGGTCAGCGAGCGTCCTTGGCGGGGATGTCGACGTCACGCCGTCCGGCTACCGGCGGCACCGGTCGCAGCGCCGTTCAGGGGACCAGGCACGCGCTTCCGCCGCGAGTTCCCCGCGGATCCGCCGCCGCGGCTTGACGTTCCCGAACTCGTCATGGCGCGGTGTGCCGAACACACGCATCTCGCGGCGCCGCCGGCCACACACCGGACACCGCACTCGCCGGAAGACGCGACGGCTCGCCGAGGCCCGCTCCTGGCCGGCCGGTGCTGCTGCGCGGTGGCTCTGTCGCCATTTCGACATGTCGTCCCTTCCCCGCCAGGAAGTCGAACGATACGAAATGCCCGTTACGAACCCAGGGAAAACGCTCACAGCCGCAAGGAGCGTAAAGGGAGCCCGCCCGGGCGAACCCGGGACATAGGCGCCAGCAGGCGGGCTCGCACCGATGGTTTCGCCTCGCCGCCCGGACCTCAATAACCCAACCGGGTCAACGAGGACAAGCGGGACATGAAGGCTATGCGGGCCAACAGGGCCATGGGCCGCGCGCGGCCGAATGGTCACCCAATACGGTGACGATCATGACTGCACGCCGACGCACGGTGGGCTCGGGTGAACTCGCGGCCGAGCTCGGCCTGTCGCGGCGTTCGATCAGCCGGTACGCCGAACGCGGCTGGATCCAGCCTGCGCTCGTCACCCCTGGTGGCCAGTACCGGTGGGACGTCGAAGAGGTGCGCGAGCAGCTGGACGCGCTGCGTGAACGGCGGCCAGAGCAATCCGGTTAGGACACTCGAACGCCGGCCGTCGACAACGCCGTGAAAGCGCTTTCTGGTCAGCCCTGGCAGCGCGAATCCACCGCTGCCCACCGGCCGTTGGCGACTGCGGCCCTCGCCACACCTGAGGAGTGTTAGCAGGAGCGCCCGTCGCATCGACACACACCGGCCGACCCGGACCAACCCGCCGGTGACGTGGGGTCGCGCCCGGTCGAGCGTCCAGGACACGCTTGGCGACGCGCGCTCGGAAACCACAACTACCGCCGGTGGGCGGCCGTCAGCGATTTCCTGCCCGGCAGCCTCTGCTTCGCCGCCGTGATCCTGCTGGTCGCGGGGGTGGTCACCCCGTCGCCACGGGTGCGGCGCCTCTCGCGCTGCAGCGCGCCCGCCGTCGTGACGATCAGCGACAGGACGTGCTTGCGGCCGATGCCGTCGGACAGCGGGCCGAACAGCAGCCCGCCGAACGGCCGGATCAGGAACGACACCGCGAACAGCCCGAACGTGGCGATCGTCGCGATTGGGCCGGACAGGTCGGTGAAGAAGACCTTGCTGATCGTTGTGGTGAGGTAGCCGTAGACGCCGAAGTCATACCACTCGGTGATGTTGCCGACCGCCGCGGCGCCGACGGCCCGCTTGACCACCGCCGGATCCGCGACGCTCACGTTTCGATCTGGTTCGGGCACCGTCCGCGCGTACCCATGGTCGACATCGGGGAAACCCCGGACGCCGACCGGCGGATTGACCTGCACTGATCCGGGTATCCGCTGGAACAGACCAACGGAGGTGCGACCCAGGGGCGGCACATGTTGAGCCGGCACGAACAGCAGCAGCTCAGGGCGATCGAGCAATGGTTCGAGATCACCGATCCCGACCTGACCAGATCAATGCGCGAAGGCCGGTTCCGACACCGCGATCCCCGCCGCAAACTCCTGTGCATCGCGCTGGTAGCACTCGGCGGGGTCCTGATCGGACTGGGCGCGGTGATCGCCAACGTGTTCGTGCTCTTCGTCGGCATCCTGTGCCTGACCACGGGGGTCTGTCTGCGGATCGGCGCGATCCAGCCGTGACGGCGGGGCGGCCCGCGCCCGCCCCGCCGCGGCCGTCAGGCGAGCATCGCCTGCATCTCGGTGATCTCGGCCTGCTGGGTGTCGATGATCCGCTGGGCCAGCGCCTTCGCGTCGGCGAAGGAACCCTGCGCCAGCTCGGTCCGGGCCATCTCGACCGCGCCCTGGTGGTGCTCGATCATCATCCGCAGGAACTGCTGGTCGAACTCGGTGCCGGTGGCGTGGCCGAGCATCGTCATCTGGTCGTCACTCATCGCGCCCGGCATCGAGTGGCCCATCGGCGAGGTGGGCGCACCCCACTGGGTGAGCCAGCCGCGCATCTGCTGGATCTCCGGGTCCTGCGCCCGCTCGATGCGGGCGGCGAGGTCGAGCACGCGCTGGTCGGTGCTGCGTCCCGGCACCAGCTTCGCCATCGCGATCGCACCCTCGTGGTGCGGGATCATCATCCGGGCGAAATCGATGTCGGCCTCGTTGTGGTCGGCCTGCTGTGCGGGAGCCGGGCTGTGCGAGTCGTGCGACGCCGCACTGCAGCCGGTGAGAAGGGCGGCGGCCAGCAACAGGCCGCCCATGATCTTGCGCATGGGAAAGTTACCTCTCAAGTGTGTTTGCTACTGCGAATTCGGCGAGCGAGCGCCGATCACAGCCGCAGCACACAGAGGCCGGCGAGCACCGCCCGACCGCACGGGCGGTCCGGCGCTCGTGACCGGGGACGACCGGCAGGACGCCGCGCCACCGGTGGCGTCAGCGCCGCGCGCAGCAAGATCCACAGGCCGAGCAGCAGCCCGGCGAAGGCCACCGCGAGGCACAGGTGCAGGACGTCGTGCATCATGCCGGGGTCCTGGTGGCCGGCAGGCTGAACGGACTGCGCGACCACGGTCACGACGGAGCTTCCCGGGTGCTCGGCAGCAACCAGGTGGTGCATACCGACCAAGCCGAACGCGAGCAGGCACAGCAGCACCACTCGTCGCCAGCCGACTACCGTCATGTGATCACGATACCTGCAGCGGCGGATCCGGCGGCGGCATAGGGGGCTCCGGAGGCGTGGGCGGCACCGGCGGTTCGGGCGGAGTCGGCGGTACCGGTTCGGGACCCGGCCCGGGCGGGATCGGCTCGGGACCGGGAGGCTCGGGATGGACCATGGCGTCCTCCTCGGTCGTCTTCGACCGGTAGGGGATACCCAGTTCCGGTCCCGGCGAACGTCGTCCCACTGCGCCTAGACTTGTGACATGCGGCGACACCGGCCGGTGGTCGAGGTGCCCGACGTCGTGGGTCTGGGCGCCGATGACGCGTGTGCCATCGTGCGGCGCTCCGGGCTGGTGCCCGCGGGGCCGGAGGGAATGCCGGCGCCCGATGACGGCGTGGTCGTCGCCCAGGCGCCGATCGGCACGGCCGGCGCCGAGCAGGGCACCACGGTCGTCCTGGTCACCCAGCACGGCCGCCGGCCGTCGGACGATCCGATCACGCCGCCGCCGACCGAAGAGGCCGACACCCTCCAGCCCGCCTGATCAAGCGCCGGAACACCGGGCTCACCGGTCGGGTCACAGTCCTGCTCGCATGCCTCGGAAACTGACTGTGCGTACCGGACAAACCTCACCTGATCACTCGTTACGGTGACACGGGGAACTTTTGCTGTGAGTGATTCCCAATCTTTGACACGGGTTTGACGCTCACTAGGCCAAACGGAAGCATTCCGCCCCATGTTGATCAGTCACACGCTGACAGTGCGGCTGTTTGTCGACCTGCTGCGGCAGTCCAGCGCCCTGTGTCGACACGGCGCCCGTAGCTGACTGGAACTTCCCCTTATCGACAGTTCGGGGGAGAGCTGTGCCCTTTTCCGGGCGCGGCATCAAGGGAACGAAACATGGAGAAGGCATGCGCCTGAAATCGCCAGGATGGCGAAAACTGTTGATCGGCACGGCGGCGGTCGCACTCGCCGCCGGTGCCGTGACCTACACGGGCACGAGCAGTGCCTACGCGGACGTGCAGGTCGTCACCGACTCGAAGACCGCGGCCGACGGTAAGCAGTACTGGGTGGAGAACCATCTGGTCGGCGGCGATCTCACGAAGATCCGCAGCGAAGGCGGGCAGCGCAAGGAATGGCTGCTCGTCTGGGCCGGTGACGAGAACATCGCCGACACCGCGGTGAAGGACGTCAAGAACCTGCCCGGCACGATCAGCGGCGGTCTCAACAAGGTCAAGAACGCCCTGCCCGGGCCGGACTTCCTCGCCGTCATCGACGCGACCAAGGGTTCGCCGACGTACGGCAAGGTGGTCAACACCGCCACCGTCGGTCCGCTCGTCGAGAACGAGCCGCACCACATGCAGTACGTGTGGCACAAGGGCGACACCGTCTACGCCGGCGCGTTGTTCGCCGCGGCGACGTACGCATTCGACGTGAGTGCGTTGCCGCAGCTGAAGCTCAAGGGTGTCAGCCTGCCGACGCAGACGCTCGGCGGTTCGGTCCCGGACGCGTACTGGGTGCTCAAGGACGGCACGGCCTACGGCACGTACATGGGCGGGCCGGTCGCGCCCGGCCCGTACACCTACCCCAACGGGCAGACCGTGATCGGCAACGGATTCGCCGGCAGCCCCGGTGAGGTCATCCGGTTCGACCAGAACGGGCAGGTGCTGTCGCAGACCTCGGCGGCGACCCCGCAGGGCGACAACGCAAAGCTCTGCGAGAACCTGCCGACGCTGAGCCGGCCGACCTGCGCCAACCCGCACGGCATCCAGGCTCGTGAAGACCTGAACACGCTGGTCACCAGTGACTACGCGGAACCGCGGAACATCATCCTGGACCCGGTCAAGCAGCCGTCGCCGTACCTGCGCCGGCCGACCGTCCGGACCTGGGACATCTCCGATCGCAACAACCCGAAGCTCAAGGCGGTGTCGTACCTGCCGACCGGTCCGCGGGCGAACGATTACGACCCGCTGTACCAGGAGAACCGGGCGGTCATGGAGACCACGGTGACCAACCTGCCGGGTCACAAGGGCGCCTTCGCCCAGACCATGCAGGGCGGCGCGGTGTTCTACACGCCGGACATCACCGAGGCCCAGCCCCACTGGTACCAGGTGTGGGACGACGGTGCGTCGGGCAAGGCCCTCTCGGCGGGCAACGACAGCATCGGTGCCAGCTCGAACGGTGGCTGGATCCAGACCAGCCCGGACGACCGGTTCCTCTACCGCGCCATCCAGGGGCGGCAGAAGGGCACCCTCGGGCCGGACGACCCCGGCACGGTGGGCGGGTTCTACGCCCTGAACATCCAGAACCTGCTCGCGCAGGGTCCCAACTGGCAGGGCCCCGGCATCCAGACGAAGGAGCAGGCGCGCAGCGGTGCCGACGACGGCGTGCTGCCGACCCTGGCCGGAGCCGCCGGTATCAACCCGGGGACTCCGGGTGCCGGACCACACTGGGGCGCCTACGACAACTTCGTGCTCGGTGAGGACGGCTTCTACCACGAGACCAACTCGCCGGACCGGGTCGCGGTGTCCAACTACTTCGTGGCCCGGTCCGGTTTGGACGGTGACCACAAGGTCAACATCGTCGACCTGGGCCCGGACGGTCAGGCCTCGGTGGATCAGGACTTCCGCGACGAGATCACCAACCAGGTGGGCATCAACTTCAACCGGAAGTCGTGGCCGCATGGCGATTTTGGCAACGCGAAGCCCCACTCGGAACTGTTCGTCGTCAATGACGCGGACGTGAAGTAAGCACCCGCCGTGCGTGGCCGGGCCGGACCCGGCCACGCACGGCTCCGCGCTGCTACGCGAGCGGCGGATCCGCTTGTTGCAGGCCGTCAGCTCGCCCCGCCACCCGCACCGCCACGCAAACCACCTTTGAAACAGTTGTAGTGCTGGAAGAGGTACGTCATGGACCACGGGTCCCATCCGGTCACCGGCTCGGCCGGGCTGGATCTGGCCGCGCTGATCGTGCGGCTGGTGTTGTTGCCTGCCACGGCTTTCGTCGCGGGGATCGGGTTGCTGCGACCACAGGTGGACACCCTGCCACGCCGGTTGTGGCAGGTCACCGCGGTGCTGGCCGGACTGTCGGCGGTGCTGGCCGTGGTGTCGGCGATCGCCCTCGACGTCAACGTGGTGGGCGCCGTCGTGCACGCCCTCCTGGTGCTGGCCGTGCCGGTTCTGACCGTGCGCAGGCCGCCGGTGGGCCGCTGGATCGCCGTCGCTCTGCTGGTGCTGCTGATCCTCGAAACCGCGCTCGGCCGGCCCGGTGTGGAGTTCGCGATCGACACGGTGTACGTCGCCGGGACGGCGGTCTGGTTCGGACTGGCTTCGCTGGCTCTGGCGCGCGCGGAGACGCCCCGGTTCGGCCCGCTCTCGTGGACGCTCGGCGGCGTGCTGGCAGTGGCCGCCGCGGTGCAGCTGATTCTCTCCGGCGTGGCCTTCGACCGGCGGCTGCACGAAACTCTGTTCGGCATCGCGTTGCTGGCCGCCCTCGTGCTGCCGATCGTGGTGCCGGTGCTGTGGCGGCGCGTCGCGGTCATCGGGGTCGCCGCCGCATTCGTGGCGTGGAGCGCGTTCGTCGCCCTGCCGAAACCGGCCGAACTCCCCGTGCCCGGCGTTCCGCTGCTCGCCGAAGCTGGTGGCACTCCGGTACTCGTGAGCCCCCAGCGGCCGGGCGTGAACCTCGTCCACCTGCCCACGGCGGGCACGGTTCGCGCCGGGGACGGGCCCGCCGTCGATGCGGTGACGCGGCCCGGCGCCTCGGGTTACTGGGCCGAGGTCGAGCTGCCCGCGGGGCGCAGCGAGCTGGTGGTGGGCGACCGGACGGTCGACGTGGACACCGGCGAGTCGGCCGGGCCGCCGACGGCGTCCGGACCGGACGGACCCGAGTGCGCCTCGACCGCGCTGGGCGGCCTGGTGGCCGGCCGCAAGGACGTGCTGGCGAACTGCCCGGCCGACGCACTGTCCGAAGAGGACGCCGACGCGCTACGCAAGCTGGTCGGTTTCCTGGCCGCCCGCAAGACGCAGTCGATCACGATCGTCGACGACACTTCCCCGCGCGGAACCGCGGCCGCGCGTGTGGTCCGCGACGCGGCGGCCGCCGAACGAGTCGCCGTCCGCCCGGACGGCGCCGCACTGGTGGTGGTGTCGGGCTGGCCCCGCGCGGCGACGGCGCTGGACGGTGCCGCAGTCGCGCAACGGGAACGGCCGGCGTATCCGTTCGGCCTCTACGTCGCACCGTGGCTGTTGACCGGGCCGTTGGTGAACACGGTGACCGCCTCGACGGTTCCGCTGCGCTTCGATCCGCGCGAGCAGGCCGCGGTCAGCTATGCGGTGGCGATGGACAACGCGTTCCCCGGCGAAGCGGCAACCGTGACGGGATTCCGGCAGTGGCTCGGCCCGGAACAGCCGGCCGCGCCGCGGGTGCAGCTGTTCGCTTCGGCACAGGTGAACGCCATGCCGATGGTGCCGGGACAGCCGCACTCGCCGGGCATGGACTCGCCGGGTGACGGACCGGGGTTCTGGATTCCACAAGGGACTGTCGTGCCGATCAGTTTTCCGCTCGGATGAGACGAGCGGGGCAGGAAAGGAGAGTGCAGGAAGTGCGTAGGAGTGTGGCGAGGGTGCTGACCGGCGGCGTGATCGCGGCAGCCGCGCTCGGTGTGGGCGGCGGTGTCGCGAGCGCCGACGAGGTGCCGATCTGGGTCGTGCCCGGTGGGGACGCGGGTCAGCTGCTCGACCCGGCCATCGGGGTACCGACCGCGCTGGCTCCGGTCTTCGGACTGGTGACCGAACTGGCCGGCTGAGGCCGGACACACGAGAGGGCCCCGTGCCAGGTGGGTGGCGCGGGGCCCTCTCGGCGCGCAACGCCGTCGCACATTGTCGAAAATGTGCCGCCCGGTCCGGCCCTGTCGGTCGCACTTTGTCGAAAAAGTGCCGACGTGAGAAGACCCCGCGCCAGGTGGGTGGCACGGGGTCTTCCCGGTGTGCAACCTCAGCCGAAGCTCGGCAGGACCTTGCCCGGCGCCGCGTTGATGGACCGGATGAACCCGATCACGGGCACGCCCAGCGGCGCGAAGGTGTAGGCGTTGTTGAGGTTGGTCGTGTCCGGCTCGTCCACGACGGCCACATCGCCCGGCGCGGGAGCGGCCGGCGCGGGCGCCGCGGCGCCGAGCACGGCAGCCCCGGCGAGGGCACTCGCGACGAGGCCCCGGATCACGGTCTTCTTCATGTTCCCACCTTTCTCACCTGACGGGGATTTTCGTTCCCCACAACGAGAATGGCAGGACAACCCGGTGGTTGTCCTGCCATTCCAGGGCTTGGGAAATCAGCAGATGCCGTCCGCCGGCCTCGGGTTGGTGAGGCCGAACAGCGGACGCAGCTTGAGGCCGATCCAGGTGCCGCCCAGCGCGAAGATCCCCCACAGCCAGCCGTTCAGGCTGCCGGTGGAGATGCCGGCCAGGTACGCACCGATGTTGCAGCCGCCCGCGAGCCGGGCACCGATGCCCATCAGGATTCCACCGAGGACGGACGCGATCGCCGTGCGCCACGGGACTTCGGCGCGGATCTTCCAGGTCCCGGCCGCCGCGGCCGCGACCGCCGCGCCCAGCATGATCCCGATGTCGGTGAGGCTGGTCTTGTCCGTCCAGATCGGACCGGCCAGCGACCGGGCGTTGCTGGTGGTCTGCCAGAACTCCCAGGTCTCCGGGTGCAGGCCGATCAGCTGCAGGACCTTGGCGCCCCACAAGGCGAACGCGAACGTGACGCCCCACGTGCCGCCCGAGACGAGCACGACGGCGGCGGCGAGCACACCCAGCACGACGGCACCGACGAGCACCGGCCACGAGCCGCGGAAGACGCGGGCGAAGCCCTTCGCGGTCGGCGGCACGCTCACCGGCGGCGGGGTGCGGCGGGCCTGCACGACCCGGGTCGCGACGACGACCAGCCCGAGCACAGCGATGGTGATCGCCCAGGAACCCCACCATCCGACGTGGTCGGCGAGCAGGATGCCGGACACCTGCGGCCACCCGTTGAAGATCGGGAACGCCCAGGTGTAGATGACCGATCCGGCGATGAATCCGCCCAGGGTCAGCACGATCGACGACTGTCCCGCTCCGACGGCGAACAGCGTCCCGGACGCGCACGCGCCGCCGAGTTGCATGCCGACCGCGAACAGGGCGGCCCCGACGAACAACGCGAGCCCGATCGGGCCGGCCGTGGCCCTCGGCGTGATGCCGAACAGACCGGTGCCGGTACCGATGAGCAGTGCGATCAACGTCGCGGCCGTGCCGAGCAGCAGTGCGTGGGCGCGCAGGCCCTCACCGTTGCCGACCGCGATCAACTGCCGCCACGCGGAGGTGAACCCGAAGCGCGAGTGGAACAGGGCGAGGCCGAGGAACAACCCGACGACGAGCAGCGCGCCGAACCGGCCTCCGTAGGTGGCCCAGACGTACCAGCTCAGCGCGACCGATCCGGCGGCGGAGATGAGCAGCGGAACCTTGCGGACGGGCGCCTCGGGCTCCGGGATCGGCGCGGCGCACGAGGTCGGCGAACTCAGCAGGAAATTTCCGGCCGATGGCCGGTCGGTGACAGCGGACACAAGCACTCCATAACGGGCCATGGGGATGAACCACAGACAACGTTAAGACTCCGTGAACCGTTCGCCCAGCTCGTCCCAGAGTGCGGTACACCAGGTCATACCTCCAGGCGCATCAGGTGGCTCCCGTCCCGCTCGAAGCCCAGGCCCGCGTAGAACGCCACCACGTCGTCCGCCGCCACCAGCAGCACTCGCCGCACGCCCAGCCCGGCCGCGACCGCGGTCAGCCGCTCCACCATCCGCCGTCCGAGCCCGCCGCCCTGGTAGCCGGGATCGACCACCACGTCGACCACCAGCAGGTACATCGCGCGGTCGCCGACCAGGCGGGCCATGCCCACCAGTTCGTTCCCACTGCGGGCCCGCACCCCGTGCACCGTGCCGGCGAGGGCCGCCCGGCACGTGTCGTCGTCCGGCGACGGCCAGCCCGCCGCGGCGCGCAACGCGCGGTACTCCGCCACGGTGGGCACTCCGTCCTCGATCGTCACATCGGCTGGTTCGCCGAGGCCAGCCCCTTCGGCGCGGACGCGATCGCGCGGTGGATCGCGTCCGCGAGCGCCAGCGCGGCCTCCTCCATCAGCTCCACCGCCACCCGTGCCGACGGCCCCTCGGCCGGGTTCAGCAAGTCGATGTTCACCGTGTGCCCATACTGCGCGTGCGTCGGGTGATCGACGTAGACCGAAGCGTGCGTCAGCGGGATCCAGCCACGCGGCGACTTGCCGCTGCCGTCGATCTCGATCTGCTCGGTCAGGTAGGTGCACATGCCGGGTCTCCTCACGCTGCCAGGTGCTTGCCGAAGAAGTCGAAGACGCGTCGCCACCCGTCCAGCGCCGCTTCCGGGCGGTAGCTCGGCCGGTCGACGGAGAAGAACGCGTGTCCCGCGCCCTCGTAGGTGTGGAACTCGTGCGGTTTGCCCAGCCGATCCAGCTCGGCGGACAGCGTGGCGGTCTCCTCGGGCGAGGGGAACGTGTCTTCGGCGCCGAAGAGCCCGAGCAGCGGGCACGACAGCCGCGGGGCGAGCCCGAGTAGTGGCTTCATCCCCGAAAACTGGGGCGGCGGATCGTTGACGACGAAGGCGCCGTAGCAGTCCACCGCGGCGTCGATCTGGATGCTGCACGCGGTCAGGAACGTCTGGCGCCCGCCCGAGCAGTACCCGATGACGCCGATCTTGCCGTTGGCGCCGTCCAGCCCCTTGAGGTGGCCGATGGCGCCCTCGACGTCGCCGACCAGCCGGTCGTCCGGCACGCCACCTTGCGCACGGGCGGTGGCTGCCGCGTCGTCCGGGTCCGCGCCCGGCGCCTCGCGCCAGTAGAGGTTCGGGCAGATCGCGTGGTAGCCGTGAACGGCGAAGCGCCGCACGATCTCCTTCATCGCCGGGTCGTAGCCCGGCATGTGATGAATGACCACGACACCGCCCCGCGGCGCCGGATCCAGGGGCGCGGCCAGGTATGCCTCGATCTCGTCACCGCCGTGCCCGGTGATCATGACGGTCTCGGCCCGCATCGCATCGATCATGGTGCCAGCCTGGCACGGCCGGGATGATCGGCATACCGTCAACTGCCCGCACGGCAACGAATCCGGCTAAGGCCGTCACCGAATCCGTTAATTGACCGGGTTTCGCTACCCGCGAACGGGCGGAATCGGCGTGGCCGTACCGGGATCACCGGTCACGGCCACCGCCGCAACGTCTCAGTCGGCCTGCTTGGGCTCCTCGATCAGGCCCTCGAGCAGGCGGTCGAAGTCGAACTCCTCGCGCAACGCCTCGAAGATCGGCGTGTCGTTGCGGACGCGCTCGTCGGTCTTGCTCATGTCGCACCTTCTCCCTCACCCGCGCGTGCACCCCACACGGTTCGTTTTCGCAGGAAGAGCGCACTCCCCTCGCCCTTTGCGTCCCGCGATCGGGTTAACGGGAGGTAATATTACCTACTCAACGTGAACGCGCACGGAACAACGGTGGAAGCACAGCGCAGATCACACCCGTGACAAGGAGCCGTCCGCGAGAGATACTGGGTGGTAGAGGCGGTGCGGGATGGCCCTCCACGGTGAAGAACAGCGACGGCTCTCGGAGATCGAACGGCAACTGGCGGCCGAGAATCCCCGTCTTGCGCAGCGGCTGGCCGAACTCCGGCCCATGCGCATCTCCGGCATTCTGCTGTCCGTGCTCGGGATTCTGTGCTCGCCGGTGATCGGGCTGTTCCTCCTCGTAGCCGCCGCCCAGTCACACGCACTGATCCTCTTCGTGATCGGAACCCTGTTCACGTCCGTGATTCCGACGGCGCTGATCTGGCGCGCCTGGCTGCACCGGTTGCCTTGACCGCTATTCCGCGCCCTTGTAGTCCCTCGGCGGCTGGGGCGCGGGGCGGGTGTCGCGCTCGGTGTGGTTCAGGAAGTTCGGCACCACGAACCACAGCACCGCGAAGGTCGCGCCCACCAGCACGCCGACGATCGCCATCGCGATCGAGCCGTAGACCACCTTCGCGATCAACGCCACCGTCGCGGTGATCGCCGCCGCCAGGCAGCCCAGCCCAGCGAGCACCGCGCGGTTCCCGGCGCGCAGGATGTCGTCGCGACGGCCGGCGCGGAAGAGGATCCGGTGCCAGGCCGCGGGCGACGACAGCAGCGCGGTCGACACGGCCGCCAGCAGGACCGCGGCCAGATGCACGGCCTTCTCGAACCCGCTCGCCTCGCGGAACAGGGTCGTGAACACGACCGACAGCAGGAAACCGAACAGGATCTGCACCCCGGCCTGCGCCACACGCAGCTCGGCGAGCAACTCGTTCACGTTGCGTGCGAGGCGCTGGTTCGAGGTCTCTTCGTCGTGCCCGGCCACAGAGATCAGCCTATGGGAGGATTTGTGCGGTCACAGAGTGACCGATAACTGGAACATCATGCGAATCGTCCCCCTGATTCTCGCCGCGGTCACGGTGCCGGCCCTGTGGCCGGCCGAAGCCGCTGCCGAGCGCTCACCGCAGGTGGGCGCCGGCTCCTCCGTCGTGCGCTACCGGAGCGACCTCGTGCCGGACGGCGCCGCCGCGCGTGCCGTCACGGCGTCCGCGTCCGGCACGCTCACCACGCTGTCCGTGCGCGGCCTGCTGCCCGGCCGCGAGTACGGCGCCCACGTGCACACCAAGCCGTGCGGCGCGGCGCCCACCGACTCCGGCCCGCACTACCAGCACGTCGCCGACCCGGCGCAGCCCTCGACCGACCCCGCCTCCGCCAACCCGCGCAATGAGATCTGGCTCGACTTCACGACGTCGCCGAGCGGCAACGGCTTCGCCGTCTCACACGTGAACTGGACCTACGGCGACCGCCGGCCGGGATCGGTGGTCATCCACGAAACGCACACGCACACGGACCCGGGTCACGCCGGGACGGCGGGCGGCCGGCTGGCCTGCCTGAACCTCCAGTTCGAGCCGAGATGACCGCCACGGCCAGGTGACAACCGGCGTGAGCCGGCGGGTAGGCCCGGACGGAAGAGCGGCGAAGGGGAGAAGCGATGCAAGCGACCCCGGACGACCACCCGGTCTGGGTGACCAGCGCCGACGGCACGGCCGAACACGCCGTCCCCGACACGGCCATGGCGCCGGGCCGCGAACTGGAAGCGGTGTGCGGCGCACGTTTCCTGCCCGCGGCGATGACCGCCCCACCGGGCAAAACGTGCCCCGAGTGCCTGGCCCAGCTGCTGGTGCCCGCCCCGCGCGAGCCGGAGCCGCGCCGCCTCTGGCGCCGCTACGTCGCCAAGCACTGACGGGCAGCCCGTCAGCGGCGGGACTGGCTCGAGTCGCGTACGACGAGTTCCGGCTTGAACACCACCGACCGGTGGGCGGGCCGGTTCTCCGGATCCGTCGTCTCCGCGATCAGCAGCTCGGCCGCCGTCTGGCCGAGGCGTTGCGCGGGCTGCCGTACCGACGTCAGCGGCACCGCGGCCGCCCCCGCGAACTCGATGTCGTCGTAGCCCACGATGGCCATCTCGTGCGGAACCCGCACGCCCGCGCCGACCATCGCCTGCAACACGCCCAGCGCGAGGAGGTCGTTGGCGCAGAACACCGCCGTCGGACGGGGGCTCATGCCCAGCAGGCGCGCGCCGGCGTCCCGTCCGGACACGACGTCCAGCTCGGCCGTCTCGATCACCCTCAGGTCGGCCCCCGAGCCCTCCAGCGCGGTCCGCAGCCCCTGCTCGCGGTCCCGGCACTGGGTGAGGATCTTGGGCCCGTTGACGAACGCGATGTCCCGGTGCCCGGTCTCCACCAGGTGCCGCCCGGCCAGCTCGCCGCCCGCGATGTCGTCCACCGACACCGAGCTCGCCTCGTCGGCCGGCACCTTGCGGTCCACGAACACGTACGGAATCGCGCTGCGGCGGAAGGTCTCCAGCGCCGCGCCGGACGTGTCGACCGGGCTCAGCAACAGTCCCCGCACCCGCTGTTCGGCCAGCAGCGACAGGTAGGACGCCTCGCGGTCGACGCGCTGCCCGCTGTTGCAGGTGATGACGCTGAGACCCGCGTCCTGCGCGGCTTGTTCGGCCCCGCGGGCGACATCGACGAAGAACGGGTTGCCCAGGTCCAGGACGAGCAGCGCCATGATGCGGCTGTGCCCGGCTCGCAGCTGCCGCGCCGACTCGTCGCGGACGTAGCCCAGTTCCTCGATGACGGACAACACGCGCGAGCGCGTGGCCGCGGAAACGATGTGCGGTCGGTTGACCACATTGGACACTGTGCCGATGGAGACCCCGGCGCGCCGGGCCACATCCTTGATGCCAACCATGCGTCCCCTCGTTCTGCCAGGACGTACAGCCTAACACGCATGAAACGTTCAATGAACCGAGCCGAGTCTTGTGGTACGTCCACCAAGGCGCTAACCTGACGGCTTAATACGTTTCAAAATGTGAGTCACGTCAACGTGGACGAGGAGACCCACATGACCTCACGCGAAGCGATCGGCACGAACGCCGGCCCCGATGGTGCCACGATCACCCGCCAGCAGTGGCGATGGTCGGTGCTCGCGGGCATGGCCTCCTACCTGGATGCCGGGTCCATCGTCGCGCTCGGCGCCGGCCTGGCCCTCTTCCAGAGCTATCTCGGGCTGTCCGAGGGCGCGGTGGGCGTGCTCGCCGCGATCGGCCCGAACGCCATCGGCTGCGCGATCGGCGCGTTCATCGGCGGCCGCCTCGGCGACAAGCTGGGCCGGAAACGCATCTACAAGTACGACCTGCTGGTCTATGCAGCCGGCATCCTCAGCATCGCGCTCGCGGTCAACACGCCGATGCTGTTCCTCGGCACCTTCGTCGTCGGAGTCGCGGTCGGGGCGGACGTGCCGACCTCGCTGGCGCTGGTCGGCGAGTTCTCCCCGTCCAGGGCGCGCGGCAAGCTCCTCGGCTTCACGCAGGTCGCGTGGAACCTTGGCCCGGTGATCGTGCTGTTGCTGTCGCTCGCGCTCACCCCGCTGGATCTGCTGGGCACGCGGATCGTGTTCCTTCACCTGTTCGTCATCGCGCTGGTGACCTGGGCACTGCGCCGCGGACTGTCCGAATCCGCACGCTGGACCACCGCATCCTCCACAAAGGACGTCAAGTACCAGCTGAAGGCGCTCTTCCGCGGCGCCCACCTGAAGGCACTGCTCTTCACCGCGATCGTCTACGTGTTCTGGAACATCGCGGCCGGGACCGGCGGCATCTTCACGCCGTACGTCATCAGGACCCTCAACGCGGGCAGCCAGGCGGCCGGCGTCGCGCTGTCCTGCGCCGGTTTCGGAATCGGCATTCTCGTCACCATGCTGATCTTCATGCGCTTCGCCGACCGCAGCCACCACACGCGCAAGTGGATGTGGGGCGTCGGCGCGGTCATGCAGATCGTCGCCTACGGCATCTACGTGGTGCTGCCCTTCAACATCCCCGTGATCATCGCGAACATCGTGCTGTTCGGCGTCGGCGCCTCGCTCGCGGGTGAAGCTTTCTACAAGGTGTGGAGCCAGGAGCTGTTCCCGACGATGCTGCGCGGCACCGCGCAGGGCTTCACCTTCGGCGTCGCCCGCACGATCCTGGGCGTCTGGAGCCTGTTCCTGCCGACACTGGCCAGCGGCGGGTTCACCCTGGCCGGCGGTCTGCTCACGCTGTTCCTGGCGATCAGCGGCGGGGTCGGGTTCTTCTTCATGCCCAACACCTCCGGCAAGTCGCTGGAGGACATCGAGGCGGAGCGCGCCACCGCATGAATACCAACGAGAAGGAGAATGATCGTTGACCGTCACCGCCGTCCGCTTCGAGCACCGCGACGACGCGCTGGGCATCGGCACCGGCACGCCCCGCCTGTCCTGGCAGGTCCGCACCGACGACCCGGAGTGGACCCAGACCGCGTACGAGGTCGAGCTGGACGGGTCCACGTCCGTCCGCGTGGAGTCGGCCGAGCAGGTTCTGGTGCCCTGGCCGTTCGAGCCGCTGCCGTCGCGGACCCGGGCGAGCGTCCGGATCCGCGTCGGGGATGAATGGTCGGCGCCGGCGACGGTCGAGACCGGGCTGCTGCGCGCGGAGGACTGGTCGGCGAGCTTCATCAGTCCCCGCACCATCGGCGGGATCGGGCGGCGGGCACCGATCCTCACCCGGCGCGTGACGTTGCGGCCCGGCATCGTGTCGGCCCGCCTGTACGCCACGGCGCACGGCGTGTACACCGCGTCGATCAACGGTTCACGGGTCGGTGACGAGTTACTGGCGCCCGGCTGGACCAGCTACGGGCACCGCCTGCGGTACCAGACGCACGACGTCACCTCGCTGCTCCGCGAGGGGGCCAACGACCTGGAGTTCCTGCTCGGCAACGGCTGGTTCCGCGGGCGGCTGGGCTGGAACGGGCGCCGCGCGCTCTACGGCGACCGGCTCGCGCTGCTCGCGCAGCTGGAGATCACCTACGCCGACGGCTCCACCGACGTCATCGGCACCGACGAGCAGTGGTCCGCGCGGGAAAGCCGGATCGTGTCCGACGACCTGTACGACGGGGAGCACACCGCCCTGACCCTGTCCGAGTCCGAAGTGGACGACGTCGAGGTGGTGGACGCCGACCTCGGACGGCTCGTCGCGCCGGAGGGTCCGCCGGTCCGGGTCACCCAGGTGGTGCCGGCGGCGCGGGTCTGGCCGTCGCCGTCCGGCCGGACGCTCGTGGACTTCGAGCAGAACGTGGTCGGCTGGGTGCGGTTGCGCGTCCGGGACGCGCGCAAGGTCACCGTCCGGCACGCGGAGGTGCTGGAGAACGACGAGCTGGGCGTGCGACCGCTGCGATCGGCGAAGGCCACGGACACCTACGTGCTGCCCGGTGGTGAGGCGGTGCTCGAGCCGAGCCTGACCTTCCACGGGTTCCGGTACGCCGAAGTGTCCGGTGTGGACGATCTGCGGGCCGAAGACGTGGAAGCGGTGGTCGTGCACAGCGACCTGCGCCGCACCGGGTGGTTCAGCTGCTCCGACCCCGATCTGGAGAAGTTCCACGAGAACGTCGTGTGGGGAATGCGCGGCAACTTCCTCGACGTGCCGACCGACTGCCCGCAGCGGGACGAGCGGCTCGGCTGGACCGGTGACATCCAGGTGTTCTCGCCCACCGCGAGCTTCCTCTACGACTGCGCGGGCTTCCTGCGCTCGTGGCTGGCGGACCTTGCGGTGGACCAGCGTCCCGACGGCGCGGTGCCGTTCGTGATCCCGGACGTGCTCCCGGGCGACAGCCCGGCCGCGACGGCCTGGGGCGACGCGGCGGTCATCGTGCCGTGGGTGCTCTACCAGCGGTTCGGCGACGCCGAGGTGCTCGCGAGGCAGTTCGACAGCATGCGCGCATGGGTCGACAAGATCGCATCGCTGACCGCCGGCGGCGTGTGGGCGGGCGGGTTCCAGTTCGGCGACTGGCTGGACCCGGCCGCGCCGCCGGAGGACCCGTTCGCCGCGAAAGCCGACTCCGATGTGGTTGCGACGGCGTATCTCGTGCGGTCGGCGGAGATCGTGGCCGCGGCCGCCGAGGTGCTGGGCCGGGATGGCTCCGGGTACGCGGCGCTGGCCGACCGGACACGCGAAGCGTTCGCGCGCGAGTACGTCACCGCCTCGGGTCGAGTGCTGTCGGACGCGCCGACCGTGTACGCACAGGCGATCGAATGGGCGCTGCTGCCGACGCCCGAGCAGCGGGCCGTTGCCGGTCGGCGGCTCGGGGATCTGGTACGCACCAACAATTTCCGGATCGCGACCGGGTTCGTCGGCACGCCACTGATCACGGACGCGCTGACGACGGCCGGGCACCCGGAGCTGGCGTACCGCCTCCTGTTCGAGCGGGGCTGCCCGTCGTGGCTGTACCCGGTGACGATGGGTGCGACGACGATCTGGGAACGCTGGGACAGCATGCTGCCGGACGGCTCCATCAACCCGGGCCAGATGACCTCGTTCAACCACTACGCGCTGGGCGCGGTGGCCGACTGGATGCACCGGACGGTCGCTGGGCTGGCCCCGGCCGCGCCCGGATACCGGTCGATCGTCGTCCGGCCGGTGCCCAACGCGGCGCTGACCCACGCCTCGGCCCGTCACGAGACGCCCTTTGGTGAAGCTTCCGTCGCCTGGCGGCGGGCCGATGGGCAGCTGACGCTGGAGGTCGTGGTTCCGCCCGGAGCGCAGGCCACCGTGCACGTACCCGGTGGGCCGGTGACCGAGGTGCGGCACGGCAGGCACAGCTGGACGGTGACCGACCCGTGCCTGTCGCAGCCGCGCGTGCGGACCATCCGTGACCTGATCAGTTCCCCGAAGTGGGAGGACGCCGTGTCGTTGCTGGTCTCGCACGGCCTGGCCGACGACGCGGTGGACGCCGCCCACCGGGCCGGGCGGTACCTGGACCAGCCGGCGCCGGATCTCGCGGATTTCCTGGCGATGAAAACGCTCTCGGACGCACCGGAGGCGAAGCACGCGCTGGTGAAGCTTCTAGAGTGATCACGTGGAACTGATGCGACTTGGTGAGCGGGGCAGCGAACGGCCGGCTGTGCGGCACGGTGGTGGCGTATTCGACCTGAGCGGGCTGACGGCGGACGTGACCGGGGACTTCCTGGGTGACGGCGGGCTGGACCGGGTCCGGGCCGCCGTGGCGTCCGGTTCGCTGCCCGCGCTGGCGGAGGGTGCGCCGCGGGTCGGCGCGCCGGTCGCCAAGCCGGGCGCGGTGATCTGCATCGGGCAGAACTACGCCGCGCACGCCGCCGAGTCCGGTTCCGCGCCGCCCGAGCGGCCGATCATCTTCTTCAAGCACCCCAACACGGTCGTCGGCCCGAACGACGACGTCGTGATCCCGCCCGGTGCGACGAAGGTCGACTGGGAGGTGGAGCTGGCGGTGGTGATCGGGAAGCAGGCGCGGTACCTGTCCTCGCCGGAGGAGGCGCTGTCGCACGTGGCCGGGTACGCGATCGCCAACGACGTGTCGGAGCGGTCGCTGCAGCTCGAACAGTCCGGCGGGCAGTGGTCGAAGGGCAAGAGCGCCGAGACGTTCAACCCGCTCGGCCCGTGGCTGGCCGTGGACGTCGAGGACCCGCAGAAGCTGGGGCTGCGCTCGTGGGTCAACGGCGAACGACGCCAGGATTCGACGACGGCGGACATGGTCTTCTCGGTCGCGCGGCTGGTGTTCGACCTGTCGCAGTACCTGGTCCTCGACCCCGGCGACGTGATCAACACGGGCACCCCCGAGGGCGTCGCCCTGGGCGGCAAGTACCCGTACCTGTCCTCCGGTGACGTGGTCGAGCTGGAGATCGACGGGCTGGGCCGGCAACGCCAGCTGATCCGGTGACGGCCGGGCCGCGAGGCGCCCGGTCAGCACCCATACTGGAGCCATGAACCAGCCGGAACCGTTGTTCAGCTCGTCCCGGGCCTTCCGCGTGTGGCGTTACGACGTCGAGCACTCGGAGCTGATCCTGCGCACCGACGACGATCCGGACGAGCTGGTCGAGCTGGTCTTCGAGGGCGTGCTGTCCATGCACTTCGACCAGCTCTGGTTCGCCGGCCTGGTGGTCGGCCGGGCCGAGGACACCGTCCTGCGGAGCCCGACCGTGGACATCCCGCACCTGCGGATCGAGCTGGGGTCCACGGGCCACGCGGGCCGGGTCACCTGCCGGCGGCTGACCTGCGTCGGCGGCACCCAGCCCGACGGGAAGGTCCTGTGGACGGTCGCCGCCGCACGGCCCCGGTCCCGGCTCGCCGCCGATATCCCCGCGGTCGAGCAGGCCTAACTGCGGGTGGCGCGAGTCACCAGCGACAATGGAGGACGTGACCGCGACCCTGAGCAAGCCCGCGCTGAAGATCGGCCCGTACGAGGTCGATCCCCCGGTGGTGCTCGCGCCCATGGCCGGCATCACGAACGTCGCCTTCCGGCGGCTGTGCCGCGAGTACGGCGCAGGGCTGTACGTGTGCGAGATGATCACGGCCCGCGCCGTCGTCGAGCGGCACCCCGGCACGATGCACATGATGGCCTTCGACCAGGGCGAATACCCCCGGTCGATGCAGCTGTACGGCGTCGACCCGAAGACCATGCGGGAAGCGGTCAAGATCATCGTCGGCGAGGGGCTCGCGGACCACATCGACAGCAACTTCGGCTGCCCGGTCGCCAAGGTCACGCGCAAGGGTGGCGGCGCGGCGCTGCCGTACAAGCGGAAGCTGTTCGCCCAGATCGTGCGTGCTTCCGTGGCGGCGGCCGACGACGCGGGCGTCCCGTTCACGGTGAAGTTCCGAATCGGGATCGACGACGACCACCACACGTTCCTCGACGCGGGCCGCATCGCGGAGGCCGAAGGCGCGGTGGCGGTCTCGCTGCACGCCCGAACGGCCGCGCAGCGCTACTCGGGCCAGGCGGACTGGAGCGCGGTGGCCCGGCTGAAGGAAGCGGTGCAGACCATTCCCGTGCTGGGCAACGGCGACATCTTCACGGCCGACGACGCGTTGCGGATGGTGGCCGAGACCGGATGCGACGGCGTGGTCGTGGGCCGTGGATGCCTGGGGCGGCCGTGGCTGTTCGGCGAGCTGGAAGCGGCGTTCGCCGGCCGCCCGATTCCGCGCGGGCCGAGTCTGGGTGAGGTCGCGCAGGTCCTGCGGCGGCACGCGGAGCTGCTGGTCCAGCACGACGGGCCGGGCAAAGCGATGCGTGACCTGCGCAAGCACATGGCCTGGTACTTCATGGGCTTCCCGGTCGGCTCCGAGCTGCGGCGCCGGTTCGCGATGGTGTCGGCGATGGACGAGCTCGACGAGCTGATCGCCCAGCTGGACCACGCGGCCCCCTTCCCGGCCGACGCGCTGGGCCCGCGCGGGCGCCAGGGCTCGCCCGGCAAGGTCACGCTGCCGCACGGCTGGCTCGACAACCCGGACGACGACCTGGTGCCCGAGGCCGAGGACATGCACTCAGGCGGTTGATGCGGTCATGCTTCCTTCCGTTCGTTCGCGTCCAGGGCGGCGCGCAGCGCGGCGATCTCGCGGCTCAGCTCGGCGATCTGCGCGCGGGTCACGGTCTGCGACGTCGCCTCGACCTCCTCGACCCGCTTGACCAGCCACGACGCGAAGGTCGCCGTCACCACGCCGAGCAGCGCGATCCCCGCGATCATCAGGCCGACCGCGATCATCCGGCCCGTACCGGACACCGGGAAGCGGTCGCCATAGCCGACGGTCGTGATCGTCGAGACCGCCCACCACAGCGCGTCCGGGAAGGTCTTGATCCCCGCGCCGTCGACCGGCCGCTCCGCGTCGAGCACCGCGAGGGCGGCGCAGAAGACGATCAGGACCGTGGCGCCGACGAAGTACACGACGACCCGGCCCCGGAGGGCGAGCGCCGCGTTGCGGTTGAGGAGGTTCAGCATCGCCACCAGGCGCAGCAGCCGGAGCGGGCGGAGCAGCGGCAGCACGATCACGAGCAGGTCCAGCACGTGCCGCCGCAGGAAGTGCAACTTGTCCGGCGAGTGGGCCAGTCGCACGACGTAGTCGACCGCGAAGAGCCCCCACGCCAGCCAGCTGACCACCTCGCACCACCCGCGACCGGTGCTGCCGAGCGACGGCTGGAGAATCGGCCAGGCATACGCGGCCAGGAACAGCACCGCGATGCCGGTCAGCGGCCATTCCATGCGCTTTTCCCACATGTCCCTCTCCCGTTTCTCGGCGAGATCCTCGCATGAGGCCGCTCTGGTAGATGGTCAAGTCACCGCGCTTGTCTAAGGAGGACGACGATGTTCACCCCGGAGAGCCGCTCGCGCCTGCGCGATTCCCTGATCGCAGCCGCGCGGGCCGACGAGCGGATCAGCGGCGCGGCGTTGACCGGGTCCGCATCCGTTGGACGAGAGGACCAGTGGTCGGACATCGACCTCGCCCTCGCGGTGGCCACCGACCGTGAGCAGGTTCTCGCCGATTGGACCGATCGGATGTACGGCGACCATGGCGCGATCCACCACCTGGACCTCAGCGTGTTCCGGGTGTTCCTGCTTCCGGACACGTTGCAGGTCGACATCGCGTTCTGGCCCGAATCCGAGTTCGGCCCGACCGGTCCGACATTTCGGACGCTGTTCGGCTCACCGAAAGAGCTGCCGCAGAGCGCGCCGCCGGCGGCGGAGCACCTGATCGGCGTGGCGTGGCTCTACGCGCTACACGCCCGTTCGAGCATCGCGCGTGGCCGGGTGTGGCAGGCGGAGTACATGATCAGCGGCGCACGGGATCAGGTGCTCGCGCTGGCCTGCCTGCGGCACGGGGTGGCTGCGTCGCAGGGCCGCGGCCTGGACGATTTGCCGGCCGAGGTGGTGGCGCCGTTCGCGGCCGCACTGGTGCGATCGCTGGAGATTCCGGAGCTGCGGCGCGCGTTCGGGATGGTCGTGGAGCTACTGCTGACCGAAGCGGGCTGGGTGGCGGGGGATCTTGCGTCCCAGCTGGCCGCACCGCTGCGGGAGCTGCTCAGCTGACGATCAGCCGAGCGTCGCGCCGTGGAGTGCGAATTGATGTCGGGACTCGGCCCCTGACTGACCGGCCGTCGCCGCAAGCCTTTCCTCGCCATGCCCTCTCGCCCGAGCAGGCGACGAGGCGGTCACCAGATGCGGCTTCTGTGCTCTCTCAAGCGATGCCGGTCCAGGGGCGGAGCTCCGATCGCCGGTCCGTTGCGTTCCGGGCTGCCGGTAGGTTCTGCGTGATGTGGGGTGACCTTCTCGGCGACCAGCTCGGTTCCCTCCTGGGAGCTCCGTCGGTCGAGCCTGGTTCCGGCCGGCGACGCGAGCGCGTGTCGCGGAACCGTCGGGAGGCATTCGAGTCGGGTGGTGAGATCAGCCTGAGCTGTGCGCTGCGGTGGCCGGACGGCGGGCTGCCGCGATGGCAGCGCGGCAGGCTGCGGTTGTCCCGAGGCCGTGCCCAGTGGTCGCCATGCCTCCGCCGAGTGCGCGTGGCGGACCTGGAGTACCGGGCCGCCACGCCGCAGGTGGCGCGGCGGCGGAGCGGGTTGGAGCGGTTTCGGCTGGTCCGCACGGATGTTGTGCTGGTCTATGGGTTGGCTGACGGACAACTTGAACTCGCAGTAAGGCGCTGGGACCTCGCCGAACTGGCAAGGTTGTTCGAGATGCCCCCGATCGGCCGTTGATCGTCCGGTCCGGTGTCACTTCACGGCGGGCCGTGTCAACTCGGCAGGGTCGAGCACGACGACATGCAAACGGCGATGACCGCGGTTGACCGGCTCCACCGGCACGGCGCGATGAGTCAACCATAACGATCGCATTCCACTAGACTGAGCGTCATGAGCAGCGAGGGAAGCCAGGACCCTGCGGAGTCGCGCGAGGCTGCCCGCCGACTGCTTGAAGCAGTTCCCGATGAACGCGTTTCGGCCGCACTGAGCATGCTCCGGCAGCTCGCCGATGAACCTGAGACCGAACAGCCCCGTCGGCGGTTTCGGACCGTCGGCGTGTTCGACGCCGAACCCGATCTAGGTCGGCGCTCGAAGGCGATCGCCCGTGACGAACTCGGCGGCGGATCGAGCAAGACCGCGTGATCCTCGTCGACACCGGCGTCGTCGTTGCCATGGGCAATCGCCGCGACGAAGACCACGAACGATCCACAGAGTTGCTGACAACGACCCTCGAACCATTGATTCTGCCGGAACCACTGTTGGTCGAGATCGGCTACATGCTGGGGTCCCGGGGCGCGCAGCGGCGGAAGCGGATTTTCTGCGCGACATCGTGGATGGCCTCTATGTCGTGGAATCCATGACCCTGACCGACATCGCGCGTGCTGCGGACCTGGTCGACAAGTATGCCGACCTCCCGCTGGGCACCGCCGACGCCTGCGTCGTCGCGCTGGCGGAACGCCTCGGCGTGACACGCGTAGCAACGCTGGACACCCGACATTTCTCGGTGGTGCGGCCACGGCACGTCGCGTCATTCACGCTGCTGCCCTGAGCCTGCGGCGAATGGATCTACGTCATACGTCCGGGACTGAAAGCACGCCTCGACGACCGGGTGGACACCTTCGCCGACGCACCTGCCGACCGGTTGGCGACGGTCGACGAACAGCGCACCTTCTGGGAAGCCTGGCTCACGGAACCCGACAAGGCATAGCGGTCTCGACGTCGGCTCCCTTATGCGCAGCTGTCAACTAGGTTGTTCGCGCCGGAGTTGGTGAGCGGCGCCGTAGATCCGGGTCCTCAGAGTTTCCAGGCGTTCGTTAACCTCCCCGATCTCGTCCGGGCTGATCGTGTGTCCGTTTTGAGGGTGGATCACGAGGTCGTTGAAGCTGCCCATCCCTCCATACGCTTGGAGGATGCGCTCAAGGCCGAAGGCGTCGCGATTATTCACGTGCCGGCGCGCGGCTCGGAACCATCGCGACCAGTGTTGCTCGTCGGCGTCGTGCAACAGGACGAGAAGCGAGTCGAGGTCCGCAGTGAGGCCGCCGATCAAGTCCGATGCCACCGGCTGAGCATGGCACACGTGCCCGCCCCGATGGCCCCTGCTGGGTCGGGTGACTACTCAGTCGCTGGGGCCGGCGGCCGGAACGGAGGGGCAGGCGGGACGGCCATGCGGCGCGCTTGCGCGCCGCTCTTGACCAAGGACCTCATGGCGAGGATGCACGACGACATGCGCGCCGCCGTGATCTACCAGCGGGCGACCAGTGACGCTGACGAGCGGATCGCGGACCGGCGCTCCCAGTTCGTCGAGGCGCATCGGCAGGGGTCCGCAGACGGCGGCTAAGGGCACGTTAATGGCACTCGACCCGAGTCAATCTAGAAAAGACGCAGGTCCGAAGTAGACGCGGGTTCACCCCTGCCAGGCCGGGTAGTGCCGGTCAAGGGTTTGCCGGAGGCCGCGAAGCGCCCTTGACCGGTGCGGCCGGTCTGGCTGCCCTTGGGCGCACCGTGAGGAGGTCACCGGTCGTGACGTTCCCTGATCTTCGAGGCGGTGCCGGGGTTCGGGGCGGAGCCCCGGGTCTGTGCCTAACTGAGTGGACGCGGAGACTTCTTCTCCTGAAGGATTGGGCGTTGAGGGGGCTGCCGTGTCAGTGGAGTCGTTGGCGTGGTTCCGGGCCGACCCCATCCGTTGGGCCTCGCTCGATTACGTCCCAGCCCGTGATGAGGACGGGTACCCCGATGACGCGAACCGCGGCCGCCGTACAGCTGTGATCGAGATGCTGGGGCACGACCTGCGGCCGTCTGACGCCGAGTTCCTGCGCTACCTGCTGCGGCAGGAAATAGCCATGCATGCGGCCGGATGGGGCTATGGCGACGCTCTGAGCCTCGTTGCGGTCGCGCTGGCCGGCATGTGCGAAGTGTCCGACGTATGGCTGCTGTGGCACGCGAAGACGGCGAACTTCGACACGTTCACAGCGCTGGACACTCAGCTCCTGTTCGCGGCGGGTGTAGCGAAGACGCTGGCCTTCGTGCGCGAGTCCGACCATCCGGAGCGGGACGGGCTGTTGAGGTTCGTGGACTCCGCACGGCTCGACGACGAGGACATTCGGGCCTGGATCGACGGTATGCGGCGCTTCCACGAACTCTGACGGCGGCGGTCGGCATGCTCTGCGATCAGGGCACGTAGCGAAAGCCGAGGACGACGGCCGGAGCGGAGCGACAGGCTGGTCGGCCCAGCGGCGCGCTCGCGCGTCGCCTTGATCCCATATGCGGGCCGCGCTGATCGATCAGCGGGCGACCAATGAGTCCGACGAGCGGATCGCGGATCGGCTCTCGAAGCTGGTCGACGAGCACCGGAAGGGCAAGTCAACCGAGGACGATGACCCGGACGACGACGAGCCCGGCGTGTTGGCCCCGGTGCCGTAATGGCCCGCTAACGGCCCATGACCAACGATGATCAAGAAACGACGAAGGCCCAGGTCCGGAGTAGACACCCTCTGACCTGGGCCTTCGCAGTGAGAGCGGATGACGGGAATCGAACCCGCGTATTCAGCTTGGGAAGCTGATGTTCTACCATTGAACTACATCCGCAGCGACGCACAGCATACACAACGTCGCCCCTTGGCGAAGCGACCCCCTTGACTCTGTGGGGCCCAAGTGACAACACTCGTTGTCGAAATGGGAGGTGGGTGTGCATGGACGAGCGGCTCCCGGATCCCGAGTTGTTTCGCCGCGGGGGTGTTCGCCTCGCGACGCGGCTCTTCGTCAAGCACGACCTCCGCGCTACCGAACGCCAGGTGCGCCGGTTCCGCGAGTTCGCCCAGGCGGAGGATCCTCGGGCCGACGCGGTCGTCGCCCTGTTTCGGCGTCTTCCGAAAGACCATGGGCGCCGCCTGTTCGAGGCCGCCCTCCGGGACGGTGTCCACAGCCTCGACGATCCGCCCCAGGAGCTCGTCGAGTTCTTCGAGCACACCGAAGCCACCCCGTACTGGGTCGACCCGGCCCGGCTCGACTGCGGTGCGCGCGCCATCGTCCGCACCGGCGTGCTCGGCCTGTTCCCGCTCGGCGACATGTCCCTCATGGGCGGCTACCTCGCCTCCCGCGCCACGAAAACCCTCGTCGCGACCGGTGAGATCGAGCGGATGGCCAGCCAGCGCCTCGTCGAGACCGCCGCGTGGTGGTTGGACGTCACGACGCCCGGCGCGCTGACCGTCGGCAACACCGGCTACGCCTCCGCCCTGCGCGTCCGGCTCGTGCACGCCCACGTCCGCGCCGCGATGAACCGGCGGCCCGACTGGGACTACGACGAGTGGGACAAGCCCATCAACCAAGTCCAGACCGCGGGCACCCTGCTCCTCTTCTCCCTCGTGTTCGTCTACGGCACGCAACTGCTCGGCATCCGCTTCAGCGAGCGCGAGCGGGCCGACATGCTGCACCTCTGGCGCTACGTCGGCTGGCTGCTCGGCATCGACGAGGAACTCCTCCCGGCCACCGAGGAGGACGCCTGGCGCCTGTTCTGGCTGCTCGCGACCACCGAGTTCATCCCCGACGAGGACTCCAAACGCCTGGCCAAAGCCCTGATCGAGTCGCACGCGGCGATCGGCGAGGGACGCGGCGCCGTGGGCAAGGTCCTGTCCCACGTCTCGGTCGCCGCGCACTCCTCCATCAGCCGGATCGTGCTCGGCAAGGCGAACGCGGACTTCCTCGAGATCCCCAACGACGTCGTCGCCCAGGGCGTGATCCTCGCGGTCGCCGCCGGCAACTTCGCCGCCGAGACGGCCCGGCGCTTCATCCCCGGCGCGACGGCGCTGCGGGAGTACGTCGGCGCCCTCGAACGCCGCCGCTACGTCGACCGCCTCGGCCGGGTCTTCCAACTCGATCCCACCTACGCCAGGCACTTCAAGGCCGCCTAGCTAGGGTTAGCCCGTGCTGCTCAGTGACCGCGACCTTCGCAAAGAGCTCGAAGCCGGCCGGCTCGGCATCGACCCGTTCGACCCGGCGATGCTCCAGCCGTCCAGCATCGACGTACGGCTGGACCGGTTCTTCCGGGTGTTCAACAACAGCCAGTACACCCACATCGACCCGAAGCTCCAGCAGGACGAGCTGACGTCGCTGGTCGAGAAGGACGGCGACGACGCCTTCGTCCTGCACCCGGGCGAGTTCGTGCTCGCGTCCACGTTCGAGCTCGTCACGCTGCCCGACGACCTCGCCGGCCGCCTCGAGGGCAAGTCGTCGCTCGGGCGCCTCGGCCTGCTCACGCACTCCACCGCCGGCTTCATCGACCCGGGGTTCACCGGGCACATCACGCTGGAGCTGTCGAACGTCGCGAACCTGCCCATCACCCTCTGGCCGGGCATGAAGATCGGCCAGCTCTGCCTGTTCCGGCTCACCAGCCCGGCCGAGAACCCGTACGGCTCACCCGCCGTCGGCTCCCGCTACCAGGGCCAGCGCGGCCCGACGCCCTCGCGGGCCTACCTGAACTTCCACCGCGTCGACACCGACCGCTAAACATTCTCTTCGGGTGGTCCAAGTCACCCGGTGGTACGGCATGGACTGAACCATTGCCTCGGTTGCCCCCAGTGGAGGCATCACCGCAAGGCAAAGGAGCAGAGGTCGTGAGTTCGACGACGACCGGGGAGCGGGCCGGTCAGCAACATCTCGCCCATGTCGTGTTCATCGCCGGCGCGGCCGCGGTCGGCGGGTTCCTGTTCGGGTACGACAGCTCGAACATCAACGGTGCCGTCCTCGGCATCCAGCGGCACTTCGAGGTCGGTGACGGGGTGACCGGGCTGACCGTGTCGAGCGCGCTGATCGGCTCGGCCGTCGGCGCGTGGTTCGGCGGTCTGCTGTCGGACCGGATCGGCCGGATCCGGACGATGCAGCTCGCGGCGGTCCTGTTCCTGGTCAGCGCCCTCGGAGCGATGTTCCCCTTCAGCGTGTGGGATCTGGCGATCTGGCGCGTCGTCGGCGGCGTGGCGATCGGTGTGGCGTCGGTGATCGGTCCGGCTTACATCGCCGAGGTCGCGCCACCCGCCTACCGCGGCAGGCTCGCGTCGCTGCAGCAGCTCGCGATCGTCCTCGGCATCGGGGTGTCGGCCCTGGTCAACTGGGTGATCAAGGCGCTCGCGCCGATCGGGCCGGACGGCGCGCACGACCTGCGCGGCGACCTCGGCGGGATCGAGGCGTGGCAGTGGATGCTGGGCGCCGCGGCGGTGCCCGCAGTGATCTACTTCGTGCTGGCCTCGATCATCCCCGAGTCGCCCCACTACCTGCTGGCGAACGGCCGGGCCGAGAAGGCCCGCAAGGTGCTCGCCGAGGTCGAAGGCGGTGACGTCGACGCGAAGCTCGCCGACATCCGCCGGGGCCTGCGCACCGAGCATCGGCCGAAGATCCGCGACCTGGCGGGCGGCCGGTCCGGGCTGCTGCCGATCGTGTGGGTGGGCATCGCGCTGGCGGTGTTCCAGCAGTTCGTCGGCATCAACGTGATCTTCTACTACAGCGACACGCTGTGGCACTCGGTCGGGCAGAACACCGACTCGTTGCTCATCTCGATGGTCAGCCCGGTCATCAACATCATCGGCACGTTCATCGCGATCGCCTTCATCGACCGGGTCGGGCGCAAGCCGCTGCTGCTGATCGGTTCGGTCGGCATGCTGATCGGCCTCGGCGTCGCCGCTATCGCGTTCGGCAACGCGCAGACGGTCAACGGCGATCTGAGCCTGCCCGGGGCGTGGGGGCCGATCGCGCTGGTGTTCGCGAACCTGTTCGTGATCTCGTTCGCCATGTCGTGGGGTGTGATCCTGTGGGTGATGCTCGGCGAGATGTTCCCGCTGCGCATCCGCGGCGCCGCGCTCGCCGTCGGCACCGCGGCGAACTGGGTGGCCAACTGGGCCGTCACGGTCAGCTTCCCGAGCATGGCCGACTGGAACCTGTCGGTCACGTACTGGATCTACGCGGCGTTCGCGTTGCTGTCCATCCCGTTCGCGCTGCGGTTCGTCCGCGAGACGAAGGGCACCGCGATCGAGGACGTCGCCTAGCTCCTTCGCGTCAGCGCACGACCGCGCGCTCGATGATCGCCTTGGTATCGATGCCCGCGGGGAGCGTGCCGAAGGCGATGCCCCAGTCACCGCCGAGGCGGGACGCGCAGAAGGCGTCGGCGATGGCGTCGGGAGCGTGCCGGACCAACAGCGAACCTTGCAGCACCAGCGCCATCGACTCGGCGATGCGGCGGGCGCGGACCTGCAGGTCGTCGAGGTTCGTCAGCTCCTTGCGCAGGCGGGCGGCCGCGTCGTCGAGACGGCTGTCGGCTCCGGCGGCCAGTTCGATCTCGGCGAAGACGGCCTCCACCGACTCCGGCTGCTTGCCCATGGCGCGCAACGCATCCAGCGCCGCGACGTTGCCGGAACCCTCCCAAATGGACAGCAGCGGCGCCTCACGGTAGCGGCGGGGCATGCCGGAGTCCTCGACGTAACCGTTGCCGCCCAGGCATTCCAGCGCCTCGGCGGTGTGCGCGGCGCCGCGCTTGCACACCCAGTATTTCGTGACCGCGAGCGCGAGACGGCGGAACGCCTGCTGGTCCGGATCGGCGGTCGCGCCGGCCAGCCGCAGCGCCACGGTGGTGGCGGCCTCGGACTCCAGGACCAGGTCGGCCAGCACGTTCGCCATCGCCGGCTGGTCGGCGAGCTTCGCACCGAACGCCGCCCGGTGCCGGGTATGGTGCACGGCACCGACGATGCCCTGGCGCATCAGGGAAGTGCTGCCCAGTACGCAGTCGAGGCGGGTGTTGTTGACCATCTCGATGATGGTCGGCACGCCGCGGCCCTCCTCGCCGACGAGCCAGCCGACCGCACCGTCGTACTCGATCTCGGACGACGCGTTGGACCGGTTGCCGAGCTTGTCCTTGAGGCGCTGCAAGAAGATGCGGTTGCGGGAGCCGTCGGGCAGTACGCGCGGGAGCATGAAGCAGGACAGGCCGCCCGGCGCCTGCGCGAGGGTCAGGAACACGTCCGACATCGGCGCCGAGGTGAACCACTTGTGACCGGTCAGAACGTAGGTGCCGGCGCCCGCGGGCTGCGCCGTGGTCGTGTTGGCGCGGACATCCGACCCGCCCTGCTTCTCCGTCATCGACATGCCGGCGATCAGGCCGCGCTTGGTGGCCGGGATCCGGAGGCCGTAGTCGTACTCGGTGGCGGCGAGGAGCGGTTCGTAGGTGGCGGCGAGGTCCGGGTTGTGGCGCAGGGTCGGCACCGCGGCGTAGGTCATCGAGATCGGGCAGATGTGGCCGGGCTCGGCCTGGTTCCAGACCAGGACTTTCGCGGCGCGCGCGACGTGGGCGCCCGCTTGCGTCTGGCGCCACGGGGTCGCGTGCAGACCGTGGCTGACGGCGACGGTCATGAGCTCGTGCCAGTAGGGGTGGAACTCGACCTCGTCGACGCGGTGGCCGTAGCGGTCGTGGGTGTGCAGTTCGGGCGGGTTCTCGTTGGCGACGCGGCCCCATTCCTGGGCTTGGGCGCTGCCGGCGAGGTGGCCGAGTTCATGAACCTCGTCCTCGGCCCAGGCCGCGCCCTCGCGGCGCAGGCCTTCCAGGAGGGCCGGGTCGGCGGCGACGTCGTAGTCGACCAGCGGCGGGGCCTGGTTGAGGACCTCGTGGGTGTCAGGCATTCCGGCCTCCCAGTGCGCGGAAGATGAATGTGCGGAGCGCGCCGATCGCGTCGGCGCTGTCGGTGGTCAGTGGACCGATCAGGACCTCGGCGGCGCCACCGACCAGGGCGGCGGCGGTGAGGTCGGCGTCCTGCGGGGGAAGCTGGCCGGTGCGGACTCCCTCGCGGACGTGGCTCGCGAGCTCGTCGCGGAAGACGCGGCGGAAGACGATGCGCTCGGCTTCGATCGGGGCGTCGACCGGCTCGGCCAGGAGGGCGTACGCCTGGCGGGGCACCTTGAGCGCGCGCTCGGCGAAGGTCTCGATGATGGCCGCGACGCGCTCGGCGGGGGTGCCCGGTAGTTGCGCGGCCTTCCGGACGGCGTCGACCTCGTGACCGACGATGGTCTGGAACAGCTCGACGACCAGCTCGGCCTTGCCCGGGAAGTGGCGGTAGACCGTGCCCGTGGCGACGCCGGCCCGCTCGGCGACGGCGCTCACCGAGCAGCCCGCGTAGCCGCGCTCGGCGAGAACCTCGGCGGCGGCGGTCAGAATCGCCTCACGCTGCGCGTCGAGGCGCGCCTGGACCTGCGGTGTCCGGCGGTAGGGCATGGAAGAAGTGAAGCACTGATTCACTGCTTCATGCAAGTCCGAAGTCCCATTACCCGCCCGCGTCCAGCGGATGGGTCGGACCGAGCACACGGAGATCGACTCCCTGTGGACCAGTTCCCCAGTCAACGACATCGAGCGTGCTGGCGTCGCAAATCAACAGCAACCTCCGGGAGAGACGGGGTGGCACGCCCGGGCGCGCGGCACGATGGTTCACAAAATCGCCGTGCGCGCTGATCACCCAGACCGGTCGGTCATCGTTGATCCCGGTGCCGCCCATCAGGACCCGGACGGCGTGGGCACGGGTACTGCGTACCGCCTCGACCCGCTCGAGCCGGTCGCCGGCGTTCGTCAAGAAGCGAGCGAACCTCATCAGTCGCGTGACCAGTCGATCATGCAGGTCCGGAGGCAGTCCGACCTCATCACGTCCAGGCACGAGCTACCGGGACCCGCCGTAGCGTTTCGCGATCTCGCCGTATCTGGCCAGCACGGCGGCCCGCAGGTCCGGATCGCTGCGGGGCACGGGCTCGATGAAGACCTCGGTGACGTCGGAGAACTCGCTGTGCAACTCGCCCGCCAGGCGGACACACGCGTGCTCGACATCCGCCGCCCCGAGGGAATCGTCGAAATCGACTCGGGCACAGACCAGGATCTGGTCCGTTCCGAGCAGCATCGTCTGCAAGTCGACCACCGACTCGATCTCGGGCGCTGCCGCGAGGTGTTCCCGAATCCCGCGCACGATCGTCAGGTCCGCCTGGCGCCCGATCAGCAGCCGCAGGTTCGTCCGCCCCAGCACATAAGCCACCCCGGCGAGCAGCACACCGATCAGGATCGACGCGATGCCGTCGTACACCTCGGAGCCCGTGACCTGGTGCAGGAACAACCCGAAGAACGCCAGCACCAGACCGATCAGCGCCGCGGAGTCCTCCAGGAACACGGTCTTCGGCGCCGGATCGTCGATGTAGCGCAGGAACGTCCAGATCGTCCGGTTCTGCTCCACGGCGCCCCGCCGCACCTGGCCGAACGCCTGCTTCCACGACACCGACTCCAGGACGAACGCGAGCGCCAGCACGATGTAGCCGACGATCGGGCTGTTCTGCTCGACCGGCTCCCCGACGACCGTCGAAATACCCTCGTACAACGCGAAGGTCGCACCCGAGGCGAAGATCGACACCGCGGCGAGCAGGGCCCAGAAATACCGTTCCTTGCCGTAACCGAACGGATGCATCACGTCCGCCGGGCGGCCGGATCGGCGCAGCGCGGTGAGGAGCAGGACCTCGGTGAACGTGTCGGCCACCGAGTGCGCCGCTTCGGACAGCATCGCCCCGGAGCCGGTGATCACGCCGGCCACGGCCTTCATGAGCGCGATGGCCAGGTTCACGCCACCGGCCAGCAGCACGGTCAGAGTGCTTTCGCTCCCGGAGTCCGGGCGCTCCGATTCCTCGCTCACCGGCCGATCCTACGAGTGGATCAGAGCCGTTGCAGACCGTCGAGAACGCGCTTCATCAGCTCGAGCGGCGGGCGCCCCTCGGCGGTCCGCTCGATGCCGTGGATGTGCAGCAACCCCAGCTCGGCCATGTCGGACAACAACACCCGGGCCACGCCGAGCGGTATCGACAACAACGCCGCGATCTCGGCCAGCGAACGCGGGCCGTCGACGACCGCCCGCACCGGCTGGTACTCCGCGCTCAACGCGGGCCCGGTCCACTTGGCGTCGGCCCGGACGGAGACCAGCGTCTCGATCGCCAACTCGTACACCGAGTGCGTGCGCCCCTTGGTGAGCACGTACGGCCGCACCCGCAGCCGGTGCTCGTCGTCGGGGTCGAGCAGCTCGGTCGGTTCCGGCACCGGCTCGGCAGCGGGCGCGGGGCGGGGCCGCGGCGAGGGCTTGAACTCCTCGCGCGGTTCGGGGTCCGGCAACGGTTCGGGCTCCGGTTCAGAAACAGGCTCCGGCTCGGGTTCGCCGTACCGAGCGAGCTGCTTCTCGGTGGGGAACCGGGCACCGGCGGCCCGCGTGGTCGTAGGGGTCTCGGTGGGGGGCG